>JAEEGH010010222.1_pt1 | contig 21621 bp, 19 predicted proteins | sample 9134181 | NCBI WGS metagenome assembly JAEEGH01 (sample SAMN16246544, study PRJNA631951) | gut metagenome | biome: gut microbiome; feature: rumen; material: DP-attached | host: Bos | place: Iran: Karaj | collected 2018-10
CATTTACACCTCATCCGGCTGCTTTTCAGCCACCTTCCCCTCAAGTGGAAGGCTTTAACGGCAAAGATTTTCGTTAATGGGTAGAATTAGTAGTTTACGATCTTGCCGAAGTCAGCCTTAAGTGAGGCGCCGCCAACTAAGCCGCCGTCAATGTCGGGCTGAGCGAAAAGCTCTGCTGCATTTCCGGCGTTGACGGATCCGCCGTACTGGATACGGACGGAAGCAGCCGTCGCATCATCGTAAACCTCAGCGATGCAGTCACGGATTCCCTTGCAGACTTCCTGTGCCTGCTCGGTGGTAGCCGTCTTGCCGGTACCGATGGCCCAGATCGGCTCATAAGCGATGACCATGGAAGCAACCTGCTCTGCGGTCACGCCGACGAGGTCGGACTTGATCTGCAGACGGATCCAGTCCATCGTCACACCCATCTCTCTCTGCTCCAGGGACTCGCCGCAGCACAGGATCGGGGTCAGACCTGCTTCGAAGGCCTTCTTGACCTTCTTGTTCAGAAGCGCGTCATCCTCCTTGAAATAGTCTCTTCTCTCGGAGTGGCCGATGATGACATATTTCACGCCCGCGTCCTTCAGCATCGCAGCGGAGATCTCACCGGTGTAGGCACCCTTCTCCTCAAAATACATATTCTCGGCACCGACGGATACATTCGTTCCCTCGACCGCCTTCACTACGGGTACGATATCGATGGCCGGTACACAGTAGACGACATCCACGGAATCGCTCTTCACCAGATCCTTCAGATCCTCCGCAAGTTTCACAGCCTCGCTGGGGGTCATGTTCATCTTCCAGTTACCTGCCACAATCTTTCTTCTTGCCATGATTACCTATCCTCTTCTTTCTTAATCTGTGCGAAGATTATTTGTCATCCGCCGCTGCAACGCCGGGAAGCTCCTTGCCCTCAAGGAACTCAAGGGAAGCGCCGCCACCGGTGGAGATATGGCTCATCTTGTCACCGAAGCCGAGCTGGTTGACAGCTGCTGCGGAATCGCCGCCGCCGATGATCGTGGTAGCATCCGTCTCCGCCAGGGCCTTCGCCACAGCGATGGTACCTGCCGCCAGAGTGGGATTCTCAAACACGCCCATGGGTCCGTTCCAGACAACCGTCTTGGCAGACTTTACAGCCTCCGCAAAGAGCGCCTGGGTCTTGGGACCGATGTCACAGCCCTCGCGGCCTGCAGGCATCTTGTCGGCATCATATACCTCGGTCTCAACCGGAGCATCGATGGGATTCGGGAACTCCTTGATGGTCACGGAATCGATGGGAAGCAGGAGCTTCTTGCCGAGCTTCTGTGCCTTATCCATCATCTCCTTGCAGTAGTCAAGCTTCTCATCGTCGACCAGGGAATTACCGATCTCCAGGCCCTGTGCCTTCAGGAAGGTGTAAGCCATGCCGCCGCCGATGATCAGCGTATCGCACTTCTCAAGCAGATTGTTGATGACATTCAGCTTGTCCGCAACCTTTGCACCGCCGAGGATCGCAACGAAGGGACGAACGGGATTCTCGACCGCATTGCCGAGGAAATTGATCTCCTTCTGCATCAGATAACCAACGACATTCTCTCCGCCCTTGGCCGTGATGAACTTGGTAACGCCCTCCACGGAAGCATGTGCTCTGTGGGAGGAACCGAATGCGTCGCATACATACAGATCGGCAAGATCCGCGAGCTCCTTGGAGAACTCCTCGCCGTTCTTGGTCTCTTCCTTGCCGCGGAAACGGGTATTCTGAAGCAGGACGACATCGCCCTCCTTCATCGCCTCGACGGCCTTGGTAGCAGCTTCGCCGGTGACATTGTAATCGGAGACAAAGACGACTTCCTTGCCCAGCTTCTCGGAGAGACGCTTAGCGACAGGTGCCAGGGACTCGCCCTCATTGGGGCCTTCCTTCACCTTGCCGCGGTGGGAGCAAAGGATCACCTTGCCGCCGTCATTGATCAGCTTCTTGATGGTGGGCAGTGCCGCAACGATTCTGGTCTCGTCGGTGATCTCACCGTTCTTGAGCGGTACGTTGAAGTCACATCTCACGAGGACTCTCTTACCCTTCGCATTGATATCATCTACGGATTTCTTATTCAATCCCATAATTCCACTCCTTTATCATCTCAAATAGTAAAAGGGTCCGGTCCTAAGACCGGACCCTTCAGGTCTGCTTACTATGTCCGCAGCTTATGCCAGCTCGGAGAAGTACTTGATGGTACGAACCATCTGAGAGGTGTAGCTGTTCTCATTGTCATACCAGGAAACTACCTGAACCTGATAGGTATCCTCGTCGATCTTGGAAACCATGGTCTGGGTAGCATCGAACAGGGAACCGTATCTCATACCGATAACATCGGAGGAGACGATCTGATCCTCGTTGTAGCCGAAGGACTCGTTTGCAGCAGCCTTCATTGCAGCGTTGATGTCTTCCTTGGTAACGCCGGCCTTCTTAACCACAGCGGTAAGAATGGTGGTGGAACCGGTGGGAACGGGAACACGCTGTGCGGAGCCGATCAGCTTGCCGTTCAGCTCGGGGATAACAAGGCCGATTGCCTTTGCAGCGCCGGTGCTGTTGGGAACGATGTTCGCAGCGCCTGCACGTGCACGGCGAAGGTCACCCTTGCGATGAGGGCCGTCCAGAATCATCTGGTCGCCGGTATATGCATGGATCGTGCTCATGATACCGCTCTGGATGGGAGCATAATCATTGAGAGCCTTTGCCATGGGAGCCAGGCAGTTGGTGGTGCAGGATGCAGCGGAGATGATCTGATCATCCTTGGTAAGGGTATCGTTGTTGACATTGAAAACAATGGTCTTCAGATCATTGCCGGCGGGTGCGGAGATGACAACCTTCTTGGCACCTGCATCGATGTGAGCCTGGGACTTCTCCTTGGAAGTATAGAAACCGGTGCACTCAAGAACAACATCGACACCAAGTTTTCCCCAAGGGCAATCCTTTGCATCCTTCTCGGCATAAATCTGAAGGGTCTTGCCGTCAACCGTGATGGTGTTAGCCTCATCATCAGCTGTAACGGTGTGGAGACCTTCGCCGATCTTGCCCTGATATCCGCCCTGAGCGGTATCATACTTGAGCAGGTGAGCCAGCATGGAGGGCTTGGTCAGGTCGTTGATAGCAACAACCTCATACCCTTCTGCGCCGAACATCTGTCTGAAAGCAAGACGACCGATACGACCGAAACCATTAATTGCAACTCTTACTGCCATGTTTCTAATCCTCCTAGATTTCTTTTTTCCAATCCGCAGCCCTCCCCCCGGCGCCGCAGGAAATCCCGCAGCGACAAAGGCTTTACGACCTTCGGATTGTCAAATTTTTGTCAGCAGGTTTATTTTACAAGGTTTCCGGATATAATTCAAGTAAGAATTGCGCCCGTCGCAAAAAATTCAAAATTCGTTCAAAGATATGCTATGATGACTACGGAAAGCCTTTGATTTCCCACTGCAAACACGCCCAACGGAAGGAGAAACCCATGTCCATCAAAGCCGACCAGCACATGCACTCTCACCACTCCGGAGACTCCGAAGCCTCCATGGAATCCATGATCGAAGCGGGGATCGCCGCGGGTCTCGACACGCTGTGCTTTACCGAGCACAACGATTTCGACTATCCCGAATGCCCGGACATCGCTCCGGAAAAATGGATCCTGAACGTGGATTCCTACCTGTACGAGCTGCTGAAGCTCCGGGAAGCGTACGAAGGACGGATCCGGCTCCTCTTCGGCATCGAGATCGGCTTTCAGGCCTCCTGCATGCGCCCCAATGCCGTTCTGGCAAAATCCCATGATTTTGACTTCATCATCGGATCCTCCCATGTGCTGGACGGCGCGGATCCCTAATATCCGGAATACTGGCAGGGCAAGGACGAAAAGGAAGTCATACGGAGATATTTCGAGACCGAACTGGAAAATGCAAAGAAACATTCGAATTTTGATGTCTACGGGCATCTGGACTACATCGTCCGCTACGCGCCCTTCGGGAAGGACGGATACCATGTCTCCGACTATACCGACATCGTGGAAGAGCTCCTGAAGACTCTGATCGAGAAGGGAAAGGGCATCGAGCTGAACACCGCCGGTCTCCGGTCCGGCCTGAGGGATTTCCACCCCTGCAGGCAGATCCTGGAGCGGTACCGGGCGCTCGGCGGAGAGATCCTGACGATCGGATCCGACGCCCACAGCCCGGAACATGTGGCCGCGCAGTTTGACAAGGCTGCAGATCTTTTGAAGGACATCGGCTTCGCGTACTATACCGTCTTCGAGAAGCGAACCCCCGAGTACCGAAGGCTCTGATCCGCCTCCGGCTCCTGCTCAGTCCCCTTTTACCGGGCGCCTGCGAAAACTCGGGCGTCCCAGCGCATCGAATTCCCGCACGATCTCATAATGCACCGGAGCATCCGCAGATCCGCTTGTCGCATCTGCCGGCGCTTCAGTGCTTTTTGCTGCCTCCTGCGCCTCGATCACGGCCCGGATCTGCTCCGGCGTCGCAGGATAATGCAGCTGCTTTCGGATCTCCTCCGGGGTATACCCCTGCGCATGGAGCTTTCGCACCGCCCCGGCATAGGCCACCTCCCCGGTAAAACGTCCAAGCGCCTCCCGGAACGCTTCCCCCGGGGAATCCTGTGCCTCTCCCGAGGATTCTCTTAAGAATTCTTCTTTTTTCGCCTCAAAGAATGCATCCGCCTCCGAGCACATATTCTCCCTCGTAAAATACAAGCGCCTGTCCCGGCGTCGCTGCGCGTACCGGCGTATCAAAGCGGCAGGTGACGCGGCCATCCTCCTCCGGACAGATCACGCCCGGCGTCCCCGTGTGGTTGTAGCGGATCCGGGCCGTCACGCGAAGCGGCTCCGTGACCCGGTCCCGCGCCATCCAGCTGACCTTTTCACAGGTGACCGTATCGGTCATCAGATCTTCATTTTCCCCGAGAACAACCTCATTGGTCTCCGGCCGGATCCCGGTCACGAAAATACGGTGCCCGGCCGCGATCTGCAGTCCGCGCCTTTGTCCGATCGTATAATGGGTGATCCCCTTGTGTCTTCCGACCACTGAGCCGTCCGCACGCACAAAATCTCCCGGTCCGGGAACCCGCTCCCCTGCCTCACGGTCGATGAAGGAAGCGTAATCTCCGTCCGGCACGAAACAGATCTCCTGACTGTCCGGCTTGTGCGCCACGGGGAGCTTTAACTCCTCCGCGATCCTGCGGATCTCCTCCTTCTCATACGCGCCCACCGGCAAAAGCGTGTGCCGGAGCTGCTCCTGGGTCAGGCTGTACAGGGCGTAGGTCTGATCCTTTTTCGCCGTCACCGAAGTGCGCAGCGCATAGCGCCCGTTGGGCAGCCGGTCGATCCGCGCATAGTGCCCGGTGGCTATATAATCCGCCCCGATGTCCATGCTGCGCCGCAGAAGGCTCTCCCATTTCACATAGCGGTTGCAGGCGATGCAGGGATTCGGTGTCCGGCCGCGCAGATACTCCGCCGTAAAATAGTCGATCACGTCCCTGCGAAATTCCTCGCGGAAATTCATCACATAGTGCGGGATCCCGAGCGCATCCGCCACCGTGCGCGCATCCTCGACCGCAGACAGCCCGCAGCATCCGCCCGAACATGCCGCCGCGTGCGGATCCTCGTCCTGCCAGATCTGCATGGTGACCCCGATCACATCATAGCCCTGTTTTTGTAAAAGATAAGCAGCCACGGAGGAATCCACGCCTCCGGACATGCCTACCACAACTTTCTCAGACATGTTTGCAATACTCCTCATACGGGAGGGAAAGCTCCCGCAGCCGCGCCGTCTGTACACGGATCAGCTCGCATACCTCCAGCACTTCCTCTGCCGTATTGTGCTCCGAAAAGGTCAGCCGAAGCGACCCCTTTGCCTCGATCGCCTTCCTGCCCATGGCCGTCAGCACATGGGAGGGCTCCAGCGCGCCCGCAGAGCAGGCAGAGCCTGAGGATGCGCAGATCCCCTTCTGATCCAGCAAAATAAGCAAGGTCTCGCCCTCGATCCCGGGGAGACATATATGTACATTGCCGGGAAGGCGATTCTCCCGGCTGCCCGACACGAGCACATGGGGATTCTCGGTAAGAAGATGCTCCCAGAACAGCTCCCGGAGCGAGCGCTTGACCCGGATCGCCTCTTCCATCCGCTGCGCCGCAAGCGCACAGGCTTTTCCGAAGCCGACGATCCCGGGGACATTCTCCGTGCCGGAACGTCTCCCCCGCTCCTGTCCGCCGCCGGTCAAAAATGCGTCCAGCCGGACTCCCTTTTTCACATAGAGAAGCCCTGTGCCCTTGGGACCGAAGATCTTGTGCGCGCTGGCGGAGAGAAGGTCCGCGCCGAGCTCCTCGGCATTCAGCGGGATCTGACCGAAGGCCTGCACCGCATCCGTGTGAAAGAGCGCTCCGCCTTCGTGGGCGATCTGTGCCAGCTCCCGGATCGGTTCGATGGTTCCGACCTCATTGTTGGCCGTCATGACCGATACCAGAACCGTGTCCTCACACATGGCGCTGCGCAGCGTCTCGGGCAGGACGGTTCCTTCCGCGTCCACCGGCAGGACCGTCAGGCGGTAGCCCTCCCGCGCGAGATCCTCGGCCGTCCGCAGAACCGCCGGATGCTCGACCGCGGAGACGATGATATGGCGTCCGCTTTTGCCCGCGCGAACGCCCAGCCGGAGCGCCCAATTATCGCTCTCGGTCCCTCCGGACGTAAAAAAGATCTCTTCCGGGAGCGCACCGATCAGCGCCGCCGCCTGCTCTCTCGCCGTGCGGATCGCCTGCTTTCCGGCACTTCCAAGGCGGGTCGCCGAACTCGCATTTCCGAATTTTTCGTTAAAATAAGGCAACATCTCCTCCAATACCAGTGGATCGGTCGGAGTCGTTGCCGCACAGTCCATATAGATCATCCAAAAAACCTCCGATGGACCTTTTCGACAAAAAAGGTCCGGGTGATCTCACCCGGACCTCATGATAGCATATTTCTCTTTTTCTTAAAAGGCTTTCGCCACGACGAGACCATCCGCATTATCCACCAGAGTACTGCTGCTCTGCGAACCTACAAAGAAACGATACTGCTGCAGGATCTGATCCTTCTGGGTATCCGATGCATTCGCCTCCTGATCGAGAGCGAGGATATCGCTGTCCTTGCCGATGTAGCCGAAATCCTTCTGAAATCCAAGGGAAATATCCTCTAGTGCTGCGTCCCTCCGTGGACCGGTCGTCTCTGCGGACGGCTGCGGGACGGCTGCAGGACGGCTCTGAACCTCCGCTGCCTGCTGATCCTGTCTGCGCACTTCCTCGAGACTGACGGAGGGGATTTCGGGAACACGATAGTTCTGCAAATATGAACTGTAATCATTTATTGCATTCAGTCTCATTCCCTTCCTCCTTTCCGTGATTATGGGAATCCTTTCCCATTCCACTCACATTATCGGATATTCGGGAAAAAAACTGAAGTACGAAAAACCATATTTTACGAATTGTTTATTATTTATTCAGCATTCCCTTCAATTCATCCATGAAGGTGTTCACATCCTTGAATTCCCGATAGACGGACGCAAAACGTACATAGGCCACTTCGTCCAGATCCTTGATCTTGTTCATCACAAGCTCTCCGATCACATCGCTGGAGATCTCCTTCTCCTCGAGCGTGGAGATCTCATTCTCCACCTCGTCGACCAGCATATCGATCTGGTCGGCGCTGACGGGACGCTTATGGCAGGCGCGCAGGACGCCGGAACGGATCTTGTTCCGGTCGAAGGCCTCGCGGTTGTTGTCCTTCTTGATGACGATGAGCGGTATCGTCTCCACCTTCTCATACGTGGTAAAACGCTTGCCGCAGTCATCGCAGATACGTCTCCTGCGGATCGAAGCATTGTCATCCGCCGGTCTCGAATCGATTACTCTGGAATTGTCATTCCCGCAATACGGACATTTCATTGAGCCCCTCCTCCTCTATCGGACGCAGGTCATCCGTCCCAATTTTCCGACGCGCCTTCCCATTTGTCGGGAGTCTCAAACAGACGGTCATTCATCCAGGCCACCGCATCCGTCACACCGTCCCGGTCAAAGGAGAACTCCCGGCTCTCCCGGCTCTCTTCCGGGGTGGTATGGAAATTGTAAGGCTCCGGCCAGATGGTGCACAGAAGCGAGGTATCCTTTACGACCTCACCGGTCTCGGGATCGGGGTGCTCCCGCACCTGCATCTCCATCCGGTAACGCATGCCGGAATCCGAGCCGGTAAAAGGCGATTTTTTCAAAAATTCCATCGAAAGGATATCATCTGCCGAAACCATATTCACACATCCTGTCTGTTATTCATCCTCGCTCTTCTTCATGAAGGGAGCGAACTTAAAATCTCCCTTGGAAGGGCGCTGCTGCTGCACAGGGGCCTGTGCGCCGAAGTCCGGGCTCACCGTGCTCGTTCCCTGACGGGTGCCCTGTCTGGGTGCCGTCTGCTGCGAACCGAAGCCGGTATCAAAATGAAGCGGCTGCTGCGCGCGGCCTGCCCCCTGCTGCGTCTGCGCGGAACCCGCGGAGAAACGAAGGGATGCCTGCGGGCGTCCCTGTCCGGGCTGCGCAAAGACCGACTGACCATGCATCGCCGTCTGATAGGAAGGCGCGCCGACCGTCTCGCCGGGTGCATCCATGCCGGTGGCGATCAGCGTCACCTTGCAGGTATCCGGCTCGGACTTGTCCTGATTCATACCGGTGATCACATTCGCGTCACGACCGGTCAGATTGGTAATGTAGGTATTGATCACCTTGACGTCGTTCAGATTGAAGTCGCCGGTGACATTGATGATCAGATCCGTTGCGGTATTGATCGTCGTCTCGAGCAGCGGGCTGTTCACCGCCTGTTCGACCGCATCCGCCGCCTTGTTGTCGCCCTTGCCGATACCGATGCCGATATGGCCGACGCCCTTGTCCTCCATGACGGTGCGGATATCCGCAAAGTCCACATTCACGGTCTGGTTGGTATTGATGATGCTGATGACGCCCTGCACGGCCATGTGAAGCACGCTGTCGGCCATCTTCAGCTGTTCGTTCATATCATCCTTGCGGTCCACCAGATCGGTCAGCTTGTCATTCGGAATAATGACAAGTGTGTCAAGATACTCGGAGATCTTCTCGATGCCCTGCTTTGCACGTTCTTCGCAGGGACCTGCCTCCCACTCGAAAGGCTTCGTCACGATGCCGACGGTCAGGATGCCGAGCTCCTTGGAGATCCGGGCCACCACGGGAGATGCGCCGGTACCGGTTCCCTTTCCCATACCACAGGTGATGAAGGCCATCTCCACACCCGCCAGAGCTTCCTTGATCTGTTCCGCGTTCTCCTCCGCAGCCTTCTCGGCCACTTCCGGATTGGCTCCGGCGCCTCTGACGCCCTTGCCGAGCTTTATCTTCTTCAGCGCCTTGCAGTTGTTCAGCGCCTGCTGGTCTGTATTCATGGCAATAAACTCTACGCCGTCTATGCCCTCATCAATCATTCTGTTCAGCGCGTTATTGCCGGCACCGCCGATGCCGATCACCACAATTCTGGCGCCAAGGTTCACATCCTCTTGAATGATATCTATCACCGCAGTCTCCTCCCGATTCTTCAGACTCGATTATTTACAATCACAATAAATCATAGTATTATTTCATGAAATTTTCAACCGTTTTTCACAATTCATGATAGTTTCACGCGTTTCACGCATCAGGTGTCGGGGGAAAATACATAGATGCCCTCGAAGCTGTACTCCTCCATATCCAGAACCCCTTCGCGGTCTCCCAGACGCTTCAGGATCTCCTTCATGCACATTACCTTGTCCTCCAGATAGGTCGCCTGGTTGCCCAGATCGACACGCACCTTTCCGAAGTACAGGGTGATCTTCCCACCTTCGTGAAAATGGATCCGGTCCACCTTCAGCTTATATTTTTCCATGAGCTTCGTGACTTCCAGCGTGCGGTTGAAGACATCCGTATCGTCCTCGATGAGACGCCGGCCCAGCGCAGCGCCGGAAAAATCCAGCCCTGACACCTGCGGGATCCCGTCCGTCAGGACATTGGAGCTTTCCACGATGTAGCCGTCCTTGTCAAAATACATATAGTGGTCGAGATAGACCACATAACCGGCCAGCGCCTTCTCATAGACCGAGATGCGGATGGAGTCCTTCGAAAGGACGGTCACCGTGATGGAATCCACGAAGGGAACATCCTCGATCTTCTTGTCCTTGTAGCGGAAGGACAGATAGAGGGAATTGTCCCCCAGAGGGCCCGTCATCACGAGATCGATGATCTCCTGGTCCGTATAGTGCGTATTTCCGTCCACGTAGGTCTGTTCGGGATCAATGCGGTAGGTGTACAGAAAATAGTAGATCCCGTACATAACAGCGGCGATCAGAGCCAGCAGAATGACGACCCGGAGAATGATCCTGCTTCGTCTCATACTTCCGCCTCTCCGCGCAGAACGCTCTGTCTGTGCACGCTCAGCACCAGACCCATCTCCGCCAGGAGCAGCACCGCGGAAGATCCGCCGTAGCTGACGAAGGGAAGGCTGACACCGGTGTTGGGCATGGACGCGGTATTGACCGCGATATGCAGGATCATCTGGATCGCGATATGCGACATCACGCCGACGACGATCAGGAAACCGAACCGGTCACTGGTCTGCTTCGCCACACGATACATCTGAAGGATCAGAAGCGCATAGAGCATCATCAGCGCAATGGCGCCCACGATGCCGAGCTCTTCGCAGATGATCGCAAAAATAAAGTCATTGTGCGGCTCGGGGAGCGCACTGATCTTCTGGACACTCTGTCCGAGTCCCTTTCCGAGAAAACCGCCGTTGCCGATGGCATAGAGAGAATTCAGCGTCTGATGCGCCGCATCATCCGTCGAAAGTTCCGGATACAGCCAGGCTACGATACGGCCGAAGCGGTAATTCCCCTCTTCAATGGCCGTCCTGGATGCGTAGTTATGGACGACATAGGCGGTGATCCCGCCGGCCGCCAGGACGCCGCAGGCCGCTGCTCCGAGGTAGGCCGCATAATTACGGCTGGCGATAAACATCATGAAAAAGGTGATGCCGGCCACGATCAGCGTGGAGCTCAGATGGGACGTGAGCCCCAGGATCTCCGCGAGAAGCGGAAGGATCGGAACGGCCACACGAAGGGCCCCTTTTATGGAATTGAAATCCTTTCCGAGCCGGTTGATCGTGTAGGCGACGAACATGATCACCGCCACCTTTGCGATCTCGGAGGGCTGGAACTGGATCCAGGTCCCGGGGATAGCGACCCAGCGCGTTGCCTGGTGCGATTCAATGCCCCAGGGGATGACCAGGAGCATCGCGCCCAAAGCCACCAGATAGAACGCGTTGCAGAGTTTCTTCCAAATCTGATAGGGAATCACCGTAGCCAGGATCATCCCTGCCAGTCCGATGAGATCCCAGCGCAGCTGCCTGTCAAAAAAGTACCTCTGATCCCCCTTGTAATCCCGGGCCGCCACATAGGAGCTCGACGAATAGACCATCAGGAGCCCGAAACCCAGGATGATCAGGAGATTTAAAAGAAGCGACACGTTGATCGTATCCAGAAACGGAATGTGGAGCTTTTCCGCGATCGAAGCATGCTTTTTTTTGCCCGGCATGCGGCGGATGTTGTCCGGCTGCTGCTCGCGCGTGCGCCCGGCAGCTTCCCTGGCGGAAGGCGCAGACTCCTGCCTGCGGTATCCTCCGTCCCCTCTCGCGGTTTCGGCGACCTTGCCACGGGTCTCATAGCTTCTTCTGGCCTGCCCCTCGCCCGCTCTTCCGCTTGCGGAAGCGGTTCCGGTGCGTCTGTCCTCATCGGCCCGGCTGCTTTTCTGTCTGGAATTGTCTCTTCTGCTGAATCCTCTGAACTGCATCTTAACGCCTTTACTGCTTCGAATCATTCTCCTCTGACGTCTGTCCTTCCGTCAGATTGTCATTGGTCGGGATCGTGTCATCGAGCGGTCCGTTATCGCCCGAGATGGGGTCTCCGGTCAGCGCGTCAAAATAGATGCCCTCCGGGCTGACACGATAGCCCGTGGCCTCATCGATCGGATAGGTCATCCAGATCGGATAGATCGGAGCCCGCTCGCCGGTGGAGTCGATGATGTCTCCCTCCGTGATCGTCTCGGGGGTCTGCGCCACTTCCTCTTCCTTCTGCTGACCGTCCGAGAAACGTAAGGTATTCTTCAGATTCTTCTCTTCGAGTTCCCGAAGCTCCGCATCGGATAGCTCCTCTGTCATGTAGATGTTCAGGTAGGGCAGAACCTCGGTCAGAATGTTGCGCACGATCACGGTAGCATATTTTGCGTCATCCTGCTTCGAGACATTCGGACGGTCCACAACGACATAGATCGCAATCTGCGGATCATCCGCGGGCGCGTAACCCATGAAGGAGACAACGTACTCTCCGTTCCCTCTCGGAAGCGTCTGGGCCGTTCCCGTCTTGCCTCCGATCGCATAGCCGGCCGGTCTGGCCGTCTTGCCGGTTCTGCGGTCGCCGCCCTCGGGCATGACCGTTGCGCGGCAGTAGGTCCGGATCTTCTCGGAGGTGCTCTCCGAGATGGTCTGCTTGAGCATCCGGGGCTCGATATTTTCAATGACCGCTCCGGCGGAATTGGTGATCTTGTCCACCACATGCGGCTCGTAATAGTAGCCGCCGTTGATCAGACTGCAGAATCCGGTGATCATCTGGATCATGGTGCAGTTGAAGTTCTGACCGAAGGTGTTGGTCGCAAGGTCGGTGGGATTCATCGTGGATGCCGTATAGACAAGGCTTGCGGTCCGTGCCTCCCCCGCGAGGTCCACATTGGTCTTGAGTCCGAAATTGAACATCTGCTGGAATTTGCAGAATTCGTCCCGGCCCATGGTCTGTCCGATCTTCATCAGCGCCACATTGCAGGACCAGGCGATGGCATTCTGCACGGATACGGCGCCGTCCCCGCCGGACTGATAGGTATGGCACTTGATCGTGTGGTCTCCGACTTCCAGGGAGCCGTTGCAGGTATAGACTTCATTGCCCGTGATGCTGCCATCCTCCAGCGCAGCCGCCACGGTAAAGGGCTTGGAGACGGATCCCGGCTCGTAGGTGTTGGCAATGCAGAAATTCTTCCAGAGGGAAGCCAGATTGATCTCCGTCTGACGGGAGCTTAAGCCCTCTAGCACCTCCGGGGTGATGATGGTATCCGTCTTTTTGTATTCAAAGTATCCCTTCGGGTTCGTCACTTCCTCGATCAGTTTCGTGCCGATCAGGGGGTCCGTGTTCTTGTAATCGGAGGGGTCAAAGTCCGGATACTGCGCCATGGCGAGGATATTGCCGGTATTCACCTCCATGATGATGCAGCCGATGTTCTCCGCACCGTTGCCCGGATGCGCGTTGTCCTTGTAGCTGTCATTGAAGTCCTTGAGGTATTTTTCCACGACGGACTGTACATTCGCGTCGATGGTCGTGTGAAGATTGTAACCGTCCACTGCCTCGCGGACGCTGCGCTCCAGAGAGGCATCCTCGTTCTGGTAGCCGTAGACGCGTCCGTCCGTGCCGACCAGCATGTTCTCGTAAAATCCCTCCAGGCCGTACTCTCCGCCGGAGCTGCCGGCTGCCTTGGTATAGCCCAGGACCGTCGATGCAAGGCTTCCGTTGGGATAGATTCTGCGGAATTCCTCCTCAAAATAGACGCCGCGCACAAAGTCGTTGTTCTTCTGGATCTCCTGGAAGGGACTGATCCTGGAAAAAGGAAGCCGCTTTCCCTCGGAGGGTACATAGTACTTGGAATTCGGATTCATCGCGATATAGGTCCGTACGGAATCCATGTCGAGCTCCGGGAAGCAGTTCCCCAGCTCGCGCAGCGTCGGCTCCAGATAGCGGTCATCTTCATAGGAAAGCATGACGGAAGGATCGATGATGATATTGTAGACACGCTCGGAGGAAGCCAGGACGGAGCCCTTGGCATCGTAGATGTCCCCTCTGCGGAAGGGAATGATGGTCGTGTCATATTGCTGGTTGGTGAGCACCATTTTCTGGTACTCCGCGCCGTGCACCCGGTCAATGTAGATCAGGCGTGCAGCTAAACCAATCAAAGCTACCAGCAAGACAATCGTCATCACCAGTAGCTTTGTATTACGCGCGTCGCGCCCGGCTCTGACCGGCCTTGACCGTCTCGTCGGGCGCTTTCCTTCATTATTGGAGAAATCGTTTTTCTGTGTATCTCTGGCCATATCAGTTCGTTCCCGTCACCTTGCGCATATAGTCGGTGCTGTCCGTACTATAGTGGATGATCTGGCCTTCCTGCGCATAACCCATACCCAGCTCATCCCTTGCAATCGTCTCAATTTCTTCCAGATTGACGGAAGCCATCACTTCGCTGTAACGGGCGTCGTTCCGGGACTTCAGATCCGTCAGGTTTACTTCCATGCGGGCCACGGACTTGCGGGCCGCCGTCAGATCGGATTGCATTCTCACATAGTTTACCATCATCATGGCACAAATGGCAAATGCCGCGGCGACGATCATGGTGCCGATCACGTCTCCGATACGGATTCTTCTGACAGGACGCTGGATCTGCTGACGATAGGAGCGCTCCACCGAATGCGGCTGGCGAAGATTCCTTGCCGCGCTGCCCTGCACGTAACTTTCACGCGCGGAAACGCTGCTCCTTCTCATGTTCATCCCCTCCGTACTGAAACCTCTTGCTTCCATGCTTTCCTGCTCTCCTTACTGTTTTATTGCTTCAAAAACTCTTAATTTCGCACTCTTTGAGCGCGTATTGACTTCTGTCTCCTCCTGAGACGGAAGGATGGGCTTTTTCGTGATGACCCTGCCCTTGCTTACTCTCCCGCAGGTGCATACCGGGAATTCCGGCGGGCAGATGCAGGGATTTTCATTTTTACGAAAGGCATTCTTGACGATGCGATCCTCCAGCGAATGGAAGGTGATGATGCAGAACCTTCCGCCGGGATTTAAGAAATCGATCATCTCGTCCAGCGACTGCTCCAGGACCTCCAGCTCGTGATTGCACTCGATCCGCAGCGCCTGGAAGGTCTGCTTCGAAGGATGTCCGTTCTGTCGCATCTTCGCCGGGATGGCCGCCTTGATGATCTCATTGAGTTCAAAGGTGGTCTCGATCCTCTTGCGCTCCCGCGCCGCCGCGATGTGCTTCGCGATGTTCTGTGCGAAACGCTCCTCCCCGTAGTCCCGGATGATCCCGGCCAGTTTCTGCACCGGGTAGGTGTTGATGATATCGCCTGCCGTCAGGGTCTGTCTGGTATCCATCCGCATGTCCAGCGGTCCGTCAAAGCGGTAGGAAAAGCCCCGCTCCGCGGTATCGAACTGGTGGGAGCTGACCCCGAGGTCCAGGAGGATTCCGTCCACGCCGGTGACTCCCTTTTCCTTTAACATCTCCACGGCGTTCCGGTAATTGCCCCGCAGGATCGTGGTGACCCCGGAGAACTCCGAAAGCCTTGCCGTGGCAGCCTCTATGGCTTCCTCGTCCTGGTCGACACCGTAGTGATGTCCGGTGGTAAGTCTCTTGCAGATCTCATAGGAATGACCGCCTCCGCCGAGGGTTCCGTCCAGGTAGATCCCGTCCGGCCGGATGTTCAGATTCTCGATTGTCTCCGGCAGCATCACCGAGATGTGCGAAAAATCCATTGCGTATCCTTTCGGTTATCCTTTAAATCCCTTCGCCATCAGATTCTTCGTAAGAACCGATGCATCCTCTTCCGAGGCCGCTGCGTTCCAGGCGTCGCTGTCCCAGATCTCGCCTCTGCCGCCGGTGTCGCCGACGATCGTGACATCTCTGGTCAGTCCCGCGTACTCCTTGAGGGGAGCCGGGATCAGGATCCGTCCGTGGGGATCGATGTCCACATAGGCGGAGCCGGAACCGAAGAAACGCTTGATGGCTCTGGCATCCTGATCGAAATTGTTCAGTTCCGCCAGACGGGACTGAAATGCGTCCCATTCCTCCAGCGTGTAGATGATCAGACACCGCTCCACGCCTTTGGATATTACAAAGTGATCACCCAATACTGCACGGAACTTCGAAGGAATGCTCAATCTGTTCTTGTTGTCTATGGTGTGGCTGAATTCGCCAACCAGGCCTTCCGTGTACAAGACAGGCATCCTCCTTCCTTCATCCCACTTTATAGTATTTTTATCCCACTTTGTACCACTTACAAGCAAAATATTACCCTATCGGAGGCCGAAAAGCAAGGAATTTCTTACGAAAAAATGAAGGAATCTTAAGAATTTGTTTGGTGCATATTGCACAAAAAACCTGCAAGAAAAAATCTTGATTTTCTTGCAGGTCTCACAAAGTTATACACAATATTTTGCCTGGTTTTCCACCGCTCCCACCATATTTAGTACCGTGGGACAAAGTCCCACGCAGATGGGTGGTCCGGGGCCGTGGGATAAAATCCCACGAAAAAGTCCGCCCCTACCTCAGAATGCTCCGAAGCTCGTCGAGTACGGAGCCGCGCACCTCCAGCGTTTTATCGATCGTCTTGAGCAGGTGCTCCTGCCCCGTCTCATCCCGTCGGTAGGAATGGATCAGGATCCGGTACGCGCCCTCGGGGGTCTCCAGCGGCACCATGAATTCGATCGCTTCCCGGTGCACCGCCTCCGGTTCATCGATGATGATCTCCCCGGAATACGGCTCCTGCGTCTCGAGCTCCGGCGCAAATTCCAGTACGATCCGGTCCGCATAGCCGGCGGCGATCACCGTGAGTTTCCCACTTTCGCCCTGTTTGAAAAGCTGCGTCTCTTCTTCCGCATATGGATCTCCCACCGCGCCGTCCGCGGAATCACCGAGGAGCCTTGCAAGCTCCGCCCGCAGATAAAACTCCACCGAGTCCAGGAAGAGCATCGCCTCATTGCCCGCCATGTCGCTTGCGCGCACCTCCAGCGCAAAATGGCCGAGGAAGACCGGCAGATCCTCTGTGATATCCGCGGGAAGGGAAGCCGTGCGCACCTCTCTTCCGGTGGGGACCCTTCCGTTCCCGATCTGCCCTTCCGTCAGCGTATAATCTGCGGTTTTTCCGTTGTCATAGTTGGTCACATGAATGGAGATGCTCCGGATGCCGCTCAGGTCATCCTCCGCGCTCACCGTGAAGACCTTGCGCCCCAGATCACGGTCGATATACGCATCCTCATAGCTGCCGCGCTCCGCAAGAATGGCGCTTACCAGCTCCTCCGCGCCGTAAAGCACCGGCCGCGTGCGGTCGATATTGCGCACAATCACCTCGGAGACGGGGGACACATTGTCCGCAACGCTGATCCCGTACAGATTCCGCGCCTGCTCCGATGCCCGGTCCCGGACACTGCAGCCGACCGTCTGATTCTGCGTCACTTCGATCCTTGCACTCCCCGTCCAGTCGCCCCAGACGCCGCCCCTTCTCCACCGGAAGGGAGCTGCCGCAAGCCCTGCGCCTTCTCTTCCCCCCGCATCGGAAGCAGTGGCCGTGACGGTCACGCTCCCGTTGGTCCATTCCGTAGGGGAGACGGTGAGCGTCACCTGCGGCGCCCCCACATCCCGCCGGATGGCATCGGCCGTAAGATACAGATCCCGGTCCGGCATGGGGAAGGTATAGCGGAAGGCATTCTCCCAGCTGCTCTGCTTCGCGCTCAGGCCACCGCTCCATGAGACATACCCGTAATCCCAGAGGGAGCTGTCATTTTCCGCCTGCGCCGTGATCGTAACCATGGTTCCCGGAAGATAATCGCCGTCGCCGGAGACCGAGCGGATAAAGTTTCCCCCGGTCAGACGGACCTTGTGTGTCAGCTTTCTGGAATTGACCCGGATGCTGACCTGCCGGGAGGGCATGGAAAACGAATAGTCGGCCTGCGTGCTTCCGATCCCGCTTAGCTCCGAAGTGTAGGAAAGGAAGGCGAAGCCTTTTTCCGCGGAAGGGGACCGGAGCGATACCGTCTGTCCGGACAGGGCTGCGACGGATCCGCTTCCGCAGACGGTCGTTCCATTCACGAGAACCGAATGAATGCCCGCATCCATGGTTACCTTACACGTATACAGGGTGATCTCATTGGAGATCACATGATTCTCGCCATATTCCTGCAGCCATCCGGTGTAATCGGCTCTGCGGACCGGACGAAGCCCATAGGTCTCACGCATATGCCGGACCGCCTCCTCACTGCGGCTGATCCCGTCCGCGGCGGACATGGCGCCGATCGGGATCTGCAGATAAACGGTATCCTGCCGGTACATCTGTAAGTAATAGCAGAAGGCGTCTCCTGCGTTGTCCCTCTGATAGACCGACAGCCAGGAGGACAGATCGGACGGGGTAATGTCCCCGTCTCTTCTTCCGAGATAGAGCTTGTAGCAGGAGGTGAGAAAAGACGCCGGCGTATGCAGATAGGCCCCCGAATTCCAGTTTGTATCCGGCGTCGTCCGATGGTAATAAGGATTGGAGATCTGCCGCGCCCCCTGCGTACGCGTCAGGTGACCGCCCTCTTCATGCGCCAGGGTCGGCATCAGATAGTTGTAATCCACATCGTCGTACATGGCATAGGTATACCCTGACGCATTCTGTCCGCTGGCCCAGCCCAGTTCCCGGATTCCGACCGGGCTTCTTAAGTATTCCGAGGTGGCAAAGGCATGCAGCATCATCATATTGTAGTCGACCCGATGGGGCAGAAGAACCGCATCATTGCCGGAGCTTTGCCGGAGCGACTGCAGGAATTCCTCCGTTCCCCGGTTGGTCCTGCGATAAGGATCCCCCCAGGCATCGGATGTTTCGACGGCGGACAGCCTGCTGATCTTGTCGAAAAGACCTTCTCCGCCCATCTCCTGTCTTGCGTCCCTGTGAAAAAGGACCTGATAGATATCACGCACATAATCGGTTGCCATATGATGGGAAACGGTAGCTTTACAGAAAAAAACAGAATCAAGATGTAAACCGGAATCCTTTACGGAATAAGAATCAAGGCCGTAGCCTTCTGCCACGACGCTCGGAGCGCCGGAGCCTCTTCGTTCATACCAGGTATAATAGACCGCCCGCTGGGCATCGTCCTCCCGATCGGTCCCTCCGCTCCCGAAGGAATCGATCACTTCCGTCCCCCGCCTGACGCGGGTGAAATGATGCCGGAAATCGGCATGGAGCTCGATCTCCGATCCCCGAACCGTGCCCGTGACCACGCAGTCCTCCATACGGCCGAAGGGGTCGGTGGAATCATATTCCCCGGCCTTGCGGGTCCGCTCCTCCTGCGCATGCACATGCAAGGGTCTGACCACGATAAATCCCAGCAGAAACGCCACACAGGCGACCGTCCATGGAATCCATCGCAGCAGATCCGAAACATATATTCTTTTGTTCATAGCACATCCTTTCTTTACGACCTTTCTCCGGGATGTGCCTTGCAAAATAACACAAAGACACCTGCCATGTAAAGCGTTTTGCGCACATAGCAGGTGTCACTGATTTTTTTCTCCGATTTTCACAAAAGAGGCCGCATCGGGCTTGTGTACCATTTTGCACAAAAACCGTTCATGTGTTTTGTGCGATATTACTTTTTGTCTGCCTCGTTCGCCTCTGCTTTTGCGGGTTCTTCTGCCTTCCCGGCCGACTTCCCTGCCTGAATGGACAGGTTCGCGTAGGGTCTCGGCAGATTCCCACGCTTTTTCACCAGCACGATCGCTTCCGTCACCACGGCAAAGACCAGCATCACCGCAGCAAGCACCTGGGAGACCGGAACCGTCGTCCCCGGGATAAAGAGCGTGTCCGTGCGGATCCCTTCGATGATGAAACGCCCCAGACCGTACCCTCCGAGGTAGAGAAGGCACCACTCCCCGTGGAAATGCTTCTTTTTCAAAAAGACCATCATCAGGATAAACAAAGCCAGATTCCAAAGGCTCTCGTACAGGAAGGTCGGATGCACCTGAATGTAATTCTGTCCTTCCGCCATATGAGCCAGGATGCTCTCCGAGATGTCCCGCGCGCGCACATCCGCAACCGGAAGCTGCATCGCCAGAAAATTGTCCGTGTATTCGCCGAACACTTCCCGGTTCGTGAAGTTCCCCCAACGGCCGATGGCCTGCCCGAGGATCAGGCTGATCATCGCCGTATCACCGAGCTCCAGAGGATTGAGCTTTTTCACCTTACAGAAGACGAAGATCACGATAAAGGCCGTGATCACACCACCATAGATGGCCAGTCCGCCCTGCCGCAGATTGAATATGCTCAGCAGATTGTCCCGGTAATAATCCCAGGCAAAGATCACATAGTAGATCCTGGCGCCGATCACGGAAAAGATGATGGCATAGATCGAAAAATCGTAATAATTGTCGCTCTTCTGGCCGGTGCGCTTCGCGTTATGGGAGGCCACGAGAATCCCCGTGAACATGCCGATGGCGATGATCACACCGTAGAGTGCGATGAAAATACCGCCCACCGTAAAGCCCCTGGGCACATCGTGCAGATAGATCCCGAGGTGCGGGAAAAAGATTTCTCCGGAATTCAAGGTTTGTTACCTCACTTTTTTCGTGCTTGGAAGAAGCGTCATCTGCAGGGCCGTCAGACATTGAAGCGGAACAAAATGACATCTCCGTCACGTACGACATAGTCCTTGCCCTCGATTCCGACCAGGCCCTTCTCACGCGCCGCGGCGAGGCTTCCAAGTTCCAGCAGATCCTTGTAATTTACGACCTCGGCCTTGATAAATCCGCGTTCGAAATCACTGTGAATCTTGCCTGCTGCCTGGGGCGCCTTGGTGCCGATCTTGATCGTCCATGCGCGGCACTCGTCCTCTCCGGCCGTCAGAAAGCTCATCAGGCCGAGCAGATGATAGCTGGCGCGGATCAGCTTCTCGAGTCCCGATTCCTTAAGGCCCATGGCCTCGAGATATTCCGCCTTCTCGCCCTCGTCGAGCTCGGCGATCTCCTCCTCGATCCGGGCGCAGATCACGAAGACCTCGCTCCCCTCCTCCGCTGCGAATTCACGCACTTTGGCGACCATCGGATTCGAAGCGCCGTCATCCGCCAGATCGTCCTCCGCCACATTCGCGGCATAGATGACAGGCTTGTCGGTCAGCAGGTTGTACTCCTTCCGGAAGGCGAGTTCGTCCTCATCCTCCGTCACAAAGGTACGTGCGAGCTTGCCGCTCTCAAGATGCGCATAGAGTGCCTTGGCGAAGACTTCCTCCTTCGCCGCGTTCTTGTCCATGCGGGCGGCCTTCGTCACCTTGGACAGACGGCGCTCCAGCACTTCCATGTCCGCAAAGATCAACTCCAGATTGATCGTCTCAATATCCCGCAGCGGATCCACGGTCCCCTCTACATGGATGACATTCGGATCCTCAAAGCAGCGCACGACATGGAGCACCGCGTCCACCTCGCGAATATTGGAAAGGAACTGGTTGCCCAGACCCTCGCCCTTCGAGGCGCCCTTCACCAGTCCTGCGATATCGACAAATTCGATCACGGCCGGGGTCACCTTTTTCGTGTGATACAGCTCTCCCAGCTTCTCGATCCGCTCATCCGGCACCGGCACCACGCCGATGTTGGGGTCGATGGTACAGAAGGGATAATTGGCGGATTCCGCCCCCGCCTTCGTCAGTGAATTGAACAGGGTACTCTTCCCGACATTCGGAAGTCCCACAATGCC
>JAEEGH010010223.1_pt1 | contig 21617 bp, 19 predicted proteins | sample 9134181 | NCBI WGS metagenome assembly JAEEGH01 (sample SAMN16246544, study PRJNA631951) | gut metagenome | biome: gut microbiome; feature: rumen; material: DP-attached | host: Bos | place: Iran: Karaj | collected 2018-10
ATTTCTATTCTACAAAAGTTATTAGAATAATTCAAGTCTGCAAATGTAAAAAGTTTCAAAATTTGCTTATAATTGCACCCATTCTCGTACAATATCACAAAACTGCTGACATGTTCTGATAAGTTGACGGTTAAATGTTCACTATTTATTATTTATCGATAATTATTCGTTATATCAAAAATATAATTATCGCATCACGATAATTATAGAACAAATCCGATGTTTTTTCCTAATATTTATATGGATAAAAAAGCCACTAACACAGCCTCATCCAATATGCTATCATGAGGGCATAGTCAATAGATTTTGCTTTGCGCAGTTTATAAACATAATAAGTAACAAGTCACAAAGAAAGGCAGACCATGAACATTACCGCAGATTACCACATGCATTCAGAACATTCCGGAGACAGCACCGCGCCAATGCGCGATATGATAGAAAGCGCCATCCAAAGAGGCTTTACCGAGATCTGTTTTACAGAACATATGGATCTTGACTATCCCGATGGCCCGGACAATCCTGCAGGACTCTTTGAGATAGACGCAGACGCCTATAGAAAGGACTTCCTAAAATGTAAGGAAGAATATGAAGGAAAGATATCTCTTCATTTTGGAATAGAGCTTGGCCTTCAGCCCCAGATCACCAGAGAAAATGCAGAATTTCTGAATAAATATCCGTTTGAGTTCGTAATTGGATCAAATCATCTGTGTCACCATGAAGATCCTTACTACCCTTCTTTTTATGAAGGAAGATCTTATGATGATTCTGTAAGGGATTTTTTTGAATGTACTCTTGAAAATATTAAATGTTTCCACGATTTCGACGTTTTGGGACATCTTGACTATATTGTCAGATATATTCCGGGAACATATGATTATAACTTTCAAAAATTCTCCGATATAATTGATGAGATCCTGAAAATTTTGGTCTCAGAAAATAAAGGCCTAGATGTTAATACCAAATCATTTCAAAGCGGAATGAATGAGCCTAATCCTTGTAGCGGAATCCTTACAAGGTTCCATGAGCTGGGCGGGCGCATCATTACCTTTGGTTCAGATGCCCATAAGCCGGAGCACGTAGGTTATGACTTTGAAAGGGCAAGGCAGACCGCTTTGAATGCAGGTTTCAAGTCTTACTGTACTTTTAAGGACAGAAAACCCGTTTTTCACGATTTATAATGGTGACCTTACTCCCGGTTTAAGATATCAGGGATGTAACGGATAGAGCTTTACCGGAGAATGCGTATGATTTTTTTGCAGGGAAGAAAAAAAATCCATACTCCATTTATACTTATATTATCCCTGGCACTCCTTGCGGGGTGCTCTTCTTCCACGCCTTCTGTAACCGACGATACGACCAGGTCGACTTCCATGACTGCCAATAATTCCGGTCCGTCCAGTACTGAAGGCGCCACTTTTACTGTAGATAACTCTGTAAAAGGAAGCCGCGACAATACTCCCAATGTTCTTGTTCCTGAAAAGTCAGGCGAAGAAGTCTATGAAAATGAAGTCGCCCAGATAGATGCCTCCAATTCTGATCAAGGCTACATCTATGCAAAGTACACAGGCGAAATCCCCAAAATAAAACTTCAGATCACAGGCCCTGACCAGATCACCTATACCTATAACCTGTCTTCAAACGGCCTTGACGAGGTTTTCCCTTTGTCTGCAGGCGATGGTTCTTATCTTATCAATATCTATGAAAATATATCCGGAAATCAGTACTCCCTGGGCCTTACTGCTACGATAGAAGCCACTTTGGAAAATGAATTCTATCCCTATCTGTATCCTAACCAGTATGTATGGTTCACTGCTGATATGGAAGCGATCGCCATGGGGAGCGAACTTGCATATAATGCCAATTCTGATCTTGAAGTAGTTACCAATGTTTATAATTTCATGATCCATAACATATCCTACGACTATGAGGAAGCTGAAACCGTGCAGAGCGGCTATCTTCCTGATATAGATGAAGTTCTTTCCACAAGAAAAGGTATATGTCTTGATTATGCATGTCTTATGTCAGCAATGCTGCGTTCGCAGAACATACCGACCCATGTGGAGATAGGCTATGCCGGAACTGAATACCATGCCTGGATCAGCTGCTATCTCGATGAGAAAGGCTGGGTCAACGGTATAGTCCAGTTTGACGGAACCTCCTGGCAGCTAATGGATCCGACCTTCGGTTCAACCACAGCCGAAGATGTACTAAGGTCCTACATAGTCCAGGATGACAGCTACATAGTGAAGTATATCTATTGAATCTGTTTATTATAACTACTATAAACAAGGCCAGTATAACGGCATCAAGAAAGAAGGGCTCAATTTGAAAAAAGCATCTAAAGCTCCAAAAGCAAAAGCTCTTAGCAATCAGGAAACCGCAAGCTTCTGCGGTCAGTATGCCATGCTCCTAAAAAGCGGAATCGCGCCTTTGGAGGCTGCAGGAATACTCCTGTCAGATACAACTGATCCAAACGGTAAGGAGCTTCTTTCCAATCTGTTCCATATACTTGGGACGGGTGAAAAGTTCCATGTGGCAATATCCATGTGCAATGTTTTCCCGCCTTATGTAATATCCATGATCAAGATAGGTGAGGAATCCGGTAACCTGGATAGTGTTCTTGAGTCTTTAGAGAACTTCTACGAGCATGAAGAAAGCCTGTCTGACAGTTTCAGAAATGCGCTCATGTATCCTATGGTCATGATCATAATGATCCTTATGATAGTCATAGTCCTTATCACCAAGGTCATGCCTATCTTCAGTCAGGTATTTGCCCAGCTTGGAACGGCAATGAGCGGATTGTCACAGACGCTCCTAAGCCTTGGTAGCGTTCTAAACCGCTGGTCACTTGCTCTTATCCTGATACTTGTAGCTCTTGGCGGCCTTATGATCTTCACGACCCAGACCAGAAAAGGCTTTTCATGTCTCCAAAAGATATCAAAGCACATCGGGCCTCTTAACGAGCTCTTTTATGATATCGGCGTAAGCCGCTTTGCAAATGGTATTGCACTTTCTATATCAAGCGGTATGGATACGTATACCAGTTTGAATCTTTTAAAATCAATAGTAGAAAATGAAAGCATAGCCCAAAAAATAGATGTATGCCAGCAGAGGATCATTCAGGGTGACAGCTTCCCTGAAGCTTTAAAGAACGCACAGATCTTTTCCAATGTATATTCCAGAATGGTCATGGTAGGTTTTAAGTCCGGCTCCATGGAGAAAGTCCTCCAGCAGATCGCTATCAGATACGAAGAGAAGACCAACAAGAAGATCAGCCTTGTTTTATCAACACTCGAACCAACGCTTGTTATCATCCTTTCGCTTATAGTAGGACTTATACTCCTGTCGGTTATTCTTCCTCTTATGGGAATCATGAGTTCCATCGGTTAATGAAGGAGTTGTATGGCTAACAGATTCGAAAAGACAAGTTTTAATCCAAAATTCAGATCAGGACTAAACTACTTTATTCTCTGCGCTCTTCTTATAGGTTTATTCCTGTTTGGAGTTAACAGTTTTGCAAAACAGACCATCTCCTATCAGGAGGATACTCTCATACTTGCCCTTCAGAAAGACATAGCCCAGTGTTATGCGATCGAAGGTTTTTTTCCACCTGATCTTGACTATCTGAAGGACCATTACGGTCTGGTATACGATACAAGTATCTTTACAGTTGATTACACCGCTTTCGGATCCAACATGTATCCTGATGTGACCATTCTTAACAAGGCCAAAAAGACCGCTGTAACGATACGCTAAGTTTTGAAAGGAACCACCTATGAATCCTGATAACGACCGCAGACATCTGATAGATGTATTTTTCATAATATCCCTGCTATTCGGGTTCGTTTTCTGCGCAGTGCTTATCATTGCGCTTGGAGCGAGCATTTATCAGCGCGGCGTTGACAGCAGTACCAGTAATTTTGACAAAAGAACTGCTTCCACCTATATAGTTCAGAAGCTCAGGCAATGCGATGAATACGGTGCTATCTCAACAGGCGAGATCGATGATATCCCGGCACTTACGATCACCAAGACCGTAAACGGCACTTCCTATACCATTTATATGTACGTTTACAACGGTTATCTCATGGAAGTATTTGCAAGGACTGATACCGATATCTCGCCCCAGTCAGGGCAGCGTATCATAAAGATGCAGAGCATGGATGTTAAGATATCAAGCTCCAATCTGATATCCGTACTTGTTACAGACGTTGAAGGCCAGCAGATAGAAGTTTTAGTATCTCCGCAAAGCACAGGAAAATGAGGTTCAGGATGAGTTCGAAGGATAATTCTTTCCGCTACCAAAGTCAAACATCCTTATTTCTTGTAGAAGTTATTATTGCAGTATTCTTCTTTGCAATAACAGCTGTGGTTTGCATACGCATTTTTGTAAAAGCCCATACCATCACAGACAGATCCCGAGAGATGACCCAGAGCTACATCGAAGCTGACAACATGGCCCAGGTATTCATGAACTACGGGGGCAATATCGATGGTATATTATCTAAATATTCAGAATATGCGTTGACTTTATCTCAGGAAGGGAACTATACAGGAGTCATACTCATTTGTTTTGACAAGGATTTTAACCCCATCTCTCATCCTACTGATAATATAGACGAAACCATAAGCAGCACTGCTTACGAACTTATACTGACGCAGACTCTTGTTGATGCAGCTGACCTTTACAGCGACTGTTCACCTGCCACCAGGATAGGTTTTGCCTGCGATGCAACAATATTTGTTTTTGATACAGAGCTTTCCGATTTCCTTATTACGGATACTCATTTCGACGATCTGGACCAGTTTAAGGATAATACGATACTTACCCTTCCTCTGGACCTTTACCTTGGCGACATTGATACTGAAGCTTGATAGGAGACGTTTTAATGAACAATAACATACACATTGGTCTTCCAATAGGAACAGCATCAATACTTCTCATATTTCTGACACTGAGCCTTACCTCTTTTGCCGTATTGTCTCTTGAAACCTCGGTTGCGGATATGAACCTGACTACAAAGTCAGCTGATTATACGCAGGATTATTATGCTGCCGTTCACATGGCAGAAGGCTTCCTTGCAGAAAAAGATGCTGAGCTTAGCGATATCTATAAAGCTTCTTCCAGCGAAAGCGAATATATGGAAAAAGCTGGTGCTCAGTCTTTTTCAGATGACTTTGCCATTAACGAAATGCAGTACCTCCACGTGGAGGTTACTTTGGTATACCCTTCTATTGAAGATATAAACAGCCATAAAAAAAGCTCCGCTGCTATGAGCGAAGCTTCTTTTAAACCATCTTGTTATTTCTATATTTCTTCATTTACGATCATGACTCATGAAGAACTTCTGAATTACAAGGATGCTGAGGTTCCGGTTTATTAAAGGTCCCTTCTTTTAAGGCGGCCTGTTTCTGTTGGCATCATTCTGTCCTTGTCATCAACCATGCCTCTGGCCTTATCAGATTCTGCAATAACGATGTCATTGACAGCTTTACCTCTTCCGGTCCTTCCCATCCTGTCAAATTCCGAATAATTGCCGGATTCTTTTTCATGTATCTTTGCAATTCTGTTTTCAAGATATCTGAACAGCTCTGCATAGATTGCTTTGGGTATCTGGAAGGTCATATTTTCATTTCTTCCAAATACAAACTTCAGATTTCCGAAGCTTTTGACAACTTCATGCACATCGATGTAATGAAGTCTTGCATTCTCGCCCTGTCCTGTAACTCTGAAGCTGAAATGATCATCATAGATATACAGCACGCCTTCTGTAAATCCCATACTTGAAGGGATCGTATATACGGGGCCGTCATCTTTTTTGCGCTGGGACTCACGATCAGTCTCTGATACATCCGCGAACTGCTGGGTACGCTCAGCTATAAAGCTGAAAAAGTACTCAGCCAGATCTTTGTTTTCAAACTTCAGTGGAATATGGTGTATGTCATAAAAGCCGTCTTCACTGGCGCCTTTACTGGTGATCAGCAGTTCTTTCATATACCTCTTACACGAAGCGATATTGCCGTATTTGATCTCAATAGGCTTCTCGCCAACAGGCAAAAAACGGATAAATCCTTCATATAACTCAACCACCGTTTTACCATCATGCCAATATGCAAGCTCACTACGAATCAATCTGCTATCGTCCATAAAGCCTCCATCATCTTCAATTCATTGTATCTGAGTGACCGGATCCGGAATTCGTGAATCTTATCAGGCTGTTTCTGCCTTCTTACCTGTGTAAAGCTGGTAATAGCGGCCCTTCTTAGCCAAGAGCTCTTCGTGATTACCTCTTTCAATAATCCTTCCCTGTTCCATAACAAGGATGCAGTCTGAGTTCCTTATAGTAGAAAGTCTGTGTGCGATTACGAATGTTGTACGGTTAGCCATAAGCTTGTCCATACCATCCTGAACGATCTTCTCAGTTCTGGTATCGATCGAACTTGTAGCTTCGTCAAGGATCAGTACAGGCGGATCAGCAATAGCTGCTCTTGCAATAGCAAGGAGCTGGCGCTGTCCCTGTGAAAGGTTTGCACCGTCGCCTGTAAGCATTGTATCGTAGCCATCAGGAAGACGCTTAATGAAGCTGTCAGCGTTTGCAAGTCTTGCTGCTGCATATACTTCTTCGTCAGTAGCATCAAGCTTACCGTAACGGATATTCTCTGCAACTGTTCCTGTAAAAAGATGTGTATCCTGAAGTACGATACCAAGTGACCTTCTAAGATCCTTTTTGGATATCTTATTGATATTTATATTATCGTACCTAATCTTTCCATCCTGAATATCATAAAAGCGATTAATTAAATTTGTTATGGTTGTCTTACCTGCACCGGTTGATCCGACAAGGGCGATCTTCTGTCCGGGCTTTGCATGAAGGACGATATCATGAAGTACCATCTTCTCATCTGTATAACCAAAATCTACGCCGTTAAAGGTAACGTCGCCTTCAAGAGGTTTATAATCTGTTGTTCCTTCTGCCTTATGATAATGCTTCCAAGCCCAGAAACCTGTGTGGTGATCAACTTCTACGATCTTGCCATCCCTATTTTCAGCATTAACAAGCATTACATAGCCTTCATCCATCTCAGGCTTCTCATCAAGGAGTCTGAACACACGCTCTGCACCGGCAAGAGCCATGATAATAGAGTTGAACTGCATTGAAACCTGGTTGATCGGCATCGAGAAGGACTTGTTGAATGTAAGGAAACTTGCAAGTGATCCTACAGACAATGATCCGAACAGCTGAACAAGTACCAGGAAGAATGCAACGCCTGCTCCTGTTGAGCTTGATGTTGTAAGTGCAAGAGCACCGCCCAGGAGTGCGCACAGAACGTAGCTGATATTACCAAGCTGTGCATTTATAGGTCCAAGGAGGGCTGAGAAGGCGTTAGCCTTATAAGCGCTCTGGAATAGTTCTTCATTGTACTTATCGAAATCTTCAATTGTCTTTTCTTCATGGCAAAAGACCTTTATGACCTTTTCACCATTCATCATCTCTTCGATGTAACCGTTAAGCTTACCAAGGTCCTTCTGCTGCTTAACGAAGTTCTTACCTGATGCAGATGCTGCATTAGTTGATGCAAAGAGCATAAGAGCAACCATGATGATAGTAAGGACTGTAAGCGGTATATTGAGTACGATCATTGATACAAGGACAGATACGATAGTGATCGCACTGTTAAGTAGCTGCGGGATACTCTGTGATATCATCTGACGAAGTGTATCTATATCATTAGTATATATAGACATGATATCGCCATGAGCATTGGTATCAAAATACTTGATAGGAAGGCTTTCCATATGCTCAAAAAGTGCTGCACGAAGATTCTTAAGTGTACCCTGAGTTATAAATACCATTGTAAGTGACTGTACATAAGATGCAGTTATACCAATAGCATAGAAAACTGCTACTCTTAGTATTGCAAATCCAAGCGGCCCGAAGTCAGGTGTTCCACCTTCTCCCGCTGTCTTTAAGAGTGGATTTATATATCCGTCAATAAGTGTCTTTGTAAAAAGAGTTCCCTGTATATTTGCAAAAACCGAAACAACTATGCAGATACCTACAAGTATCATCTGCAAGCCATAAAATTTAAATACATATCCCATAAGTCTTTTAAGAAGCTTACCGGGATTCTTGATCTTGGGTTTTGGCATTCCGCGCTGACCTCTTGGTCCCGGACCTTTAACCTCTCTGACTTTTTCATCTGCCATATCTATTTCTCCTTTAGTACTACGAACTTTTTCTATTTCTAATGTCTAAACTTATCAAATATCTTAAGACCAGTTTTTTAGTTCTTTTCATCGAAGTCCGCGTCACCATTAGCACCTGTCTGTGATTCATAGACTTCTCTATAGATAGGATTCCTCTCAAGGAGTTCCTTGTGTGATCCAAAATCATTAACTGTTCCGTCTTCCATGACTATGATGCGGTCGCAGTTTTCAACACTGGAGATACGCTGTGCGATGATGAACTTTGTAGTATTTGGGATCTCCTGTGCAAAAGCTTTTCTGATCTTGGCATCAGTTGCAGTATCTACGGCAGATGTTGAGTCATCAAGAATGAGGATCTTAGGAGCCTTAAGAAGTGCTCTTGCGATACAGAGTCTCTGCTTCTGACCACCGGATACATTGGATCCGCCCTGTTCGATATATGTGTTATAACCCTGAGGCATCTTGTCTATGAACTCTGCAGCGCAGGCAAGCTCGCAGGCTCTTTGACACTCTTCGTCTGTTGCATTAGGATTACCCCAGCGGAGGTTTTCATAGATCGTTCCTGAGAAAAGCTCATTTTTCTGAAGAACAACAGCAACCTGATTACGAAGGACTTCAAGGTCGTATTCTCTTACGTCGCGTCCGCCTACCCTTACGCTACCTTCTCTTACGTCATAAAGACGGCTTATAAGGTTAACAAGTGAAGATTTGGCTGAACCTGTACTTCCGATGATACCTATTGTTTCACCTGATCTGATATCAAGATTTATATCTTTAAGAACAGGCTCTTTTGCATCTTCCTTGTAAGCAAAATATACGTGATCAAATACTACGCTTCCGTCCTTAACTTCCATTACAGGATCAGCAGGGTTAACGATAGAGCTCTTTTCATTAAGAACTTCTGCGATACGTCTTGCGCTGGCTTCTGACATGGTGATCATAACGAATACCATGGAAACCATCATAAGGCTCATGAGAATGTTCATGCAGTAAGCAAGAAGTGACATAAGAGCACCTGTTGTAAGCTGATCAGAAACGATCATATGTGCGCCAACCCAGCTGATAAGAAGGATGCAGGTATATACTGTACCCATCATGATCGGTCCGATCTTGGCAAGTCTCTTCTCAGCCTTTACGAACATCTCATAGATGTTGAAAGCTGCCTTCTGGAACTTTTCATTCTCATACTCTTCACGAACATAAGCCTTAACAACGCGGATAGCTGATACGTTCTCCTGAACACTTTCGTTAAGGGCATCATAACGCTCGAATACTTTTTTGAAGTATCTTGTGGTTGTTCCCATAAGGCCAAACATGATGGCTGCAAGGAAGATAACCGCAATAAGATAGATACTTGCGATCCTTGGGCTTAAGTAGAATGACATGATCATGGCAACTACCATTGACATTGGAGCTCTTACTGCCATGGAAAGGAGCATCATGAATGAGTTCTGGATATTGGTAACATCAGTCGTAAGTCTTGTTACAAGTCCTGATGTTGAGAACTTATCTATGTTGGCAAAAGAGAAAGTCTGAATGTTATCATGCATTGCCTTACGAAGGTTTCTTGAAAGACCTGCTGATGCCTTGGATCTTGTAAGACCTCCCATACATCCGCACAAAAGTCCGAATGCAGCAACAATAACCATGATAAGGCCTGCCTTTGCGATATAACCCATATCGCCCGGAACTTCGTCTGTTCCGATACCTATATCTACGATCCTACCCATAAGGACCGGAATGATCATCTCGCAGATGACTTCACCTATCATCCAAATAGGGGATATGATGGCAGTAAAGGTAAATTCCTTTAACTGCTTAGCCAGTGTTTTTAGCATACTGTTATTTCCTTTTCTAATTTTCTTTTTAGTCTTTTAGTGATCAGAACTGCTCAACGTTACTGTAAATCCTGTCAAGGAAGTTCCTAAGCTGCTTAACTTCCTCTTCAGAAAAGTCCTTGATAAGGTCCTGATCCATCTGTTCATTGTATTTCCTGTTCTTTTGAAGAATATTATGGGCTTTCTCCGTCAGCTTTATAAAAGAAGATCTGGAATCATTGGGATTAGGCGATCTTTCAACCATCTTCTTTTCCTCAAGCCTGTTTATAAGCCCCACTGCGCTGGGATGAGTTATATGCAGGATCCCACATATCTCGCCTGTAGTAATAGGCTCTTCTCCATGAAAAAGAATAGTGAGAAGTACCCCCATCTGAGAGAAAGTCAGGTCATCTTTTCTCAGCGCCTCATCCTGATGCTTATGGATCTTCTCGGTGATCATCTTGAACTTATGACCAATGGGTTCATTATCAGGATTTCTGGGCCTGCATCTCTTTCCCTTAGAATTACCTTCTTCTGTTTCTTTTTCTTTTCTTTTATTTAGTTTTGGTTCTTCTAATTTCTTGTCATACACGTTACACCTCTTTTCCCGGGCTCCCCAATTCGATGAAAAAGGCATGTCTCAAAAAAAGAGACTGCCTTCACATTTACGTAGCATGTTACATAAATCATGATAGGTAGTCTCCTACATATTGTCAATAAGGAAATGCCATTCTTTATGAAAATTTAGACTTTTTTAATCATTACGTATCCTTGGCCTGAAGCTTTGATTCCTTGAATTTATCGCACATGTCACATGCAAAATTCTCAGGATAAAGCTGAACCATTGTTGAATCCACAAGACTACCGATCTTCATTCTAAATGTGATCTTGACGAACTTCTCAATGTTGGATTCAAACATTCTTTCAAAGATTTTAACTGACTCAACATCGATCCACTTAACTTCCGGTGTACTGATGTCTACAGGGATTCCGAGCATGGAGGAAAGAGATGTGGCACTTGATCCCATCATCTGGTTCATAGCTTCGGATGCTGCTGAAAGCTGAATCTCTGTGATATCTCCGTCTGTATTAGAACCGTCTCCACCCATCATAAGATCTGTCATGCATTTAACATCATGATCTTTAAGGATAAGGATGTTATTGCCTTCAAGACCTTTAATGTAATGGATCTGTACGAATATGCATATATTGGAATAATCATCCAGGGATTCACTTCTGTTGATGACTTCGATTCTTGGTGTTGTAATATCAACCTTCTGATTGAGCATCATACCAAGCGCAGTCGCTGAGGTACCCATACTGATATTAGCAACTTCTCCGAGAATATCTAACTGTTCATCTGTAAGCTTTCCACAACCCAAGGTGATACCTCCTTTGCGTTTTTTGTATTTTTGTGATTGTTTTTGATTATTTATGATTGATTTTGATTGTTTTTGGTGATACGATGTTTTTGTAAGCAAGATAATGTTGCCTTTAAGTTTATCGGATATCTTTCTGATTTTTTTAACACCTTTTTTTAAAATGAGGTTCATATGCTGACACAGGAAAGACGAGACATAATAACCAGAATCGTAAACGAAAAGAATGCAGTGACTGTTGCCGAACTTGTGGATGAGCTCGACACTTCTGCTGCGACCATAAGGCGCGACCTTACGGAACTCGACAAGGAGCACCGTATCATCAAAGTCTTTGGCGGAGCAACTTCTATTAACAGTGTGAGTACAGGTGAAGATGCTGTTAAAGAAAAGCTTCTTAAGAATGTTGAAGCCAAGGACGAAATAAGCCGTTATGCTGCTTCTCTTATCGTTGATGATGATTTCGTTTATATAGATTCAGGAACAACTACACTTAAGCTTATCGATTACATCACTAATACCAAGGCAAAATATATTACTAATGGTATAGTTCATGCCAAGCGTCTTATAGAGCGCCACCTTGATACGATCATCATCGGAGGCAAGGTCAAGGCAAGGACTGAGGCTGTAATCGGATCCGACTGTGTCGATGTCATAAGGCGCTATCACTTCACAAAATCATTTATGGGTACAAACGGTATCTCAATAAAAGCAGGTTTTACAACACCCGATGTTGATGAAGCCAGAGTCAAAGCTGAGGCTGTTAAGCACTCATATATGTCCTATATACTTGCCGATCACTCCAAATTCGGTGTGGTCAGCTCCGTAACATTTGCAGAGCTCAAAGCATGTGCCATCATCACAGACAGAGAGCCCTCCAAACAATACGAAGATGAGACAGTTATTAAATTTTTCCAGCATAAAGTTGCAGGAGGTTAAACAATGATATACACAGTTACCTTTAATCCAGCCTTGGACTACGTAGTTCACATGTCACAGGATCTGGCTATCGGTATGACTAACAGATCAGACTCTGAAGAAATCTATTTTGGAGGAAAAGGCATTAACGTTTCCAATGTACTGCGCGAACTTGATCTTCCTACTACTGCTCTTGGTTTTATTGCAGGCTTTACAGGTAAGGCTCTTGATGAGGGTGTTGCAGCATCTGGAATCACTACTGATTTTATTAAACTTCCGGAAGGTAACACCAGAATCAACGTTAAGATCAAAGCAGCAGATGAAACCGAGATCAATGGCCAGGGTCCTAAGATTCCTGATGAATGTCAGAAGGCTCTTTTTGAAAAGCTTGACCAGCTTAAGGAAGGCGATACTCTCGTTCTTGCAGGCAGTATCCCATCTTCTCTTCCAAGTGATGTATATGAAAGGATCCTTGAACGACTTGATGGTAAGGGCATCAGATTTGTAGTTGATGCTATTAAGGACCTGCTCCTCAACGTTCTTAAGTATCATCCGTTCCTTATCAAGCCCAACAAACAGGAACTTGGCGAGATGTTCGGAGTTGAAATAAATTCTGATGAAGACACAGTCCTTTACGCCAAGAAGCTTCAGGAGAAAGGCGCTCGTAACGTTCTTATCTCCATGGCAGGTGATGGATCACTTCTTGTTACAGAAGATGGTCAGATCTTAAGACAGGGTGTCTGCAAGGGTAAAGTTAAGAACTCTGTCGGAGCCGGAGATTCAATGGTTGCAGGATTCATCGCAGGATATGAAAAGTCAGGTGGCGACTATAAAGTTGCTCTTAATCTTGGAACTGCCTGCGGCGGTGCTACTGCTTTCTCAGACGGACTTGCAAAGAAAGATCTTATCGATGAGCTTTATAAGACTCTTCAGTAAGTAAACAGATAATTTAGTTTTTATATATTTAATTTACAAACTTATTCACACAAGGTTCTTATGAAATCCGCACCAGCTGATTTCTGAAGATAAATAAAATAAGGTATTCTTTTAAGAAAGGGATAGGGTTAAAGTATGAAAATCACAGAGTTTTTACAGCCTCAGGCCGTAAAGTTGGGTCTATCAGTTGCAGATCAGAACGCAGCAATCGATGAGCTCATTGCTTTACACGAAGCAGCAGGAAATCTTAAGGATGCAGCAGCATTCAAAGAAGCTATTCTTGCCCGCGAAGCAAAAGGTTCAACAGCAATAGGCATGGGTATTGCCGTTCCTCACGGTAAGTCTTCTGCTGTAGCTAAGGCAGGACTTTCTGCAATCACAGTTCCTTCAGGTGTTGATTACAAGTCACTTGATGGCAAGCCTTCAAATCTTTTATTCATGATTGCTGCTCCAGACGGCGCAGCTGACACTCATCTTGAAGTTCTTTCAAAGCTTATGACAATGCTTATGGATGCAAACTTCACACAGAAGCTCGTAGCAGCTAAATCTGTTGATGAGTTCCTTAAGATAATCGACGAAAAAGAAGCTGAAAAAGATAAAGAAGCTACTGCAAAAGCTGCTGCTTCTGCTCCTAAGTCCCTTAACCTTCTTGCAGTTACAGCATGTCCTACAGGTATCGCTCATACATACATGGCTGCTGAAGCTCTTGAGCAGGCTGCTAAAGACAAGGGCTATTCAATCAAAGTTGAGACTGACGGATCAGGCGGAGCTAAGAACGTTCTTACATCTTCTGAGATTCAGTCAGCAGACGTTATCATCCTTGCTGTAGACAAGAACGTTGAAATGGGACGTTTCGATGGTAAGAAAGTTATCAAGGCTTCTACAGCTAATGCTATCCACAATGCTGAAGACCTTCTCGCTAAGGCTGAAAGCGGCGATGTTCCTGTATATCATCACACAGGCGAAGTATCTCAGGGCGCTTCAGTTGACGGTGACGAGACACTTGGACGTAAGTTCTATAAGCACCTTATGAATGGTGTATCACACATGCTTCCATTCGTAATTGGTGGTGGTATCCTTGTTGCTCTTGCATTCCTTATTGATACAATTGCAGGATACGGCACATCTGGTGGCGGAAACTTTGGTCAGATGACTCCTCTGTCAGCTTTCTTCAAATATGTAGGCGGACAGGCAATGGGCCTTATGGTTCCCGTTCTTGCAGGTTATATCGCTTATTCAATTGCTGACAGACCTGGTCTTGCAGTAGGTTTCGCAGGCGGTCTTCTTGCATCAAATGGAAATGCAGCTATTGCTTCATTTAAATTCCTTCCTGATGGATTAGAAGATATTGCTGAAAACTACAAATTTATATCCGCATCATGGGAAAGCACTTCAGGATTCAACGGATTCCTTAAGGCATTTGCATTCCAGGGTTCAGGTAACACAGTATCTGGTTTCCTTGGCGGTATCGCAGCAGGTTTCCTTGCAGGTGCTATCGTACTGTGGCTTAAGAAGATCACATCAGGATTCCCGAAGTCACTTGAAGGAATCAAGCCAGTACTTATCTACCCTCTTTGCGGTATTTTCCTTATTGGCGTTGCTATGTGCTTCATACTCAACCCGATCATCGGTCTTATAAACACAGGCCTTTCAACAATGCTTACTGCTCTTTCAAATGCTAACATGCTTGCTCTTCTTGGTCTTGTACTTGGAGCTATGATGGCTATCGATATGGGTGGTCCTATCAACAAGGCAGCATATGTATTTGGTACAGGTATGCTTGCTACAGCATCTGACTACCTTGCTCAGGGTGCTCAGGTTACTGATGGTAAGGTTGCAGCTTGTTACATCGCTATGGCAGCTATCATGGTTGGTGGTATGGTTCCTCCAGTAGGTATCGCTATTGCATGTAAACTCTTCCCTAAGAAATTTACATTAGCTGAGCGCGAGACTTGGATCACAAACATAATCATGGGTTCTTCCTTCATCACAGAAGGTGCTATCCCATTTGCAGCAGCTGATCCTATTCACGTAATTCCTTGTACAATGATCGGTTCCGGTGTTGCTGGTCTTCTTTCAGCAATATTTGGATGCACACTTATGGCTCCTCACGGTGGAATCTTCGTATTCGCAACTGTAGGTAATCCTCTTCTCTACATCGTTGCTTGGCTTGTTGGATCTGTCATTACAGCAGTGCTTCTTGGATTCCTCAAGAAGGATAAAGAGTGATATATAAATTTTTTACCATAATCTTATTAAAGGTTGGTAAATAGCAGTATCACTTAGTAAAATGCCATAAACCATAGTGGTTTCAAATAATACTTCATCGCCCTGCATGCTGTCAAAGGCATGCAGGGTATTAGTGCTAATTATGGATATCGATTATAATAAGATTAGAAATCTATATTCTCCATAGCACAGTTACATGATCAGATATTGTTACAATATAGGCTATGATATGCGAATCACGCATGGCTATGCCATTTGCGTTGTTCTATCACCATATAAATGTGAAATAAATGATCTAAATATTTTTTAATAAACCATAGGAGGAATAACAAATGGTATCAGCAAATGTTAAAGTAGTTAATGCAGAAGGAATGCACATGCGTCCGGCTAGTCTTTTTTGCCAGACAGTAACTCCTTTCCAGAGCACAGTTAAGATCAATTTCAACGGTAATGAATTCGATGCAAAGTCAGTTATGATGCTCATGAGCGCATGCATTAAATGTGGTGCAGAAATTGAGATCAAGTGTGACGGACCTGACGAGAACGAAGCTCTTAAGGCTGCTGTTGATCTTGTAAACAGCGGACTTGGCGACTAATATGTTAACTTGAATTGATAATTCAAGTTAACATCTCAACATTGTTGAACCTGTGGTTCAACAATGTTCGGGAAAGGACAGAAGAATTTACTAAATTTATGAACCATAGGTTCAACAATGTTCAATTATAATCATCAAATTGAAAGGATCGGACAAATATGTACGAGGGAATAGCTGCTTCAAGAGGCATAGGAATTGGTTCCGTATGCCGTATAATCGAACATGATCTTACATATGAAAATCACAAGCCCGAAGATACTGAAGCCGAGAAAGGACGTCTCCATGACGCTGTTGAGTCATTCAAGCAGGAAACTACTGAGATGGCTGAAGACATCCGTAAGAGAATCGGACCCAAGGAGGCTCAGATCCTTGAGGGTCATCTTGTTATGATATCCGACCCTGCCATGGTAGGCGAGATGGACAAGATGATCGACAACAATCAATGTGCAGAAGCTGCTGTTTCTGCTGTTTGTGATATGTTCATTAACATGTTCTCATCCATGGATGATGAGCTTATGAAACAGCGTGCATCTGATGTTAAGGATATTAAGCATAGTCTTTTAAAGCTTCTTCTTGGTATTGAAGATATCAATATCAGCAAGGTAGCTCCGGGAACAGTCCTTGTAGCCAAGGATCTGACACCTTCAATGACATCTCAGATAGTTAAAGAGAATGTTGCCGGAATCATCACAGAGATAGGTGGTAAGACTTCCCACTCTGCTATCCTTGCAAGAGCACTTGAGATTCCTGCAGTACTTTCCGTTCCGGGGATCATTGATCTTGTTAATGACAAGGACACAGCTATCATCGATGGTACAGAGGGACAGGTATTTATCAATCCTACAGGAGACGTGCTCTCCACATATATCAGAAAGCGCGAAGACTTTATCAGAAAACAGGAAGAACTTAAGAAATTCCACGGCAAAGAGACTGTTACTGCTGATGGCAAGAAGCTTGAACTGTTCTGCAACATCGGAACTCCTAAGGATGCCAAGAAGGCTATCGAGTGCGATGGTGAGGGAATTGGTCTTTTCCGTTCAGAATTCCTGTTCATGAACAATACTCATCTTCCTAACGAAGACGAGCAGTTTGAAGCATACAAGGAAGCTGTTCAGACTATGGGCGGCAAGGCCGTTATCATCCGTACCCTTGATATCGGCGGTGATAAGGACATTCCTTATCTTAATCTGGAAAAAGAGGAGAATCCATTCCTGGGCTACAGAGCAGTTCGTTACTGCCTGGCTAATCCGGATACTTACAAGATCCAGCTTCGTGCGATCATGCGCGCTAGTGCTTTTGGTAAAGTTAAGATCATGCTTCCTCTTGTTACAACAGTTGACGAAATTAGAAGTGTCAAGGCTATGGTTGAAGACCTGAAAAAAGACCTTGATGCTGAAGGTATCGACTATGACAAGAACATCGAAGTTGGTTGTATGATGGAAACAGCAGCAGCTTCTCTTATCGCAGATAAGCTTGCTAAAGAGTCTGATTTCTTCTCAATCGGAACCAACGATCTGACTCAGTACACAATGAGCGTAGACAGAGGAAATGCAAAGGTTGCATACCTTTATTCCGCATTCCAGCCATCAGTGCTCCGCTCTATCAAGAACATCATCGCAGCAGGTAATGCAGCAGGCATTCCTGTTGGTATGTGCGGAGAGGCAGCTGCAGATCCTCTTATGATCCCGCTTCTCATTGCATTCGGTCTTGATGAGTACAGTGTTAACCCTGTACTGGTACTGACAGCAAGATGCATTATCAGCAAGTGGTCTGTGGAAGAGGCTAAGGCTCTCGCAGACAAGGTAATGGAGCTTGATACAGAAAAAGAGATCGTAGAGCTCTTGAAAGCATCAGCTAAAGATTGATGAGATTCAGATTGCGTTGCAATTTGAATCTCCATAAAAGGCCGGGGGCTGGCAGTTAATAAAGTATTTTTTCGTCATGAAAGTTAGATAAAATTCAAGGCATGCTATATGGATATTTATATTCTAGGGTCCGAAACTCGCTTCGCTCAAACATGCGGACCCTGAGAAGAATATAAATATCCATATAGCACGCTCTTGAATTTAATCCAACTTTCAAAGACTCAAAAATCCTTTATTAACTGCCAGCCCCCTGATTTTTCTGCAAAGCCGAAGTTGTGAATATTTGAGTTTTATTTAAGAATTTCTTCAAGTGTTCTATTCAAGTTCTTAGTTTATGTCTTCTATTACGCAGCGTCTTCGACGACTGCTTTGCTGCTTAGGAAGCCCTCTGTTCTCTTCTGAACGTTCTGCTGTAGGTTTACGTAGAAAAGGAAATTGTCGTACAGGTGGAGGCTTCCTTCGGGGAAGATGTCAAGTACAGGTGGGTAATTAGTTGTATCTATGTCTGTGACTATGAGTGAACCTCTGTCGGGGTCGATGTAGGCACCGTACTTTCCTACTTCTATAGATGTTATGGCGCCGGTTTTGCTGTCCTGGGTTACTGTTCCAAGGTTTAAAGACTTATCAGCCACTTCACTGTCAGTTCTCCAGTTGAGGGGGTTGATGGAATATACTTTTGTGCCGGCGGGGATGATCATAGAATCGGTTACGCCGCCTGCTTCGCATTCGTAGCTTACTACTACGCCTGTATCTGTTTCGCCTTTAGCAGGGACTATCTGAGGGTACTGGGTGATCATGTCTTCTGTCATGCACCAGCCGATAGCGTAGACTGCTATTAGGTTTTCTCTAAGTGCTACTGCCTGCGCGCCATCGCCGCCGTAGTATTCTTTTAGTATTCTGTAGCACATATCAGCGCCTTGAGAGAAGCCTGCAAGGATAAGGGGGCGTCCGTTATTCTTGTGCTCAAGGTAATACTTAAATGCTGCAGATACATCCATATAGGCATTAGCAAAGATCTGGTCTTTGGCCTGGCCATCTTCCATGGAATATGCATTTAAGGATGCCTGCCTGTAATAAGGAGCATAGATTCTGCAGGTGTTTGCATATATTGACTGCTGCTGATTCATGGCATTTCTGAATACTTTTTTATATCCGGCTGTCATCTCGGAATTGTACTGACTGAGGGTATCTACAGATGGAGCCACGATGAATACGTCAACTGCATTCTCAGGATATGCTCCGTCATAGAGCCAGTTATCTGAAAGGGAATAGTCTAAAGAGCTTGTAAATGGCAGCACGTTAACTGCAAGGGATTTAATACCAAAAGCTGATGATAAGCACATTCCAAGTATCATGATCATAAGTACTACGGATATTCTTTTCTTCATATTCGTTGTCTCCTTATACATTCAGGCTTTCATTATGTTTAAACTATAATTATGTTTATTATATAATTAGTCGTCTTTACCCATATATTATACACGTTATTTCGTTTGTTATCATCTAAATAAAAACTGCCACCAGAGAACTGATGGCAGCCGATTTATTTTCACGCACTATTAAATTTTGAGATTATCTGTTCATCTCTGTTCTAACGACGGTCTTAACACCGTTTTCTATAGTAACAGTTTCTAGATAGGTCTTGTCACCTTCTACGACGATATTGGAGTATTCTTCTTTTAACTCTTCAACGGCGTTACGAGAGCCTGCTCCACCGCCGCTTCCTCCTGATTCTCCAAATCCGTCATAGAGCATGTCAACAGAAGCATCTACATTCTCTACTGCAGGAAGACCATACTCTATATTCCTGTTATTGAGAGCATTACCAAGTGTTACCATATTCTCTCTTACTACAAGATCATTGAATGTAAGGCCAAGAGCCTGCATGGTATCTACAATTGTAGTCGTGTTAGCTCTGAAAGTATCCTCGATCTGCTCAAGAAGCTGCTTTTGATCACTGCTTAGTGCCTGCTTAACTGCTGAATCTACAAATGAATCAACATCTATATTGCCACTTACAAGTGAAGATGCAGAAAGAGCATTTGAACCAAGAACAGAACTTGTAAATATACCTTCTGAATTGTAAATACCGGATGTTGAATTCTGGGATGCTTTTATCGTGTTGATCGTCTTAATATACGTATCCTGTATATTATCAATAGATGATATACTTGCAGAATCACTACCCATGTTGATCGCGGTAGCAGCTCCGCTTAATTTGACCTGCTCAGCAAAAGAAGCAGCTGCTTCTTCTGATACAGCCTTAAGTCTGTTGTAGGTCTTCAAATAAAGATCTTCTACTGAATCGATTCCTGATACACCTGTTATTGCCATTACGTTTCCCTCCTTGTGCCTATGCTGCATACATGATATTTTCATGCTGCCAGTCTTTCGAAAAGGTTTTCGAAAGATTCCCCTTAGCATAGTTAGTATTTTTCTACAATTACTTCAATCTAGCCTGAACACTGCAACTACTAACACTCTTCTTTCCTCGAAATATATTTCGGTAAGCATGATTAGGCAATTAATACAAAAACAAAAAACATCAAAAATATGATTGGTTTTATGATTATTTTTGTTCAGCTGATCAATTAATAACATTATAGAATAAACGCAGCGTCAAATCAAAGTTATGGCTGCATCCAGTAGAAATTTCCAAAAGTAATTCAAAGAAAAAGAAAACATGAAAAAGAAAACATGAAAAAGAAAACATGAAAAAGAAAAAACGGCACAGAGTGAACTCTGTGCCGCCATTAAGCTATAAATTATATTATGTATTAAACAATACCCTGAGCCTTCATAGCTTCAGCAACCTTAAGGAAACCTGCGATGTTAGCGCCTGTTACATAGTCGCCTTCCTTACCATACTGCTTAGCTGCCTCAGAAATGCTCTTGTAGATGTTCTTCATGATATCGTGAAGCTTGTTGTCAACTTCTTCGAAGGACCATGAAAGTCTCTCTGAGTTCTGGCTCATCTCGAGAGCTGATGTTGCAACACCACCTGCATTAGAAGCCTTACCACAGATGAAGAGTACGCCGTTGTCCTGAAGATACTTAGTAGCATCAAGAGTTGTAGGCATGTTAGCACCCTCACATACTGCAAATACGCCGTTAGCAACAAGTGCCTTAGCATCCTCAAGATCAAGCTCGTTCTGAGTTGCGCAAGGAAGAGCTACATCACACTTAACTGTCCATACGCCGTGCTCGCCATCTTTCTTCTCATGGTACTCAGCAGAAGAACGCTTAGCAGCATACTCTGTAAGACGTGCTCTGTTAACTTCCTTAACCTCTTTAAGGAGCTCAACATCGATTCCTTCAGGATCATAGATCCAGCCTGTAGAATCAGAACATGTAACAACCTTAGCACCAAGGCTCTGAGCCTTCTGGATAGCATAGATAGCAACGTTACCAGCACCTGATACTGCAACTGTCTTGCCTTCGAAGCTTGTGCCGTGGTCTTTAAGAAGCTCATCTGTGATATAAACAAGACCGTAACCTGTAGCCTCTGTACGAGCAAGTGATCCGCCATATGTAAGACCCTTACCTGTAAGAACACCTTCGTATACGTCTCTGATTCTCTGGTACTGACCATAGAGATAACCGATCTCACGTCCGCCTACACCGATATCACCGGCAGGAACGTCTGTGTCAGCTCCGATGTGTCTGTAAAG
>JAEEGH010010229.1_pt1 | contig 21610 bp, 17 predicted proteins | sample 9134181 | NCBI WGS metagenome assembly JAEEGH01 (sample SAMN16246544, study PRJNA631951) | gut metagenome | biome: gut microbiome; feature: rumen; material: DP-attached | host: Bos | place: Iran: Karaj | collected 2018-10
AGATCACGGAAACCGAAGAGGAGCTCAAGGAACTCAGCTCCACCCCCAGCGACGAGATGGAGGAGATCTCGTTCATCCGCAGCGAATCCCTGCGGAAGCAGCGCCTGGCCGTGCGCGCCCTCCTCAATACGCTGTTCGACGAGAAGGTGTACCTGAGCCACCATGACAACGGCAAGCCCTACCTGGAGAACAACCCGGTGAACATCTCCATCACCCATACCGAGAAGTACGTGGCCGTGATCCTGCACGAGGAAGAGAATGTGGGCATCGACATCGAATCCCTGGACCGCGATTTCTCCGCCGTGGAGAAGAAGGCCCTCTCCGAGGACGAGATCGACGACCTGGAGGACGAGAAGCGCAACGAGCAGCTCGCCATCTACTGGTGCGCCAAGGAAGCCGTCTTCAAGCTCCTGAGCCGCTACAACGTGGACTTCGCCGAGCAGATCGAGATCGAGCGCTTCCGCCCCCGCGGCGAAGGCGAGCTCGAAGCCACCTTCACCAGCAAGAAAGACGACGAAGAGGAATTCGACCTCGAATACATCACCTTCGACCGCCACGTCCTCGTGTGGGTCGTCGGCGAGTAGCCCATCCATACAGAATACCAACTAATGGGGATTGAATCTTTGGTTCAATCCCCTTATCTTTGCGCCGTCAAAGCGCAAAATACAGAACTATGAAGCTTTCCGAACTCCAGACCGGGGAAAAGGCGGTCATCGTGCGGGTCCATGGTCACGGATCCTTCCGGAAGCGGCTCATCGAGATGGGCTTCATCCAGGGGAAGGAAGTGACGGTGGTCCTGAATGCGCCGCTCAAGGACCCGATCGAATACGAGATCATCGGTTACAAGATATCCCTCCGCCGGGAAGAGGCGGAACGCATCGACGTGGTGAACGAGGCGGAGGCCCGCGAGGCGCTCGCCAGTGACGAGCACCTGCAGGGGCTCCCCGAGGACCTCGCCGAGCGCGAACGCCTGGACCGGGCCCTCGCGCACCTGGCCGAGGAGCGGAACCACGTAATCCGCGTCGCCCTGGTGGGCAACCCCAACTGCGGCAAGACCTCCCTTTTCAATATCGCATCGGGCGCGCACGAGCACGTGGGCAACTATTCCGGCGTGACAGTCGATGCGAAAGAGGGCCATTTCCACCACAAGGGCTATGACATCACCCTGGTGGACCTGCCCGGAACCTATTCCCTCTCGGCTTACTCCCCGGAGGAACTGTATGTGAGGAAGAACCTCGTCGATGCGATGCCCGACGTCGTGGTCAACGTCGTGGACGCCTCGAACATCGAACGGAACCTGTATCTGACGACGCAGGTCATCGACATGAACCTCCGGACCGTGGTGGCCCTGAACATGTACGACGAGCTGCAGCACAAGGGCGACAAGCTGGACACGGACCAGCTGGGACGCCTGCTGGGCATGCCCGTGTGCCCGACGGTGAGCCGCGACGGCCGGGGCATCCCGGAACTGTTCGACACCGTCATCAAGGTCTATGAGCAATCCGATCCCACGCTCGCCCGCCATATCCACATCAACCACGGGGCGGAAATCGAGAAGAGCATCGTCCGTCTCCGCGACCTGATCTTCGAGAACGAGGAAGTCCGGTCCAAGTACTCCACGCGCTATCTGGCCATCAAGTACCTGGAAGGCGACCGGGACATCGAGCAGGTTATCGCGAAGTTCCCGAACCGGGATGCGCTGGAAGCGGCGCGAAAGGAGGAAGCGGAACGCATCGAGGCGCTCCTGCATACCTCGCCGGAAGCGGCCATCGTCGACGCCAAGTACGCCTTTATCCAGGGCGCCCTGGCGGAGACCTATGAGAAATACCAGGAGGAAAAGCCGCGGCGGACCATCACCGACCGCATCGACGCCATCGTCACGAACAAGTGGCTGGCGTTCCCGATCTTCCTCCTCCTGTTGTGGTTCACTTTCTGGGCCACCTTCACCATCGGCCAGTACCCGATGGACTGGATTGACTGGCTGGTCGGGAAGTTCGGTACCTTCGTGGGCGCGTTCATGAAAGAGGGCTGGTTGAAGGACCTCCTCGTGGACGGCATCATCGCCGGCGTGGGCAGCGTCCTCGTGTTCCTGCCGAACATCATGATCCTGTACCTGTTCATCTCCCTGATGGAGGACAGCGGCTACATGGCCCGCGCGGCCTTCATCGTGGACAAGCTCATGCACCGGATCGGCCTGCACGGGAAGTCGTTCATCCCCATGGTGATGGGCTTCGGCTGCAACGTTCCGGCCATCATGGCCACCCGCTCGATCGAGAGCCGCAAGTCCCGCCTCATCACCATCGCCATCATCCCGTTCATGTCCTGCGCAGGCCGGCTGCCGATCTTCGTCCTCTTCGCGGGAGCGTTCTTCCCGCACAGCGCGGCGACGGCCCTCCTCTGCATCTACCTGCTGGGCGTGGTGCTCGCCATCCTGAGCGCCAAGGCGCTGCAGCATTTCGTGAAGGATGACGACCTTCCGTTCGTGATGGAACTCCCGCCTTACCGGGTCCCGACGGGCAAGGCCATCTGGCGCCACACCTGGGAAAAAGGCAAGCAGTACCTGGAGAAGATGGCCACGACCATCCTCCTGTTCTCCATCGCCATCTGGTTCCTCGGCTATTTCCCGCGGAACGAAGAAAAAGGCATGGCCTATCAGCAGGAACATTCCTTCATCGGGATGCTGGGCAAGACGGTGGAACCGGCCCTGGAGCCCCTCGGCTTCAACTGGAAGATGGACGTGGGCCTGCTCGCCGGTGTAGGTGCCAAGGAACTGGTGGTCAGCACCCTGGGCGTCATGTACGCCGGGGACGAGGGCGCGGAGGCCGATGAAAACAGCACCGCCCTCCAGAGCGCGCTGAAGGGCGATGTCCCGCTGGCGGCCGCGGTGGCCTATATGGTATTCGTGCTGTTGTACTTCCCTTGCATCGCCACTTTCGTAGCGATCAAGAACGAAACGGGGAAATGGCGCTGGGCCATCCTCTGCTGCCTGTACACGATCCTCGTGGCCTGGATCTTCGGCTTCGCCGCGTACCGGCTGTTCCTGCTGCTCTAACCCTCCGTCACGTGGATCAGCGACTTCACGGGCGCGAGGTCTTCGATGACCTTGCGGCCGGGGAGGTCGTCGATTTCCACCAGGAATACGAAGTCGGTGACCTTCACCGGATACTCCTTCCCGTCGATGGTGACCTTCTGCGCGTTGAGGCTCTCCACGATGCCGCGGGCGGTGCCGCCCGTCGCGAGGATGTCGTCAAAGAAGGTGATGGGAATGACACCGTCCACCGGCTTTCCGGCGGCGAGGTCGGAGTTGCGGTAGAACACCTGGTCCTTGCCGTATTCCTTGACAATGTCCACCGCGACGAGGTCGCCTTCCGAGAAGGGAAGCTTCCCCTTCTTGCGGATGGGAATGACGTTTTCCGCCATGCCGTTGTACAGCAGCGGCGCCGTGAACAGGAAGCCGCGGGCTTCCGGCGCGACGATGTTCGGGGAGGCGCAGGCCTTGCCGATGTCGTCGATCAGCTCCTTGAAGACGCCCTTGTCCTGCAGGAAAGGGATGATGTCCACGAAATTGACCCCGTGGATGGGGAAGTTCGGATAGAACTTCAGGACTTCCTTGTACTCCATTATTCGATGGTGTTGATGTCGATGAGGTTGTTCAGCAAGGCGTAGACCGTCAGGCCCGCGACCGTCTTGATGCCCGTCTTGCGGGTGATGTTCTTGCGGTGCGTGATGACCGTGTGGATGGAGATGTTCTCCGCGTCGGCGATTTCCTTGTTCAGCATGCCCTTGGCCACGCACACGAGGATTTCCTTCTCGCGGGCGGAGAGTTCTTCCCCTTTTTCGCCGGGGGTTTCGAACCGGCTCTCCAGGTCGGTATGCATCCGGCGGTTGACGATGGGAACGAGGATCCCGTCCTCCACGAGGATGTGCCGCGAAAGGTCATCCTGCAGGGAAAAGATACAGGTCAGGGCCCGGTAGATGTCCTGCTGCCCGCACACGGGCGGCATGTATTTCATCACGAGGTTCTTCAGGTCCTCCAGTTTCTCTTCCACGTGGGAGTGGTTCTCCTCATAGTCGTCCGGCGTGGGACGCCCGTTGTGAAGGGCGGCCTCCGCCTGCGGAAAGACGATGTTCTCCTCGTATTCCAGGTGCTTGAAAAGTTCCTCCTTGTACTCTGTGAAGAACTTCCGGATGATGTTCCGGTGCCTTTCGTCGCAGGGTTCGGTCAACGCCACCAGGGCGGCGGTGATTTCTTTCATCGCCACCTCCATGTAATAGGCGTGCGACCGCCGCAGGTACTTCAGGACATCCTTCAGGTCCGCCTTCCGGATCCGCTCCTTCGCCGGCAGGCTGCCGTCGCCGGTATAGACGCTGCAGATCAGCAGGAAGGTTTCCGGATCGGTCCCATTTCGCCGACAGACCTCCTCCACCGTCTCGTCACCGAATCCGAAAGGAATGCCCATGCGGGTGAGCACCCCCGGCAGGCTGGGGCTGACGGCGATCAGCTCCGCCATCTTCATCGACGGGGTCGGAAGGAGTCGTTCGGCGGGATGGACCATACGGATAAAACTTAGAAGCGGAGGGCGAGGCCCACACCGCTCGGGGTGACGCCCACCTGGTAGGCCAGGCCCTTGCGGGCGTTATAGTCGTCCGCGATCCAGTTGAGGCGCTTCTTGCCGATGATGGCCAGCGGAATACCGGCATCGAGGGCGAGGGCGCCGGCACTCATCAGCAGGTTTCCTCCCAGGATCATGCCGGCCGAGCCGGGAGTGGCCTCAAGGGCTCTCTGGATTTCCTCTTTGGTGCTGTTCTGGTTGACCTTATCGGCGATCTTGGCATAGCCGACTCCATAGAGGACGGCACCGCCGACCATTCCGCCGAGACCGCTCCAGATGAGGGTCTTACCGGCCTTGCGCTGCTTGCAGGCGCCGACATAGGTTTCGTCATAGACCTGCTCGCCGATGAGGTTGAGAACCTCGTCGGCGGTGAGGATGTTGCCGCGCATGTCGGCGAGGTTGGCTCCTTCCCGGTGGATGGGACCGGCATACTGGGCGTTGGCATTCTGCGTCAGGCAGAGGAAAGCGGCGATCATGCCGCTGATAATCAAGATTTTCTTCATTATGCCATCGTTTAGATTATACAAATATAGTCATTTTGTCGGGGAATAGCAACCCGGATGGCAGTTTTCGGCGCTGGCTTGATTTTTGTAAGAAAAAGCCTTCGGAAACATTTTAAACCTTAATAAAAAAGCGTATGAAAAAGATTTTTTCCACCCTTCTGGCCGCATCCCTGATGCTGCTCGGCACCCAGGCTTTCGCCCAGATGTCCGTTAACGCCGGTTACCTGAACTCTACCCAGAGCTTCGCGAATTCCAACTCGAAGTCGATCAACTCCAATGGCGCCTATGCCGGTGTGTCCTTCAACATTCCGCTCGCTGGCGGTTTTGCCGTCGCTCCCGGTGTGTACTATTCCATGATTACCAACAAGAGCGGTGGTGCCGGTACCATCCTGGGCATCCCTGCGTCCGCTTCCTCCACCTTCATGGAGCACGCGGTCAATGTCCCCGTGTATTTTAACTACGGCATGGATCTCGCCCGTGACACCAACGTCTTCCTCTATGCCGGTCCGACCCTTCAGTACGGTCTCGCTTCCACCACGAAGCTCGCCGGTGGCGTGGGAGAAATCAGCGCTGACAAGACTTACAACAACTACGACAACAGCAACTACAACCGCATGAACGTCTATCTCGGCGGCGGTATCGGTTTCCATGTGTCCGCGATCCAGATCACCGTGGGTTATGACTATGGCATGATGAACCTGTACAAGGGTGACAACGCCACCAAGACCCACCGCTCCAACCTCAAGCTGGGCGTCGGCTTCGTGTTCTAGGCTAGTCCCGTTTCGAAAATTCGCATCCGCAGTAGAGCTGGTTGTAAAACCGCTCGCTGCGGATGATTTCGTTCCGGCGCTCCTGCAGGCCGCCCTTGCGCCAGTTCTGGGGCCACCAGACGACCCCATCCACCTGGCTGCAGGCCCATTCCCCGGCTTCATTGACCTGTTCCAGACTCTTCCAGCGAGAGGAGGCGAGGGTGGTCGTGAGGACGGGGAAGCCGTTTTCGGCGGCGTAGCGGGCGGCGCGTAGGAGGCGGTATTTGAAACATTGCAGGCAGCGCCCGCCGCGCTCGGGCTCGTCTTCGAGCCCTGCCGCGCAGCCGCCCCAGTCCCCGTGGTCGTACACGTCGTCCACGATGGGGATGCCCCACTTCCGGGCGTAGCGGATGCACTCGTTCAGCCGGTGGTCGTACTCCTCCTTCGGAAAGATGTTTGAGTTGGAGTAGAAGATGACGGGTTCGATCCCGTTGTCCATCAGGCACTCGACGACCGCGCTCGAGCACGGCGCGCAGCACGCGTGCAGCAGCACGCGCTCCGCCCCGAGGGGCACGTCGAGATGGACATTCGGTTTCATCAGGGGCAAAGGTACGGAATCTTTTCGTATCTTTGTAAACATCCCCAAACGAACTGACGCATGGCCATCCATACCGAGAATCCCCAAGAGAACCTGCCTGCCGGCAAGAAGATGAACGGCTGGCTCGCCCTGAGCCCGCTCCTGGTGTTCCTGCTGGTGTATCTGGTCTCCTCCATCGTCGCGCGGGATTTCTACAAGGTTCCGGTCGCGGCCGCGTTCATCATCGCGTCGGCGTATGCGATGCTGATTACGCGGAGCGTGGACAAGACCGATGACAAAATCTCCATCTTTTCCGCCGGGGCGGGGAACCGGAACGTGCTCCTTATGATCTGGATCTTCGTGCTGGCGGGGGCGTTCGCGGCGACGGCGAAGGACATCGGCGCCATCGACGCGACGGTGAACGCCACGCTCCGGATCCTGCCCGGGAAGCTCATCTTCGCGGGGCTTTTCCTCGCGGCCTGTTTCATTTCGATGGCCATCGGCACCAGCGTGGGCACGATTGTGGCTCTGGTGCCCATAGCCGCAGGCATTGCCGAGGAGACGGGTGTCGGCGTGCCCCTGATGACGGCGGTTGTCATCGGCGGCGCCTTCTTCGGCGACAATCTCTCCTTTATTTCCGATACGACGGTGGCGGCCACCAAGAGCCAGGGTTGTTCCATGCGGGACAAGTTCCGGGCGAACTTATGGATAGCGGCGCCGGCTGCGCTCCTGGTGACGGTCCTGTACGTGGTCATGGGCCTGAAAGTGGAAGCGGCGCCCGCCGTGCAATCGGTGCAATGGCTGGGCCTGGTTCCGTACCTGCTGGTCATCGGCCTTGCGCTGGCGGGCGTCAATGTGGTGACGGTGCTTGCCATCGGCATCGGCGTGAACGGAATCATCGGCTGGAGCACGGGCGCTTACGACTGGATCGGATGGATGACGTCCATCGGTTCCGGAATCGGGTCCATGGGCGAACTCATCATCGTCTCCCTGCTCGCCGGCGGCATGCTGGAACTCATCCGGTACAACGGGGGACTGGACTTCATCATCGGTGGCCTTACCCGGCGCATCCGGGGGGCGCGCGGAGCCTATTTCTCCATCGCCGGCCTGGTGTCCCTCGTGAATTTCTGCACGGCGAACAATACGATTGCCATCATCACCGTGGGCCCGCTGGCGAAAGATATCTCGGAGCGGTACAAGCTGGACCCGCGCAAGACGGCCTCCATCCTGGACACTTTCTCCTGCCTCGTCCAGGGAATCATCCCCTACGGCGCGCAGATGCTCATGGCCTCCGGCCTCGCCGGCGTCTCCGCCGCCTCCATCACGGGCTACCTCTATTATCCCTTCGCGCTGGGCCTCATGGCCGCCCTGTCCATCGTCTTCCGGTTCCCGCGGAAATACAGTCGCTGACCCGCCGTTTTTTTGCCGATTTTTTGCCGATTTTTGCTACCTTTGCAAAAATTCCGCGCAACCATGTCCTTTATCGATGAAAGAATTGCCCAGGAAGGCCTTACTTTTGACGATGTACTCCTTGTCCCGGCGTACTCCGAAGTCCTTCCGCGGGAGGTCAGCCTGCATACCCGCTTCTCCCGGAACATCTGCTTGAACATACCGGTCGTGTCCGCCGCGATGGATACGGTCACCGAGGCGCCGATGGCGATCGCCCTGGCGCGCGAAGGTGGTATCGGCGTGATTCACAAGAACATGAGCATTGCTGCCCAGGCGGCCGAGGTCCGCAAGGTCAAGCGTTCCGAGAACGGGATGATCAGCGACCCGGTCACCATCAACCAGGACCAGAACGTGGGCGACGCCCTCCGCCTGATGCGGGAGAACCACATCGGCGGCATTCCCGTCACCGACGGCGAACGGCACCTCGTGGGCATCGTCACGAACCGCGACGTCCGCTTCTTCGACGACCTGTCGGTCCCGGTCCGCGCCGTCATGACGGCCGAAAACCTGGTCACCATCCCTGACACCCGGACGGACCGTGAATATGTGAAGTCGGTCCTCCAGAAATACAAGGTGGAGAAGCTTCCCGTGGTGGATGCGAAGGGCTGTATCGTGGGCCTGATCACCTACAAGGACCTCATCAAGGAGCGTCTGCATCCGGAAGCCTGCAAGGACGCCAAGGGCCGTCTCCGCGTGGCGGCGGGCATCGGCATCACGCCGGACGCCCTGGACCGCGTGGCCGCCCTCTACGCCGAAGGCGTGGATGCGGTCGTGCTGGATTCCGCCCATGGCCACAGCAAGGGTGTGATCGACCTCCTGAAGCGCGTGAAAGCCTCTTTCCCGTCGCTGGACGTCGTGGTGGGCAATGTCGCCACCGAGGAAGGCGCCCGCGACCTCGTGAACGCCGGCGCAGACGGCGTGAAGGTGGGCATCGGCCCGGGCTCCATCTGCACCACCCGCATCGTGGCCGGCGTGGGTGTGCCCCAGCTGAGCGCCATCTACAACGCGTACCAGGCCATTAAGGGCACGGGCGCGACACTCATCGCTGACGGCGGCCTCCGCTACTCTGGCGACGTCGTCAAGGCCCTCGCGGCCGGCGGAGACTGCGTGATGTGCGGCTCCATGTTCGCCGGCACCGAGGAATCCCCGGGCGAGACGATCATCTACAGCGGCCGTAAGTTCAAGGCCTACCGCGGCATGGGCTCCATCGACGCGATGGCGGCCGGTTCCAAGGACCGCTACTTCCAGTCCGACAAGGTGGAACTCAAGAAACTGGTCCCGGAAGGCATCGTGGGCCGGGTTCCGTACAAGGGCACCCTCGCCGAGACGGTGTACCAGCTGGTGGGCGGTCTCCGCTCCGGCATGGGCTACTGCGGTGCGAAGGACCTGGAGGCCCTCAAGAGCGCGAAGTTCACCCGCGTTACCGCCAGCGGCATGACCGAGAGCCATCCGCACGACATCACCATCACCAAGGAAACGCCCAACTATTCCCGCGGTGAATAAGATCCTGATCCTCGACTTCGGCTCCCAGGTGACCCAGCTGATCGGCCGCCGCCTGCGGGAGCTGAATGTGTATTGCGAGATATTTCCCTTTGATAAAATGCCGGCGCTGGACGATACCGTCAAGGGTGTCATCCTGTCCGGCAGCCCTTGTTCCGTCCGCGACGCCAACGCCCCGCAGTTCGACCTGGACTGTGTGAAAGGCAAGCTGCCGATCCTGGGCATCTGCTACGGCGCCCAGTACATCGCGCACCACTGCGGCGGTAAGGTCGAGGGCTCCCTGGCCCGGGAATACGGCCGGGCGATGCTGGACGTTATCCGTCCGGATTCCCCGCTCATGGACGGTGTCAAGGTCCATTCCCAGGTTTGGATGTCCCACGGTGACACCATCTCCCGTCTCCCGGAAGGGGGCGTGGCCATCGCCCAGACCGCCGACATCCCGTACGCCGCCTACCAGATCGTGGGCGAGCCTACCTTCGCGGTCCAGTTCCATCCCGAAGTGTTCCACACGGAAGAGGGGACGAAGATCCTCTCGAACTTCGCCCTGGGCATCTGCGGCTGCGCGGGCGACTGGACGCCGGACTCCTTCATCGAGACCACGGTGGCGGACCTCCGCGCGAAGCTCGGGGACGACAAGGTCATCCTGGGCCTCAGCGGCGGGGTGGATTCCACCGTCGCCGGCGTGCTGCTGCACAAGGCCATCGGCCGTAACCTCACCAGCATTTTCGTCAATAACGGGCTCCTCCGGAAGAACGAGTTCGAGGATGTCCTCGCCTCGTACCAGGACATGGGCCTGAACGTCATCGGGGTCGATGCCTCCCGGGCTTTCCTGGACGCCCTCGCCGGCGTCACCGAGCCCGAAGCCAAACGGAAGATCATCGGCCGTCTGTTCGTGGAGACTTTCGACAAGTATGCCCGGCAGATCGAGGGCGCCCGCTGGCTTGCCCAGGGGACCATCTATCCCGACGTCATCGAATCCGCCGGCATCCCCGGCATCGCCTCCAAGATCAAGAGCCATCATAACGTGGGCGGCCTGCCCAAGGAGATGAACCTGCAGGTCGTGGAACCCCTCCGGATGCTGTTCAAGGATGAAGTCCGCCGCGTCGGACGCGCCCTGGGCATCAAGGAAGAGCTGGTGAACCGGCATCCTTTCCCGGGTCCGTCTCTTGGTGTCCGCATCCTGGGCGACGTGACGGAGGAGAAACTCCGCATCCTGCGCGAGGCAGACGACATCTACATCAAGGCCCTCCGCGCCTACGATTGCACGGGCATGGGCTTCCGCAGCGCCTCCGACCCGCGCGTCATGGCCACGAACCTGTACGACGCCATCTGGCAGGCGGGCGTGGTCCTGCTGCCCATCCGCAGCGTCGGCGTCATGGGGGACGAGCGCACCTACGAGCACCCGGTCGCGCTCCGCGCGGTGGTTTCCACCGACGCGATGACTGCGGACTGGTTCCCTCTCCCGTACGACTTCCTCGCCGAGGTCTCCAACGAAATCATCAACAAGGTCCGGGGCGTGAACCGCGTCGTGTACGACGTGAGTTCGAAGCCGCCGGCAACCATCGAATGGGAATAAAACGAAAATTAACAATTTAGCTTTTCAAGACATGACTACTGGAAACGTTCGTCCCGCCGACATGGAGCGGATCACGACCCCCGCGCTGGCCAAGAAATTCATCGATGAACAGGTCAAGGAACTGCGTGCGCAGATCGGCGACAAGAAGGTCCTCCTCGCCCTCTCCGGCGGTGTGGATTCCTCCGTCGTCGCGGCGCTTCTCATCAAGGCTGTGGGCAAGCAGCTGGTTTCCGTCCATGTGAACCATGGACTTCTCCGCAAAGGCGAGCCCGAGCAGGTGGTGCGCGTCTTCCGCGATGAACTCGACGCCAACCTTGTGTATGTGGACGCCGTCGACCGTTTCCTGGACAAGCTGGCCGGCGTGGCCGATCCCGAGCAGAAGCGCAAGATCATCGGCGCGGAATTCATCCGCGTGTTCGAGGAGGAAGCCCGCAAGCTGGATGGCATCAGCTTCCTGGCCCAGGGTACCATCTACCCGGACATCGTGGAATCCGGCCCCGTCAAGTCCCACCACAATGTGGGCGGTCTCCCCGAAGACCTCCAGTTCGAACTCGTGGAGCCCATCAAGCTCCTCTTCAAGGACGAGGTCCGCGTTGTCGGCAAGGAGCTGGGTCTCCCCGACAACATGGTTTTCCGTCAGCCGTTCCCCGGCCCCGGCCTGGGCGTCCGCTGCACCGGCGCCATCACGCGCGACCGGCTGGAGGCCCTGCGCGAGAGCGACGCCATCCTGCGCGAAGAATTCGCGAAGAATGGCCTGGAGGGCAAGGTCTGGCAGTATTTCACCATCGTTCCCGACTATAAGTCCACGGGTGTCAAGGACAACAAGCGCAGCTGGGACTGGCCGGTCATCATCCGTGCCGTCAATACCCGCGACGCGATGACCGCCACCATCGAGGAGATCCCGTACGAGCTGCTGCATCACATCACGAAGCGCATCGTCACGGAGGTTCCGGGCGTGAACCGCGTGCTGTACGACCTCACCCCGAAGCCCACGGGCACCATCGAATGGGAATAGGCGGCGGCTCTCCGCATCTTTTTTCCGCTTCTTCCGCTTTTTTTCCGAAAACGGCTTGCACATTCGGAAAAAAGTAGTACCTTTGCAGTCCCGATTTCGGGATATTGAGATATGGTGTAATGGTAGCACTACAGATTCTGGCTCTGTCAGTGAGGGTTCGAGTCCTTCTATCTCAACTGAAAATCAGCCTTCGTCAAGCTGATTTTTATTTTGAAACAACGACGGCGGGGTAGCTCAGCTGGTTAGAGCGTCGGATTCATAATCCGGAGGTCGTGGGATCGTGACCCACTCCCGCTACAAAAATCGGAGATTTTTGTAGCTGAAGAGAGTCTTCGACTCATTGGGGGGCGGACCCCCCAAACCCCCTGGGTCGCTTCGCTCCGAAATACCTTCGATTCAGACAAATACATAAGCAAGTGGACAAGTACGACGTCCCTTGCGACCTGAAACAAACCTCACTATATCCTCCGGCGCCTTGCAAGCGGCGGTTTTTTTGTTTTTAGGGGTGACCGTTTGATTCTTGGAAAAAGTTTCCTATCTTTCGGAACGAACTAATAACCAATGTTATGAACATCCTCATTACCCTGCTCTTCGGAGCCATCGCCGGCTGGCTGGCCGGGTTCTTCGTGATCAAGGAGAAAGGCGGACTCATCTGGAACATCATCATCGGTCTGCTCGGCGGTCTGGTCGGCGGCTGGCTGCTCGGCAAGATCGGTGCGACCGGATCCTTCTGGTCCATGTGGTATGGCCAGATCATCAGCGCCGTCATCGGCGCCGTTGTCCTGATCCTGGTCTGGCGCCTGATCAAGAAGCTCATCAAATAGGAGACTTCCTTCTCCCGCTATAGCTGGGCGATAATATCTCTCACGAGGGCGTTCCAGTCGACAACCCGGTCGGGTTTCGGGGAATAGCCCAAAACCACTACGACCAGGTCCTTGGAGGGGATGATGAAGACTTCCTGGCCGTCGTGGCCCTGGCAGTTGAACATGTCCTCGGGGATGTCCGGCCAGTATTTGTCCTTGTTCAGCCAGAAGAAAGCCCCGTAGCCGTCTTTACTGTCGGCGGCGGGGGTGACGCTGTATGCCATCCAGCCCTCCGGCAGGATCCGCCGGCCCTGGAAGACGCCGTCATCCAGGTACAGCTGCCCGAGGCTGGCGAATTCGCGGGCGGTGATGTACAGATAGGACGATCCCACCGGAGTTCCGCTCATATCCGGCTCGAAAACGGCGTTCCGGATGCCCAGCGGGGCGAAAAGCCGCTCGCGGAGGTAAGTCAGGAATTCTTTGTCGGAGGCAAACTTTCCGCGCAGGTAGCGCATGACGATGTTCGTGCTGCCGCTGGAATAATACCAGAAGGTTCCGGGCTTGTGCTCCAACGGCTTGTCGATGGCGAACAGGCCCATGTCCTTCTCCCGGTGCAGCATCAGGTTCACGTCGGACCGGTTGCCGTAATCCTCGTTCCATTCGAGACCGCTCTGCATCTGCATCAGGTCGTTGAGCGTGATGGTCGCGCGTTCATCCCCCTGCCATTCGGGAATACCCGTTGGGGCGTAGATGTCCACCATCCCGTCACCGGACATGATGCCGATCAGGGCGTTCGTGAAGCTCTTGGCCATGCTCCAGCTCAGGAGCCTGGTTTTGGCGGTGATGCCTTCGCGGTACCGCTCGGCCACCACCTTGCCCTCGTGCAGGACGACGAGGGCGAAAGGTGTTCCGTTGTAGGCGTGGTCATCGACCAGGGCCTTGGCGATGGGGGCGAGCCTCGCCGTAAGGGCGGAGTCGCCGGGTTCCAGGCCGTCCGGACCCGCCGCCTCGGGGGCGAGGGGATACTTCTCTGCCTGGAATTCGGCGGCCTTCTTGCCACGGAGTAGCGTAACGCCGTATCCATCCCGGTAGGCGGCGACGGATTTGCCCCAGAGGAAGCGGCTCGTCACCGTCTTGTTCTCGAAATCCACCTTGTTGCGGGTGAATTTGATGAAAGAGAAGTGGAGGTCGAGGGCCTCCACTTCTGCCGGTTCCCGTCCGGAGACGAAAACGTCCGACGCAAGGTTCTTGGCTGCATAGCCCGTAATGATGGGCAACAGGGAGTTTAGGTAGAGGCAACCACCGAGGAGGGCGGCCGCGAGCACCGCCAGAACGATGCGCAGGATCGTTTTCTTTTTCATAGTCTCCAAATAGGTTTAATCAGTCGGGTCTATCGGTTCTCCGCGGCTTCGACGGCCTTGAAGTAGCGGTAGCTGTTCACCTTTACCTCGCCGATGGACGCCTCGTCGCAGACGATGGTGCCGGCCGGGTGGTTCTGCAGGCCGCTGAGGGTGCAGTAGTGGGACATCGGCCCTTCGATGGCATCCTTCAGGGCGCGGGCCTTCTTGGAACCGAAGGCGAGGATGACGACCTCCTTCGAGGACAGGACGGTGGCGACGCCCACGGTGAGCGCCTGGGCGGGAACGGCCTCCGGGTTGCCGTCGAAGAAGCGGGCATTGACCTCGCGGGTGTCCTGGGTGAGCGTCACGACGCGGGTGCGGGAACTCAGCGAGGAGAACGGCTCGTTGAAGGCGATGTGTCCGTCTTCGCCCACGCCGCCGAGGAACAGGTCGAAACCGCCGGCTTCGACGATGGCCTGCTCATAAGCGGCGCACTCGGCCTCCGTATCGGGAGCGTTGCCGTCCAGGATGTGGATGTTCTCCGCCGGCTCGTCGATCTGGTCGAACAGGTAGCGGTGCATGAAGGAGTGGTAGCTCTCCGGATGGTCCACGGGAAGTCCCACGTACTCGTCCATGTTGAAGGAGATGACGTTCTTGAAGGAGACCTCGCCGGCCTTCACCATGCGGATGAGTTCGGCATAGGTGTCGATCGGGGTGGAACCGGTGCAGAGGCCCAGCACGAAAGGCTTGTCGGAGACTTTGGCCTTCTCGTTGATTTTCGCTGCTATGTAGTGCGCGGCCCACAGGGAGCCCTGCTTCGCATTGTCGCGGATGATGACTTTCATGATGTCAAGTAAGTTAAATATACACTAAAAACTAACAGAGTTTCAAGAATACTTCGATGGCCTGGTATTCCGCCATGCCCAGCTGGTCGTAGAGCATGGCCGTGTTCTGGGTGCGCTCTTCGGCGCGCTGCCAGAACTCGCGCGGATCCTCGCCCGGGAACGGGACGATGTCCTTCTGGGAGAGGTGGCGGAAGATGGCGTGGCGCTTCTTGACGACCTCGTCGGGACTCAGCGGAACGGCCATGTCCACGCGGCCGAGCTCCCATTCCATCCAGGCACCGCGATAGAGCCAGATGTGGGTGTCGGCAAGCCAGTCGTTGCCTTCGGCCTTGAGCTGGTCCACGGCGTCGAGGGCGGCCTCGGTGCACACGCGGTGCGTGCCGTGCGGGTCCGCCAGGTCGCCCGCCATGAAGATCATGTGGGGCTTCAGCCGGGCGATGAGGTCCTTGATGATGTCCACATCGGCCTGCGTGCGCGGTTTCTTCTTGATGCCGCCGGATTCGTAGAACGGGAGGTTCAGGAAGTGCGCGTTGGTGTTGTCGTTGAGGCCGAAGGAGCGGACCGCGCCGCGCGCTTCGCTGCGGCGGATGGCACCCTTCATATCCAGCAGGGCCCGGGGTTCGGGCTCGCCGGGGCGTTTGCTCTCGACGAGGGCCTTGGCCTCGTCGAACTTGTCGGCAAAGCCCAGCTGGAAGGCGGCGTCCATGTGCTGGAGCACGACGTCGTCGTGGACCGCCACGTTGCCGGAGGTCTCATAGGCGACATGCACGTCGTGGCCCTGGGAGGCCAGGCGGATGAATGTGCCGCCCATGGAGATCACGTCGTCGTCCGGATGCGGGGAGAAGATCAGGACGGTCTTCGGGAAAGGTTTGGCCGACACGGGACGCGTCGGGTCCTCGGCCTCGGCGCCCGGTTTGCCGCCCGGCCAGCCCGTGATGGTATGCTGGAGGTCGTTGAAGACGTCGATATTGATCTTGTCATAAGGACCGTATTTCTCGAGCAGCTCGCCGAGATTGTTCTCCAGGTAGTCCTTTTCCGTGAGTTTGAGGATCGGCTTCCCGACGGTCTGACACAGCCACACGACCGCCTTGCGGACGAATTTGGGCGTCCACTCGCAGGGGCCGACGAGCCAGGGAGCGACCACGCGGGTCAGCAGGCTCGCGGCGGTTTCGTCCACGAAGAAGTGGATGTGGTCGTGGCGCTGCAGCAGGGAGGCCGGGCAGGCGGAGGTCATCTCGCCTTCGGCGATGGCCTTGACCGCCCGGGCCTTGTCCTCGCCCCAGGCCATCAGGACGATGCGGCCGGCGGTCAGCATGGTGCCGATGCCCATCGTGATGGCGCTCTGCGGGGTGGCCGTGATGTCGTGGTTGAAGTTCTTGGCCTGGCGCTTGCGGGACTTGTAGGAGAGGCGCACGGTGCGGGTGCGCGTCTTCTCGTTGCTGCCGGCTTCATTGAAGCCCACCTGGCCGTCCTCGCCGACGCCGATCACCAGCAGGTCCAGGTTCCGGGCCTTCTTGTCGAATTCGGCGCAGTACTGGGACACGAACTCCTGGGGGACGGTGCCGTCGGGGATGTAGACATTCTCCTTGCGGATGTCCACCTTGTCCAGCAGCATTTCGTGGAGGCGGTGGTTGCGGCTCTGAAGTGCGTCCTGGGAGGACGGGTAGTACTCGTCGATGGAAACGACCTCGACATTCCGGAAGGAAACCAGTCCGGCCTGGTAGCGGCGGGCGAGTTCGTTGTACAGGGATGTCGGCGTGGTGCCGGTCGTCAGGCCCAGGCGGAACAGCCGCCCTTCCGGCGTGGCCTTGATGGCGTCGACCACGAGGTCCGCCACCGCGTAGGATGCGGGCCGGGATTCTGCGTAGATCTCGGTCCAGATTTTTTCATAGTTGTGGAGGATGCCCTGGGGGAGATTTTTCTCGATCAGGCCGCCTTCGTAAGGTAAAGTAAAGTGCTTTTTACTCATAACTGGCTGTCACTGAGTTCGAAAGTGTTACCCTGGCGGATATCACCCGTCTGCAGGCCCTTCTTGAGCCATTTCATGCGCTGGGCGGCGGTGCCGTGCGTGAAGGACTCTTCGACGGCATAGCCCTGGGCTTTCTTCTGGAGGTAGTCGTCGCCGATCTTGGAGGCGCAGTTGATGGCCTCCATCAGGTCGCCGTCCTCCAGGGAGCCGAACATCTGGCTTTCGTAATGGCCCCAGACACCGGCATAGAAGTCCGCCTGGAGCTCGATGCGGACGCTCACGCGGTTGGCGTCGGCCTTGTTCATCCGCGCCATCTGCTGATGGGCCTGGCCCAGGGTGCCGAGCAGGTTCTGCACGTGGTGGCCGACCTCATGGGCGATGACATAGGCGTAGGCAAAGTCGCCGTCGGCCCCGAGCTGCTGCCGCATGGTGGCGAAGAAACTCAGGTCGATATACAGTTTCTCATCGCCGGAGCAGTAGAACGGGCCCATGGCGGCCTGTCCCGTGCCGCAGGCGGTGGCGGTGGCGCCGGAATACAGGACCAGGGTCGGCGGCCGGTACGTGCCGATGCCGGTCTGCCGGAAATAGGCGCTCCAGACGTCCTCGGTGGAGGCGAGGATCTGCTTGGAGAACGTGGCGAGGGCTTCGTTCTCGGCCGTGGGTTCATAGGTGGTCTGCTGGGTGGTCTGCATCCCGCCGGAGTTGATGACACTCTTGACCACGTCTCCGAGGGACCCGCCCTGCAGGAGCACGATCAGGGCGATCAGGGCGACGCCGCCCAGGCCCAGTCCGGCGGCCGTGCCGCCGCTCATTCCTCTGCGGTCTTCCACATTGGAACTTTCCCGTCTTCCATCAAGTTTCATGGCTGATTCTTATTTTAAGATTTGTTCGATTCGTCCGAGTTCCCCGTCCACCGGGGCGGGCCGGATGCCCAGCAGTTTGCAGAGCATCGGATACAGGTCGATGTTCTTGAAGGCGGCGATGCGCCCTTCCTCGTAGGGGTGGGCCGCATAGCCTTTCTTGAAGTCCGGGCCTGCGGCGCGGAAGGCGACGAGCATGTCGGTCTCCTGCGGCGCGAAGCCGTGGGTGCCCCGGTTGCGGGACGGGGCGAAGTTGAACTGCCAGCCCAGGTCGGGGCTGACGATGATGTCACCGGTGCGGTCGGAGGTCCCGTAGTTCAGGGAGTCCGGCATCTCGCCATGGCGGTACACGTTCAGGTGCGGGATCTGCGAAAGGGCCTGGTACACCGTGTCCACGAAGCCCTCCTTGCAATGGATGTTGGTGGGGATGGATCCGGTGATGTCCTCCACCCAGCTGTCGTCCAGGGCCTCCGCCCAGGAGACGAAGCGGTCCGGACTGATTTCCGTCATACCGTGGTCCCCGGCCAGGATGAAGTTGATTTTCTTCCCGTAAGGAAGTTTCTTCAGCCGGAGGTAGAAGTCATGCATGAGGCTGTCCATTTGGTGGGTCATCTCCGCGGTTTCGGCTGAAACGGGGCCGGTGACGTGGCCGGTGTGGTCAGGCTCGTCGAAATAGACCATCAGGAGGCGCGGACGCTCCTTCTTCGGGAGGCTCATCAGTTGCACGGCCTCATCCACCCGCTCCTCGAACGTCCAGTGGGGCTGTACGTTCCAGTTGCGCCAGTAGGTCGGGAACTGGCCCTGGATGGGAACGTCGCCGCCCAGCCAGTAGATGTTGCCGACCTTCACGCCCTGCTTCTGGGCCGTGATCCAGATGGGCTCCTTCAGGTAGTACTTGGGATTGAACCGTTTGGAAGAGTCATTCATCGCATAGTGCGAGCCGTCATCCGGATCCCGGAAACTGTTGTTCACGATGCCGTTGTGGTCCGGGACGCAGCCCGTCGCCATCGTGTAATGGTTCGGGAAAGTGGAAGCGGGGAAGGAAGGTTCCATCGCGGCCGATACGCCCACGGTGGCCAGGCTGTCGAAGAACGGCATGTCATATAACTCGGGATAGTCCCAGCGGTTGCCGTCCAGTGAGACGATGACCGTATAGTGGACACGCTGGCAGGCCGAAGCGAGCAAGAGAAGGCAGGCAAAGATGGGTAAGACTCTTCTCATTCCATGTTGGATTGAACTACAAATATAAGAAAAAACCCGGAACATCGATTTGTTCCGGGTTGAAATCATGCTAATGCCGCATCCACATGGACCGCTCCGGGATCTTGACTTCCGGGTCAATGACTTTGGCGACGGTCTCGGCCATTTTCCGGACGCCGGCGGCGTTGGGATGGATGCCGTCGTCCTGCATCATTTCCGGATGTCCTTCCAACGCGGTGTGGAGGTCGATCATCCCTTCCAGCTTCTCTTTCTTCACGGCCTTCTCCAGCAGGGGGACGATCTCTCCGGTGATGACGGATTCGGAGATGGTCCAGCTGTCCTTGAGGGCGGGAATGGGCTTGCAGAGGTAGATCTTAGGCTGGGTCGGGAGTGCCTTCAGGGCGTCCAGCATCTTCTTGAGGTCGCCGGCGAAGTCTTTCTTGTGGGCCCAGTTGTACTCCTTGGAATCGTTCGTGCCCAGCATGATGACGACGATGTCCGGCTGGAAGGCGAGGGCATCGTGCCAGAGGCCTTCGTTCATGTACGGGAGGTCGCCGGAATTCATCAGCGTGCGGGCGCTGATGCCGAAGTTCCGGACGTTGTAGCCGTTGCCGAGAAGCTTCTGCATCTGGGCGGGATAGCCGTTCACGTCGCGCAGGTCGATCCCGTGACCATCGGTGATGCTGTCGCCGATGCAGGCCACCTTGATGGCGTCAGGGGCCGGGGCAGGCAGCTTGTCCAGCCAGGCGGAGAGGTCGGAGAGCATCTGCTCCCGGTAGGCAAAGAAGGGCATGTAACCGTAGCCGTGGCCGCCGGAAGGATACACGTGCAGCGAGCAGCTGATGCCCTCGTTGTGCATGGCGGAGTAGTAGGCGATGGCATTGGGGACGGGCGGGACGAGGCCGTCGTCATCCGACAGGATGATGATGGCGGGCGGGGTCTGGTGCGTCTTCACCTGAAACTGGTTGCTGTACAGGCGGACCAGGTCGGGATTCTTCTGCTCGTCGCCCAGGAGGCCGTCCAGGGAGCCCTGGTGCGTGCCCGGGCCCATGGTGATGACCGGATAGACCAGGATCTGGAAGTCCGGCCGGAGTTCGTACGGGGTGTGGGTGGCGATGGTCGATGCCAGGTGTCCGCCGGCCGAGGAGCCCATGATACCGATGTCGCGCGGGTTGAGGTGCCAGACGGCAGCGCTGTCCCGCATCGTGCGCATGGCCCGCTCGGTGTCGCCGATGGGCAGGGTGCGGTCCCCGTGCGGGATCCGGTAGTTCACCAGGGCGAAGGCGATGCCCTTGGCATTGAAGAACTCGGACCAGGCGGCCCCTTCATGGGTGTTTGACAGGACGGCATAGCCGCCGCCCGGGCAGCAGACAACGGCCCGGCCGGTGGGCTGTTCCGGCAGATACACAACGAGTTGCGCCACGCCGTCGTCACTCAGGGGGAGGGTGAACTGACGCGCGGTCTGGGCGCCGGCGGCCAGGCAGGCGGCTGCCATCAAGGCGGAAAGGAGGATTTTCTTCATGATCAGACCCGGATGATACAAATAATGACAGGATTGGATACACAAATGTATGAAGAATTCCCCAAGTTTTGTGTATTTTTGTGCAATACATAACACTGAAACCCATGGAAACTCTTTCCCGACGCAACTTTTTGAAGACGGCCGGCCTCGGCACGGCCGGCGCCATCCTGGGCGTGCAGCACCTTTCCGCCAAGGGCCTCGACGGATCTTCCCCGGCTCCCGCCAAGGGGGGCAAGGTGCGCCTTGCCGCCATCGGCATCGCGAACCGCGGCGCCCAGATCATCGACGATTTCACCCGGACCGGCCTCTGCGACATCGTTGCCCTGTGCGACGTAGACCCGGAGAGCGCCGAAAGCCGCAAGACCATCGCCAAGTTCCCCAAGGCGAAACTCTTCAAGGATTTCCGCAAGCTCTTCGACGAGTACGCGGACCACTTCGACGCCGTTTGCGTCGCCATCCCGGACTTCGCGCATTTCCCCGTCGCAATGCTGGCCCTCCACTGCGGCAAGCACGTGTATGTGGAAAAGCCCATGGCGCGCACCTTCCACGAGTGCGAGCTGCTGATGGCTGCCGCGCGGAAGCACCCCGAGCTCGCCACGCAGGTGGGCAACCAGGGCCACTCCGAGGCCAATTACTTCCAGTTCAAGGCCTGGAAGGACGCCGGTATCATCAAGGACGTCTACAAGATCGTCGCGCACCACAACGACTGGCGCCGCTGGCACCCCTATGACGTGAATATCAAGAAATTCCCGGAGGAGGAGCCCCTCCCTCCGGGCATGGACTGGGATACCTGGCTCACCACCGCCCAGTGGCATGACTACAACGGGAAGTACCATCCCGGCAACTGGCGCGGCTGGTTCGACTTCGGCATGGGTGCCATCGGCGACTGGGCCGCGCACCTGATCGACACGTGCCACCAGTTCCTGGAGCTGGGCCTGCCGTATGAGATCGAACCGCTGAAACTCACGGGCGCGAACGACTTCTTCTTCCCGCAGGAGACCACCCTCCGCTTCAAGTTCGGCCCCCGCGGCGACATGCCGCCGGTGGAGATGATGTGGTACGACGGCCAGAAGAACTTCCCGCCGCTCC
>JAEEGH010010230.1_pt1 | contig 21610 bp, 16 predicted proteins | sample 9134181 | NCBI WGS metagenome assembly JAEEGH01 (sample SAMN16246544, study PRJNA631951) | gut metagenome | biome: gut microbiome; feature: rumen; material: DP-attached | host: Bos | place: Iran: Karaj | collected 2018-10
GCTCGACCTGAATCTGGTGGCGTTCCAGTTCCAGTTGCAGTTCGTTGACACGGTTGCAGAGGGCTTCGAAATCGCCCATATCCAAAATCTGTGAACCAATATGGAAATGCAGACCAACCACCTTAACATTAGCCATGCTTTGGGCCTCCTCGATGACTTTCAGCATGTCGCGAATGTCAATGCCGAACTTGTTCTCGGCCAACCCCGTCGTGATATTGGCATGGGTATGGGCTCCCACATTAGGGTTCAGGCGGAAAGCCACACGGGCCACCTTGCCCTTGGCTGCAGCCAACTCGTTAATAATCTCAAGTTCTGGAATACTCTCTACATTGAAGCAGAAAATGTCGTTGTCCAGTCCGAGATTGATTTCCCAGTCGCTCTTGCCTACGCCAGCAAAAACGATCTTACTGCTTGGGAAACCTGCTTTGACTGATGCCTCTATTTCGCCACCGCTCACGCAGTCGGCACCAAGACCGGCCTCGCGGATGATGCGAAGAATCCTGGGGTTGGCATTAGCCTTGACAGCATAGTGTACGCAGAAACCCTCATGCTTTTGGGCTTCGCTGTTAATAACACGGAGCGTTTCTCTCAAGAGCTCCGTGTCATAGTAATAGAACGGCGTCTGTATATCCTGAAACTTCGCCGTTGGAAATTGTCCTTTTGTCATTGTGTTGGTATCGGTTTAATTAAAGAGCATATCGCTCAAACTCTGCAGTGCACGTTTCTTGTCTTCCTCACGAATCAGGAACGAGATGTTGTAGTTCGAGCCACCATACGAAATCATGCGAACAGGAATATTCTTCAGTGCATCCATTACCTGCGTTTCGAAACCGATATTCGACCAATCAAGGTCGCCTACGACACAGATGATGCACATGCCGGTATCAACAGTTACCGTACCATACTTCTTCAGCTCGTCAACAATCTCGCCAAGATGGGCCGAATTGTCAATAGACATTGAAACACCGACCTCCGAGGTGCATACCATATCGATAGGTGTCTGATAGCTCTCAAAGATTTCAAACACCTTGCGCAGGAAGCCAGTAGCCAACAACATGCGTGACGATTTAATCTTGATGGCAATGATATTGTCTTTTGCTGCCACAGCCTTAATCTTACCATATTCGGTCTGGTTCGAGATGGTTGTACCCTCAGCATCGGGCTCCATGGTGTTCAGCAGACGAACGGGAATACCGCTGTACTTAGCTGGCTGAACGCAGGTGGGGTGCAGAATCTTAGCACCAAAGTATGCCAACTCGGCAGCCTCTTCGAAGTGCAGCTGATGAACGGGCTGTGTCTTGTCAACCACACGCGGGTCGTTGTTATGCATACCGTCAATGTCCGTCCATATCTGAATCTCCTCAGCATTGATAGCAGCACCTATCAATGATGCGGTATAGTCAGAACCACCACGTTGCAGGTTGTCAATTTCACCATAGGCATTACGGCAGATGAAGCCCTGCGTGATATATACCTGCTGACCCTCGTTCTTCTCCATAATAGCAGCCAGTTTCTCCTTGATATATACGGGATCAGGCTCAGAATTCTTGTCTGTACGCATAAAGTCGAGGGCATTGAGCAGTACGGCCTTGATGCCCAGTTCCTGCATATAGGCTACCACCATATTGGTGGAAATCAGTTCGCCTTGAGCCACAATACTTTTCTCCTCAAAACTGGTAAACAACTCCTTGGTAAACGAGCGCAGATAGTTCATTTCAGAAGTCAGGAACTCACGGATTTGAGCCTTCACAGCATCAGTAGAGTAGAGCTCATCAATGTGCTTCAGATACTTGCGCTCCAACTGGTTAATGACCTCATTGGCTCCCTCAGGATTCTTCTTGTAGAGATAGTTTGAGATTTCCACCAATGAGTTGGTGGTACCCGACATTGCTGAGAGCACAACAAATACAGGTTCACCTGACTTGGTTACTAACTTGGTTACTTCTTTCATGCGAGCCGGTGATCCTACCGACGTGCCGCCAAATTTCATTACTTTCATTGTATCTTTATTTTTATCTTTAATCTTTCATCTTTAATTATTCATCTGTCACCTACATTGACAGGTCTTCACGAGTGGAGTAGTCGACTGCCTGTTGTGCAGAAACCTCTTCCTCTTCGGTAAGAGCCATCTTGTTGTAGTCGTTGGTAATTTCCTCCAGTCGATGGTCAATACAGCGATACACAATACCTGGATATTCATCGAGTAGGGGAATGTTATGCGTTGTCATGACAACAGCCGTACCCGACTGTGTGACCTGGCGTAACAGACTAATGATGTGAGCTGCTGTATCTGGATCCAGATTACCCGTAGGCTCATCGGCAATGATAATTTTAGGATGGTTCAGCATAGAACGGGCAATAGCAACACGCTGCTGCTCACCACCTGACAATTCATGTGGGAAACGGTCGGCATATTCTTGTAGCTCCACATCCTCCAAAACATCGTTGATGCGTTCTTCTATCTCCTGCTTATCTTTCCAACCAGTAGCTTTCAGCACGAAAGCAAGGTTATCGTGAACTGTACGGTCGCTCAGCAACTGAAAGTCCTGAAAGATGATGCCCATCTGACGACGCAAAGCAGGCACATACTTACGCTTCAAGCCACGTAGGTCATGATTCAACACTATAGCATTCTCAGCCTCGTTAAGGTCTAGTTCGAAGTAGAGCGTCTTTAACAGCGAACTCTTACCAGAACCCACACGACCAATGATGTAAATGAATTCGCCTTCATCTACATGGAAGTCTACATCTTGCAATACGGGGGTACCGTCCTGCTGAATGATGTTTGCTTTCTTATAATCAATAAGCATAATTATTTGATATTTATTGCGGAAGCAAATTATTCACTACTCACTCTTCACTTCATCGTACCTGCAGCCTTGGCCTCACGACGCTGCTTATCCCAGTTAGGGTCATGGCGACGATGCAACTCTTCTGCCACATCCTCGATATTCAGGCCCTTTTCTGCTAAAAGAACTATCAGATGGTAGAGCAGGTCACTGGCCTCATAGACCAAGTGTTCCTTAGTACCATTAGTGGCCTCAATAACAGTTTCCAACGCCTCTTCGCCTACTTTCTGGGCTATTTTGTTTACACCGTCCTTAAAGAGTTTTGTGGTGTACGATCCCTCTGGCATCTGCTGTTTGCGCTTATTGATGAACGCCTGTAATTCAGAAAGGAAGAGTAGGGGATTACCCTCGTTTTCCTCGCCCCAGCAGGTGTCCGTCCCAGTATGACAAGTCGGACCTATTGGATTTACGCGAACCAACAACGTATCTTCGTCGCAGTCAATTTTCATGTCTACCAGGTTTAAGAAGTGCCCTGACGTCTCACCCTTAGTCCATAATGTCTGACGTGTACGGCTCCAGAAGGTCACATGACCCGTATCAAGCGTCTTCTGATAGGCTTCTTCGTTCATAAAACCTAACATCAGCACCTGACGGGTTGTCGCATCTTGTATGATGGCAGGCACCAAGCCGCCCATCTTCTCGAAATCTATTTTCATATTCTTACGTTTATTCCTTCTTGTCTTAAGTATTGTTTCAGTTCTGGAACGGGTATCTCGCCAAAGTGGAATACTGAAGCAGCCAAAGCAGCATCAGCATGTCCTTCTGTAAACACGTCACGGAAATGCTCTTTCTTTCCCGCGCCACCACTGGCGATGATAGGTATCGATAGCGTATCAGCCAATTCGCGTAGCGCCTCGTTGGCATAACCGTTCTTCGTACCATCATGGTTCATCGAGGTAAAAAGTATTTCGCCTGCACCTCGTTCCTGCGCCTCACGAGCCCATTCAAACAAGCCTCGTTCCGTACGTTCGCGACCTCCCTTCAGGTAGCAATGCCACCCGTCTTCATCCAGACGGGCATCAATGGCAACGACACAAACCTGGGAACCAAAACGGCTGGTGATTTCGTCTATCAGTTCTGGGCGACGTATGGCAGCGCTATTCACACTTACCTTATCAGCTCCCGCATAGAGCAGACGCTCAACATCCTTCAGTTCGTTGATGCCACCACCAACCGTAAACGGTATATTCAGTGTCTGAGCTACTTTCGTTACCATTTCTGTGAACGTCTTACGACCTTCAAACGAAGCAGTGATATCGAGGAAACATAGCTCGTCAGCACCCTGCTCTGAGTAAGCTTTACCTAACTCTACAGGGTCACCAGCACTTCGCAGATTCACGAAGTTAATGCCTTTAACGGTCTCGCCGTCCTTGACATCCAAACAGGGTATTATGCGTTTTGCCAGTCCCATAGTTCTTGCAGATTTATTTTACCTTCATAAATGGCCTTGCCAAATACAACAGCAGGAATGCCTGCAGCATCCAGTGCCTGGATGTCATCCATGGAAGACACGCCTCCACTGGCTATCAGATGTAGCTCAGGATAAGTCTCCATTACCTTTTTGTAAAGGTCAATAGCAGGACCTGCCAAGGTGCCGTCTTTCGAAATCTCCGTGCAAAGCACCTTGCTGACACCAGCATCAATATATTTCTTAAGGAAGGGTAGGAGGTCTTCGCTTGAATCTTCTTTCCAACCATTAATGCTGATACGCCCATTCCGAACGTCAGCACCTAAGATAATGCGTTCAGCACCATATTTCTCAAGCCATCCCATAAAGCGTTCAGGTTCTGTGACAGCTATCGAACCGATGGTAACCATCGTGGCGCCACAACGGAAAGCCTCTTCAATATCTTCGTCTGTCTTGATGCCGCCTCCGAAGTCTACTGTCAATTTTGTCTCTTCTGTGATACGACTAAGTACTGAACCATTGACAATATGCTTTGATTTGGCACCATCCAAGTCAACGACGTGCAGTCGCTGGTAACCGATACGCTCAAATTCTTGAGCCATATCCAGCGGATGGCCATATACCGTCTTTTGGTCATAATCGCCCTTGGTCAAGCGCACGCACTTTCCATCGATAATATCTATGGCCGGTATCAGTTCTATCTTCATTGTCGATTATCTATTATCAATTGTTAATTGGAGAAAATTCTCCAGAATTCTCTCGCCCACTTTTCCACTTTTTTCTGGATGAAACTGGCAGGTGTAGAAATTATTTTTATGCATTGAGGCAGAGTAGGGCAGGATATAGTCTGCCGTAGCAATAGTCTCTTCACAAACGGGTACATAGTAGCTATGTACAAAATAAACATACGGATTCTCGCTCAGTCCTTCCATCAATGGTGACTTTAGGTTGTAGAGATTCTGCCACCCCATACACGGAACTTTATCCTCATGTCGCTTAGGCTGGAATAGTTTTACCTCCGCATTAAAAATACCGATGCAGTCAACATCGCCTTCCTCAGAGTGCTTGCATAACAGCTGCTGACCAACACAAATACCGAAGACAGGCTGTTTCAGGTTACGAATTACCTCGTCCAGACGTCTGGTTTTCAGGTATTCCATTGCCTCAGCAGCGTGTCCCTGGCCAGGAAACAGCACGCAATCAGCCTTCTGCAATTGCTCGGCATCATCAGTCAGTAGGGGGTCAACGCCCATTCTGCGAAGGGCATTTACCACCGAATAGATGTTTCCTGCATTATATTTTACGATAGCTACGTTCATCAGCTAAAAATGATGGTTTTATTCTTGAAAGTCAGTATCTTACGCTGAATATGCTTGCTGACGGCATGTGATAGCACTATTTTCTCCAAATCTTTACCTTTCAGTACCAAGCTCTCTGGCGTATCCTTATGACTGATACGTGTCACGTCCTGTTCAATGATAGGCCCTGCATCCAATTCTGCTGTGACATAGTGACTCGTAGCACCGATAATCTTCACACCACGTTCCCATGCCTGATGATAGGGCTTAGCACCCACGAAAGCGGGCAGGAACGAGTGGTGGATATTGATGATATGATTCGGATAGGCAGCTATCATTTCGTCAGAAATAATCTGCATATAACGGGCCAACACAATAAATGTAACTTTCTCTTTTCTAAGCAGTTCCATTTCAGCTGCTTCAACTTCAGCCTTATTCGAATGATCCTTTTTAATGCTCCATACGTAGTAAGGAATTCCAAACTGCTCGGCTACATAGCGTAAATCCTCATGGTTTGAGACAATACACGGAATATCGATATCCCATTCGCCAGCTTTCCAGCGTGCCAGCAAGTCGTACAGACAGTGACTCATTTTACTCACAAAAATCGCCATTCTCGGACGCTTGTCACTAAAATACAATTTACACGTCATTTGATAGCGCTGGGCATACAGTGTATTAATGTATTCCTGGATTTTTTCGCGAGGAATTAAGAAATGTTCCAATTCCCATTCTATACGCATAAAAAACATGCCGTCTTGCTTGTCCACATATTGGTCAAGGTAAACAATATTTCCTTGGTTGTCTGTGATAAATCGGGTCACTTCCGAAATAATACCTTGCTGGTCAGGACAGTGCAGAAGCAATATTGCGGTTTGTTTCATTCTTTGTCTATTTTTAATTTCTATGCTCTTGTTTACGTACTTATTTATAAAAGTCGTGCAAAATTACTGAAAAAAAAGCAAACTACCAAATAATTCTCATTTTAATTGTATTTTTGCCACGATTTGCCATAATAAAACAAAAACATAATTTTATAAATAATCGGCATTATGATAAATAGATAATATTGTTTTATTTATTATCAAGTTTTTAAAAGAAACTTATAAATGAACAGAATTTCACGATTTTACTCAATCAATTATTCACTCTTTAGAATTGGCAATGACAAATGATAGCGCACAGCCAAGAAACGAATCAGGCAAATTAAAAGGAATGTAACGATAACTGTTACTTCAATTGGAGAATTATAATAATCTAACGTCCAGTATGTTATTCCACCTGCGACTGATGCCATTGCATAAATTTCGCGCTGAAAAATGACTGGCTCATTATTCAGTAAAACATCACGGATGACGCCACCTGCAGAACCCGTAATACAGCCCATAATAATTGCCACCCAATACGGTTGTCCGAAAGCCAACGATTTCTGCATTCCTGCGATGGTAAACAGTGCCAATCCTAAAGTATCAAAAACAAACCACGTATTTCGCAGTCCTTCCATGTGTTTTGCAAAAATAATGACAAATACCAAAGCCAATGCTGTACATATCATATAAAATGGATTGGTCATCCAGAATGGTGTCGCACCCAGCATGACGTCACGAATTGTACCACCTCCAATGGCAACGGCAATACCGCAAACATAACCACCAAACCAGTCAAAATGCTTGGCAGCAGCATGACGGATGCCAGATATGGCAAAAGCAAAAGTTCCTAAGAATTCTATCACCTGCGTGACTATCTCGTTATATTCCATAATATCTTACATCATCCGACTTACTTCTTGTATCTTTCGCCCCAATAATTAACCATTCTTTCGTACAGTTTTTCTTCTGCTGGCGAGTGCTGACCATGCCACAATCGCTCTTCCTGTAAGGTGTCAGGCATATACTGCTGAGGTGTAAAATGTCCTAGATAATCGTGTGGATACTTATAACCGTCATGATATCCCAAATCTTTCATCAGCTTCGTTGGCGCATTACGCAGATGCAGCGGTACTGGCTGATTTCCAGTCCTTTGAACTAATCCCAATGCCGCATCAATACCCAGATAAGCCGAATTGCTCTTGGGCGACGTGGCCAGATACACAGCACATTCCGCCAACGGAATACGCCCCTCAGGCCACCCTATTTTCATCACAGCATCAAAAGCTGCATTTGCCAACAGCAGAGCATTAGGATTAGCCAGTCCAATGTCTTCAGCTGCAGAAATCACCAGTCTTCTGGCTATAAACTGAGGGTCTTCCCCACCCTCTATCATTCGTGCCATCCAGTAGAGCGCTGCATCAGGATCTGAACCTCGAATCGACTTGATAAAGGCCGAAATGATATCATAGTGCATTTCGCCGTCCTTGTCGTAGGCTAACGGATTCTGTTGTAGGCATTGCTCTACGAAGGCGTCAGTAATTTCCACATGACCACCACCCGCAGTCTCCACAACTAATTCCAGAATATTCAGCAACTTACGTGCGTCACCACCACTATAACGCAGCATGGCACCCGTTTCCTTTAACTCAATATGCTGCTTTTTCAGAAACACGTCCTGAGTCAAAGCTCTGTTCAGCAATCCCAACAGGTCGTCTTTTTCCAGCGATTTCAGCACATACAACTGACAGCGCGACAGCAACGGACGTATCACTTCAAACGAAGGGTTCTCCGTCGTAGCGCCAATAAGTGTGACGACACCTTTCTCAACAGCACCCAACAGCGAGTCCTGCTGCGATTTTGAGAAACGGTGAATCTCGTCTATAAATAAAATAGGTGAAGCCTCGTTAAAGAAACGTCCCTTCTGCGCCCGTTCTATCACGTCTCGCACGTCCTTTACACCACTGGTTACGGCAGATAGCGTATAGAACGGTGTCTCCAGCTTGTTGGCAATAATCTGAGCAAGCGTTGTCTTACCGACTCCAGGCGGACCCCATAATATAAAAGAGGATATACGGCCTGCGTCAATCATCTTGCGCAGTACCGCCCCCTCGCCCACCAGATGTTTCTGTCCTATGTAGTCATCCAATGTACGCGGACGTAGACGTTCAGCTAATGGTTCTGACATATTTTGGGGCAAAATTACAAAGAATATATTAAAAAATCACCACTGACAATAAATTTTTCACTTTTCACTTTTCACTTTTCACTTTTTTTCGTACATTTGCACACGATAACAAGAAATTACTCATAAGAATATGACAAAAGAGACAAAAGAAAGCAAAGAAAACAAGGCATTGAGTCTGAAGACTCTTACCAAGAGTTCTGTTTGGGATATTCAGGAAAATGACATCTTCCGCATGCTATCAGCAGCCGAAAAGGACTCAGAGTTGAAGGACAACCTCCGTCACTACGCCAGCATTATCCGTAGTGCATTCCAGATAGAAGAACTGAAGGAGGACGATAAGCCTTCTCATGCCAAATACACCAAGTTAGGTTTCAAGGTTGGTACCATCAAGTTAGGCGATGACGCCAATATGGTATGGGCCATCAAGAAACGTCCTATCATGCGTGTTACCGACCTCACTTACGAGAATATCCGTCACATCTCTGCTGCCAAGCTCATCGAGGTGCTTGACCGCAATTTTGGCGGAGGCTGGGATTCCCTGTCACAGTCTATTCAGGACATCATCGAGACTGGTTTCGACATCTCCACCACTACCCTACCCAAGGACCGTCTGCACAAGAAAGGCGGCATGTACGACAAGAAGGTGGCCGATGGCTACGAAGTACTTGAGGTCGAGAAGGGCCTATGGGTCGAAGCCATCTTTGCCAAGGTGAAGCCCGAGGCTATCAAGCCACGTATGAAGTTCGACGATCACGGCGAAAGCGAAGAAGAAGATGAAGATGCAGACGTTGAGATTGTTGACGACTACAACAAGCCCGATGAGGATGATGTAGAATTGGAAGATCCCAACGACGATGATATCAACGAGAACAACTATCGCACCACCTTCGCCATCGAAGAGGTTGGCGACGAGGATGCTGAAAGCCTCTCAGATTTCATTGCAGATGAGTAATACGTAAACTAATTAGAGTATAACGCTCCGATTATCCCTTTACGAACCCTTTCGTGCGCCACTTGCCTGATCGCCAGCGGCGCACGAGTATTATACCACGTATGTTCTCGTCCAGAGCAAAACCTACCCACATGCCAACAAGGCCAAAACCCAACGGAATACCAAAAACGTAACTCAGCCCCACAGCAATACTCCACTGGAAAATGACACCTACCACAAACGGATAAACCGTATCGCCCGTGGCTCTCAACGTACTGCCAGCAAAGATGTTAGCCGTACGACCTACCTCCAAGAAAATATCAACCACAAGTACCCACACACCCATCGCTATAATCTCCGGATTGTCAGTAAACGCATTCAGGATACTGCGCCCGCACAAAGCCAAAACGACAGACCCCGTCAACGTAATAATCATCGACCATCTGAAGAAGTAGTTCCCCAGAATGTATGCGGCCTGATGCCGTTGCTGTCCAACCAAATGTCCAACCAGTATGTCCCCACCCTGCGTAATGCTCAAACAGAATAAGTACACGAACATAATCATGTTGTAGCAATACGTCCTCGCAGCCAGTGCCTCGTTGCTAATCTGGTTAATGAAGAACGTAATGACCACCTGCGACAGACTGTACGATATGTTTTCACTCATCGCAGGTATACCTATATAAAATAAGTTACGCAACTCACCCCATGGCATCGGACGGAAATAGTGTAGCGGAAAACTTGGAATGTGTTTCTTGAAATGGATAATCGCCAACAACACCATGGCAATGGCACGACTGGCAGCTGTAGCTATGGCAGCACCCTCTACGCCCAGTTGCGGACACCCCCAGTGTCCAAATATCAAAGCGTAGTTGCCTACGATGTTCAGCACGTTCACAATACCCGTTACCACCATAGGATACACCACCTTATCAGCACTACGTAGCGATGCCGAGAATGTCAGCGACATAGCCTGGAAAAACGATAGCGCACCCGTCAGTCGCAGATACACCAGTCCGTCGCCCATCAGTTCAGGTCTTAGCCCCATCAGCTGCAACAACCCTTCAGCATAAAAGAACAGCAACGCACTAACCGTCAAGCCCAACATCAGGTTTACCGTCAATGCCATGCCCACCACTTGCACCAGTCGTTTCCGCAATCCAGCCCCAATATACTGCGCACAAAGGATAGCCGCACCCATCGAAAAGAACTGATACACCAAGAATACCAACGATATCAGCTGATTGTCTAAACCTACAGCTGCCACACTATTGTCACTATAACGGCTCAGCATCACCGTATCCACGGCACCCAACATCATGACGAGAGCCATCTCAATAAACACTGGGATGGTAAGCACCTTCAATTGGCGTTTTAGTGACGTGTCGGACATGTGAACAAACTAATAATTATAATTGGGCTGCAAAGGTAAGTATTTTATTTCGTTTTCTGACCCATAAAGCCCAAAAATAGTTGTATTTATCACGCAAATGTTGCTCTAAACCCATGCTTTCATAGTTTTTTTCGTCATTTTTCGAAAAAAAGTCTCAAAAAAGTTTGGCAGTTTCAAAAATAGTCCGTACCTTTGCACCCGCAATTCAGCAAGAGCGCTGAATGAAGCCACAAAATTTGTTGCACCCGTAGCTCAGTTGGTAGAGCACCTGACTCTTAATCAGGGTGTCCAGGGTTCGAGCCCCTGCGGGTGTACGAAACTAAAAATTAAGTGGTAGGAGAAATCCTACCATTAATTGTCTAAAGGCTAGTCGATTACACTATATAACACATTAATTTTAAGTCGGTTAGAGAATTCCAATTAGATGTTAAACCCAGCAGGTAATTTGGAATTACGTGGAAATTATTGGAACGGCTTGGAATTATTTGGAATCCCTTGGACAGGTTTTTTGATACCATTTTTGATACCGGCCTTAGAATTTTTGATACCGCTTTTCCTATATGCACTACCAAATATAGGGTCAAAAGTCCAAAAGTATCAAGATTCTTCCTCCAAAATGCCACAAAATCCCTTACGACTGCACTAAAAAAATTAAAGTTATGAGTAAAAATGTTAAGGTGATTTTCGACCGCAAGAACCAGGCATCAAAAACTGGAACAGGAAAAATTGACATTCGTATCTACCTGAAAGATGGTGAACGTAAGTTTGAAACAGTAGGCAGAGCTACTATAGAAGATAGTGAAGCCGCTATGCAGAGCAAAAACATAGTTGCTAAGGTAAAGCACTATGAACAGATTATTAATGCTATGGAGCTCTTCAATGAAGAAATGACTATTGAGAACTTCAACAAGCACATCTATACTGCCCAGTCTCCCAGCAAACCTGAGGAGGAAGTTCTTTATAAGGGTAACGATCTCCGTCAGTCTTTCTATGACTGGACTCTTGAACGCCTCGAAAATGAAGGACTTGCCCAAAATACTATCAAAGATACTAAGGTTGTTCTTAACCTGGTAAAGGAATCTGGCTACCTCAACACTTTTGCAGACCTTACAAAAGCCAATGTCATTGCCTTTGATAAATGGCTTCGTAAGGATAAAAAAAGGAGTGACTACACTATCCACGGCTACCACAAGAAGGTCAAGAAGTACACAAAACTCCTTTGGCAGCTGGAGATGATATCTGTTGACCCCTACCAGTATGTCAAATTCCCTAAAGGAAGCAACAAGGAGCGTAACCCACTTGATGAATCTGAACTTCTCAAAATGCGAAAGCTGAAATGTACTGGTCATCTCGATCGTGCGCGCGACCTGTTTATATTTATGGCATACACAGGACTCGCCTTCTGTGATATGGAATTGTTTGATTTTGCTACTATGGCAGTGAAAAGGCCAGACTACACCTATATCGATGGCGAACGTCTGAAAACTGGTTCCAACTTCTTCACCCCTATTCTGCCTCCAGCAATGGACGTGCTGAGGAAATACAACTACAAGCTTCCTATCATTACGAATCAAAAGCTTAACGAGTACTGTCATGTCATCGAAGCTCTCTGTCAGTTTCACAAGCCTGTGACTTGTCACATAGGACGTCATTCTTTTGCCACTCTGATGCTCAGCTACGGCTTTACCTTAGAGACTGTCAAAAAGATGCTCGGCCACAAGGATATCAAAACCACCCAGATATATGCTAAGCTCTCAAAGAAAAATGTAGAAGATGATGTCACTAAGAAGCTCAAGAAACTCAAATAGGCTCCAAAATCTTGTAGAACGTACCCTTTATCAACTGCGACTTTCCCGTACTTTCGTGGAAGGTCGCAGTAAGCTTTTCACAGACATACTTACTTCCATCGACATAGAACACGGCTCTTGGGTCCGGAATATCATCAGACAGAAACGAGAAATTATACTTCTTCTTTGAGTCAATCAGATACACGTACTTCGTTTCAACTTCATCTTTTTTGTTGATGCGCAAGGAATATGGTGTTTCTATTAAATTGAAGTCATCAGTAATCTCGATCTTGTCCACAATCGGCCTTGGTACCTGACCAGGATGCCTGTCTATCCCATCCCAGAAGCCTACATATATCTTATCGAAGTAAGCATCATTCTTGTCCTGCTCACCTTTAGCGATAGTTCTACCAGCATTCGTTTGTGCAAATGCTCCGTTGTCATAGTCTGTATCATCATCAGCTGCTCCACCACTAAAACCATTCTCTTGGTAAGCGCCAGCTCTTCTGCCTCCCCCACTAAAATGTCCCGAGCCGCCAGTCGAGAAGCCACTGGATGTATTGCCATTCTCATCTGTTTCTTCCGTCCACACTATGGCGCTGTTCATTTCGCCACATTCCAGAAAGAAACATTGTCCCAGGCTTTCATCCGTATAATCAATCCATGCCGGAACGATATTCAGTTCCACATCCTCTGCATCCTTATCAGTAACCTTTCGCCCAAACTGATTAACGGGCATCAGGCGGTTCGTGTATTTATAGTATTTATACTCCTTATCGTCATGATATAAATAGAATGAGGTCACCAATTCCGATTTATAGCACCACATGATAAAATAGGTATCCACATCCTCAGCATAGAACAGTTTATGACCATCAGAACCATTGGGATAACCTCTCGTGTATGACGTACCCTGACGCCTTCCACTCTTCCAAGTCTCTACACCACACTCTTTAAGGGTCTGGGCAAACTCCAGCAGTTCGTCTAAGGTGTCGAACTTCTTGGCATCCTTTTTGTGCTCATCGATGTACCATTGGCAACTCCTGTAAACCCACATTCTGTTATCATTGTCCGAATATGCCAGGTTTGTGACACCCTTGTACTCAGACTTGCTTTCCCGTGATACCTCAACCGAGTACTTATTTACCACCTTGTCAATTCTCACTGCCTTTGTCTTTTTCGCAATCTTGTGCGAAAACTCAAATCCAATGGTCTTAGCCTTGTGATTGATGGCAAACTCCCCGTCCATCAGTAACTCCAGCTGCTCGAAGAACTCAGTCAGCGTCCAATGAGGCAAGGCAATGGCAAAGTTCCATGCTCCCCATGTATAAGGGAGTGTATTGCAAATCAGCAGATATTGGAATTTGCTATTCTCTATGGAACTGAAATCGCCTGTATATCCCACTTCTTCACATATCTTATTCAGTAGATACAACAAAAACGGCTGATATGTGATTTGAGCTCTTGAATTCGTCCATACCCAATTGCCATTCTCGTCTTTGCCAACATAATTCTGCATCTTTCCAGACGTATTATTAACCCATGGCAGAGCCACCCAGTTACAATCTGGGTAACTATTCCACCATTTATATTCTGGGCTTTCTGTCTGTGGACTACGCTCACTATAATCAGGATAGCCCAAACTTAGCTGATTCAAGTATATGTCATCAAACGTATCATCGAAATTCTGTTCACTTCGTCCCTCTAAGAACTGCGTCTTTACCTCCGTCTCAGAAATCTGAGTGATCGTAATGGAGCCAGACTTGAAAAAGCCTTTATCACGGATATCACAGTCGAACACCACCTTTGACTTTTCCACGTCTTGACGGTGGATGTGCCCGAATATTGCGATGTTCTGCGGACAGTCTTTCAATGGGAACGTAATAGTCAAAGTATAACTATCAGAACCCGTAAACATGCTGTTTTCGCTGATATACTCAAACGACGTATTCTTTTTCAGACAGGCCAATTGGCCATTGATAATGATTTCCATTGCTATTTTCTCCTTGATTTAGGTGTCTTATTACGCATCAACTGGTCATATTCATCCTGAGCCTGCTTGATGCCTGTATCTCCAGTAACAGTGTTGACAGTCACAAATGGCTCGTCCAGCCTTTCTTTCAACTGGCGAATGACGGCTGCATACTCCTTCATGGCCATGTGTGTTGCTGCTATCTCAGTCTGTGCATCACTCTGCGGTGACTGCACTATGACTGTTGGCGTGTTTGATGCGGACTGTGCGTAAACGCTCGGGGCCACGATGCTTCTTGAAACATCTTCAGAGCGTAACGACCCTATTGTGTTCGTTCGTTGCGCATAGTCCAGGGCATCAATCATCGGGCGGGCTACGGGGGATTGCAGCAACTGTTGACTGGCCACCCATTCCCCTTTATGTACCACACCGGCCACTTCATCCTTCTTTCCCTCTCCGGTAAAACCACCAGATGCATACCCCTGTGCCATCGCTGCCTCCTGCTGCTTCTTGATGGCGGCAACCTGTAACATACCTGCTGCTACTGCCGTTGCTGCCGCTATAGGTGCCAGGATATAACCCACCACAGGCACTGCTGCAGCACTACTATAGGCATTGATGGCAGCTGTTGCCGTCTGCGCTACAGCCTGCATTACCTGCATAGTGAACATCTTCTTATTGGCCTCGTTCTTGACCTTGGCCACCTCCTTTTCCTTTTTCTGCTCCAGTTTCTTCACCAGATAGTTATTGCCCTCGGCATTGGATATCTCCGTTTTGTATCGCTTTTCAATAGCCGAAATCTGAATATCCGTTTCAGCCTGAACAAGGGAAGTTAGCTGCTGGAAGATGCTGCTCATGCCGGAACTGATGACCTCTAAGGAACCTGTGACGGCTTTGCCCATATCCGACTGTAGCCATTCCTGCATGTCCTCCGTCCATTCTTCGAGGAAGTTCTTGTTTTCATCAAGACTGTCAATGTTGTACTTCTGACGCAAGGCCTTCTGAGCCTTCAGGTATGTCTCTTCAATACGAAGCTTCTCCTTGGCATTGTTGCCTGCAGCCTTTATCTCCAATTCACAGACCTCTTTCAGCGCCTCCAAGTCAGACATGTACCTGTTCATACGCTCCCCGCTGTTTGGACCAAAGAACTCGTCTTTCATCTTTCTAAGTTGATCCTGGTGTTTCTTCTCAGCTGCTTCCGTCTCTTGCTGGTGCTTCTTCTGGTCAGAAACTAACTTGTCCTGATAAGCCTTTTGAGCCTGCACATATTCAGTGGAACCCTCTTTGTACATCGTACTCATACGGCGAAGATGATTCAATTCTAACAGTTCCAAGGCCTGCTGGTACACTTCTGTTGACACCTTACCATCAATGAAGCGCTGTTTCTGAAGGGCTATTGATTCATTGTAGAGTTGGTTTTCCTGCTCAACAGTCATCTTTGTATGCTGTTCCACCTGCTTTTTCTGAGCCTCGTAGTAACTGGCCTGCGCCTCCAACTTCTCCTGTTCAGTCAGGTCCGTATGCTCCAGAATCTTCTTCTGATACTCTACTTCAATTTCAAGAATACGCTTCTGGTACTGCTCATAGTTAACCTTGCCAGTGGCATACGAAATACGATTCAATGCCTCTTCCTGAGCCTTCCACTCCTTTTCAGCCTTGAATTTATCTTCCTTTTTGGCATTATCATCCTTTGGTGGTGTATAGGTGCCAGCACCCTTTCCGCTTTTGCCGTCTCCAAGAGCACCAGCTTCATCAGCCAGTTTCTGATTAGCGGCTGTCATCGTGTCAACGATGTTGTTATACTGATTCACGGCAGCATCCAACTTCTGCAGCTTTACTTTCCATGCTCGATATGCCGACGGGCTGACACTAGCCTGACGCATAGCAGAGCTTTCATCCATGCCAGACATCTTTTCATTGAAATAGGCATTCTGAATATTCGATGGTGCATTGTTAAAGTGCTCATCACGTTCCTTCTCAGCCTCTGGCAACTTATCCAATGCCGCTTTGATACGTGCCGAGTTCTTCAGCTGCTCCGTATAGTTCCTTAGTATTTTGATGTTATGGCCATACAGTCGGCCTTCCTCAGAAATACTGGCGTGATATCCTGGTACTATCTGCTGAAGTTCCTCAATGGCCTTACGCCTGTTGTTGACTGAAAGCGTTTCATCCTCGACAGTCTTTCTCAGCCTCTCTATTCTTGAAATCTCCTGTTTAGAGTTACGATCAGCTTCCTCTTCAATATCCCTCAGACGCTGTTGAGCCAGTGCTGCATCATTCGAGGAACGAGCAAACTTCACATACAATCCAATCAGGATAGTTGTTGCTGCAATGGCCGCACCCATCGGGTTCATCTTCAATACTTTGTTGAAGAACGTCTGAGCTGCTGCAGCTGCCGTAATCTCACCACGAAGTACCTTGTGTTTCAGGATGCTTGCAGCTAACAAAGCATCCTCCACTACTAATGCAGTAGCCTTTAGTTTTTGTACAGCTACAAAACGTAAGGACCAGAGATACTGCAATTTAACAGCGGTATAATATCCAACTGCTGCAGCGGTTACTGTCAGCAGAACAGTCTTGTACTTGATACAGAAATCAACTACTGTCGATAGGAACTTTAAGAGCAAAGTCGTTGAAGAAAGAACGTGTGACATGACGGGCTGCAGCTTCTCCCCCAGCTCAATTGCCATCTCTTTTACACGCTTACGAGCCTTATCCAAACCTGCCTGAACAGTCGTGTTCTGGACGTTGTATTCCTTGGTAACTGAGGTGGCTTCCTTGAATGCCTTGGCTGCTTCCTCCTGTTCCCACTTCACCATATCCAGATTACCTGCCAGAGCAGAGATCACCTGTGCTGCACGGGCACCATTTTCGCCCATATCCTTGAATACTGGAGCAAGCACATCGATGTTGCCAAGCTTGTTCAAGGTATCAAGTAGCATGAGTAAGCCCTCGTTGGTACCCTTAGCCAGAGCCTCCTTGAACTTCTCAGCATTCATGCCGGTCGCTTTGATGACCTTATCCTGCTGCTTGAACATATCCATAATCAGCTTAGAAACGGCGGTTGCCGACATTTCTACGGCCTGTCCCTGACTATCCAGCACGGCAGCAAAGCCCATGATCTGCGGGATAGTCATCTCTGCCTGAGCACCCACACCAGCCATTCGCTTGGCGAAATTGGCCAGATAAGGCGCCGATGCCGTACAGTTCTGGGAAAGCTCGTTGATAACAGAACCGACGGACAGCAGAGCCTTTTCAGTACCAAGCCGTTCCTCGTCACCGAAGATATTAGTTAACTTACTCAATGTAAGAGTGGCCCCATCTCCTAACTCATCGAGAGCGACGTTAATCTGGTCTGCAGCACGAACGAATCCCAAGACATCTTCTTTGGATTTCTTACCCAGCTTACCCGCATCCTCAGCCAGTACGTTCAGCTGTTCACGGGCTGTTCTGGTATCCATCTTCTTGAACTCCTCGTTCAAGTCCTCCACTTGTTCCTCGGCCATACCTGTGAACTTGCGGACATTCGCCATCTCTGCGTCCATGTCCGCAAAAGCCTTGACAGCCGAACGTCCGGCCATGATAAGGCCAGTAATGGCGGCAATCATCCCCATCAGGGTCGTTTGCCAGTCGTTCATCTTTCGATTGAAGCGGTCCCAGAAGCCTTCACCTTCGATAAGGTCGGCATTAACACGGGCTATTTCTGCTTTTACCCTTCTGATGGCCTCTGCCTGACGGTTCCATTCCACTGTACCACGCTCTATACCGTTAAGCTGCTGTTTCAAGGTGTGGAGTGTCTTGTTCAGTTCTTTTGGCGTGGCCTTATCCAGATTCTTCAGCACCTTTTCCACTCCGACAGTTGCACTTTCAATCTGTGCTATCTGGCGGTTGGTCTGCTTTAGTTCCTTCTGGAGTCGCTTCAGTTCCACCTTATTGCCCGCTTTAGCCGCTCCCTCAATAGCTTTTTCCAAGTCCTGCGACTTCTTTTTGAGGTTATCGAGCATATCCTGAGCCTGCTTGCCGTTGACAGTCAGGGTGACAGTTGCATTTGTGTTGATTGATGACATGTATATACGCTTTATTTGATTACTGCCACAAAGGTAAATACTCGCGTACATGGTAGAAAAGACGTGAACGATGCCCCAGTACTGAGACTTGACTGGACGAAGACTGGGGATGAAAAAGTCATTGGCAGAACCCACGAAAACGCCCATAAACAAAGGGATTTTTCGTTAAAATCGGAAATAGTTAAGTTAATAACTGTTTCGGGTGCTGAAAACCAATGACTTACGGGATTGTTAAGGGCCGAGCCCTTAACCCTTCGGAGTAAAGACCCCCCACGCGCCCTGTTCTCCCCTTCCTCTCTCACTCCTTCAAGAAAGCGGAATATGTAAACAGATGTTAAGAAAATAACGTTTCTCGTCTCTTTTGTTAAAGAAAGCCCTTCGTTGCCACATACCTTCAAAAGCCTCTCAGTTTCACTATTTCCTTTTGACTTCCACGTTCCTATATATCCACCGAAAAGGCAGATGGTCACACTATGCTTTGATAATGCCGAAATGCTGAATTATCCACCGAAAAGGCAGATGGTTACGATATGTTTTGATGTGGCAAAATCCAGCCTATTACACCTGAATGGGCGGTAAAATTGCCACGGGTGCGACATGAATTCCCTCAGCCGAGGGTTTCATGTTGTACCTGTGGACTGGCGACCAAGACAATCTTAGGCTACGACCTCAATCTATCTGATTGAAATCATAGCCTATGTTTGTCAGCCCTACCTCTCTCCTCGCTCAGCGAGGGTAAAAGTGGCATCATAGCAGAGCGTGATGCTTTGAAAGCGCAATGTGCGGTACTTGGAAGGTGTGAATGGACAGAAAGAAAAGCCTGCGGCAGAGTGTGGCCTATTAGCCTTAACGTGCCTCAGATTTTCTTCCTGACTGTTCACTTCTGCATGAGAGATAGCCGGATGTGGCAGCATATCATACTGCCTCTTCCGGCAGGAAACTACTGTTTTAGCAGGGCTTGCCATACTCGTGCCACCAATAGACTGCACTATAGAGTGCGTACACGCGCTCTTTAATGAAGTCCGGATACTTAGACGCTAGCTCTCCGCGTTCTAGGGCGGTGAAGCTAATAGGTTATTTCGCTGTTTTGCAGAACGCGGAACATACCCATCCCTGCGGGTCAAAAGTGTTTGATGTTTTCGTAACACAATCTCGCTGCCGCCTCGTCGGGCAGGCACTCCAGGTGCCACATCGGCACGGTGGAGGCCAACTTGTTCATCGTCTGGTGCTGGTCCTCTGTAATAGGGATGCCCCATATCTTGCTCCCCCAGTCACAACAAACCAGATTCTGATTAGCCTCGATACTGCTCAGGCGGCGTATCTTGTTATAGGGGGCTTGGCTCAGCCTGACAATGGCGCCAATGGGATATTTGACATTGGTCTTGCCGCTCCAGGGAGAACCATAGACCATCCCATCTTTCACCACAGGAAAGTCATCGTTTACCAACTCCGTCCCATCGAAATGTTTCAGCCACAATCGGGCATGCGTGCTTTTCCCCGTGCCGCCGGGACCGATGAACAGGTAGCCCTTACCCTCCTGGCTCACCACGACGGCATGGAGGAGCAGCGTGTCCTTTCCTGCCGTCGCTAAGGCAAACATGATCATCAGCGCCCAGTCAAGCATCTTTTCAGGATTGCCTCCCGTCATGATGAGCCGGCCCTCGCGGTGGTCTTTGGAACATATCAGGCAACCCTCCGACATCGTTCTCCCCATATATTCAAACACGTCGTTTCCCGAAGCAGTACGACCGAATATGTAACACACCCAGCTCATCTTCGTCTTAGACACTTCCGAATATTCGGGCACCGTGCCGCTGTCTTCTGTCAACGAAAACAACGGCTCACCGCCTTCACATTCAAACGGTTCATAGTTTTCCATCTGTTCAAAGAGTCCGGCCCTGCCGCTGACGGCAAACGTATGCCCCGCCACCTTGTAGTGTCTCGTCATCATGCTATTCAATACCATTTTTGTTCAACATTGTATCATGGCACAGCCTTGCTGCAGCCTCGTCGGGCAGACACTCTAGATGCCACATCGGTATGGTGGAGGCAAGCGCATTCGTCGTCTGGTGCAGACCCTCAGCGATACGGCTCAATTCACCGCCGATGATGCTCCTTGTCAGGCGCACGTACGGCTCGATACCACTCAGACGGCGTATCTTGTTGTAAGGGGCTTGACTCAGCAAGACAATGCCGCCAATGGGATAACTGACGTTCCGGTAGCACGGTATCTTCCAGCCCCAGGGCGAGCCAGAGACCATATCCCCTCTTACCACAGGAAAGTCGTCGTTGACCAGTTCCGTCCCTTCTATCTGCTCCCGCCCTACATGGGCGTGTGTGCTCTTTCCTGTGCCGCTGGGAGCGATGAACAGATAGCCCTTGCCCTCACAACTCAACACGACGGCATGGAAGAGCAGCGTACCTTTTCCTGCCGTCGCCAAGGAAAACATCATCCTAATCACACGGTTAAGTCCCATCTTAGAAATGCCGTCAGGCATGATAAGCCGACCCTCGCGGCAGTCTTTGGAACAAATCAGACAAGTCCTGGTATTCTCTTCTGATGTATAATCGAACACGTCGTTTCCAGAATCATCGTGACCGTAGATGAGACGTTTTAACAGCCGAAACACTTCCGTATATTCGGGCACTACACCGCTACATTCTGTCAACGTAAACAGCGGCTCATCGCCTTCACATCTGAACGGCTCGTAGTTTCCCATCTGCTCGAAGAGTTCATTGCTGCCGTTGACGGCAAAGGTATGCCCCGCCACCTTGTAGTGTCTTGTCATCATCTCTATGCAATGCCGTTCTCCTTCAGCATGTCGATGAAGTTGTTTACCTCGGCTTCGGC
>JAEEGH010010231.1_pt1 | contig 21608 bp, 17 predicted proteins | sample 9134181 | NCBI WGS metagenome assembly JAEEGH01 (sample SAMN16246544, study PRJNA631951) | gut metagenome | biome: gut microbiome; feature: rumen; material: DP-attached | host: Bos | place: Iran: Karaj | collected 2018-10
AATGAATGATCTTATTCAACAGGATAGTCACCCTGCCCCTTGAATGCAACTCCCCATGCACTTGACGGAGCAGTAAAATCACGGCTTACGCGCTCATCTACGGCGGCAACAAAGTGCAGGCGCATTTCGTGTTCAGGATTATCTTTATCCACTTCTGTGACCTTGCCGTTCTTATCGGTCAGAGTCATCTTCCATTCATGGTAATCCCAGGTTCCGGTTTCAACAAGTCCTGCGGTCTTGAATGTGAAAGTGTATGTGCAGTCGTTGTAAATATCGAGCAGGTAGTTTTCAGAATCTGAGGTGAAAGAGAACAGGATTTCCGCTTCCTGTGAAGTATCACTGCCAAATGTCTTTTCTGGCATGTCATAACCAAATGAAGAAAACCACTCTCTGATTGACGGATACAGTACTCGTCCATCTCCGCCCGCAGGAATATTGCGGACAAATTTACCACCGTCTGCAAGGCCGAGTGCAACGTTAACAGTAATATCGTCGAAATGTCCGGTCAAATCATAGCTATAATCGATAGTACAGATCTGATCCATTCCAACAACCATATAATCCATCACACAGAACCAAAGATTTTCATCATTAACATTTGTCCAGTACCCGAAATACTGATAAGCATTTCCGCGTCCGAACACGGACATGACCATTTCACCGTCTTCATAAAGGTTTATCAGTGCGTCAAACACTGCCGGCTGACCCGCATCAACTTCTCCGTGTCCGATCAGCTGATAAGCAATCGCTTTTTTATCATTATCCTCATTATAATACTGTTCGCCGGTGTAACCCTGCCACTTTTCCTCCGGCTCGGTCGGGGTCTTGTAATTGGAAATCGTTTCGGTTACTGCTTCAGCAGCTGATGCATCATTTTCACTGACTGTTCCGTTCTTTTCAGCCGGTACACTTATAGACACAGCAGTTGGCTCCGCCTTACTGCCGTTTGTGTTGAGCCCGACTATGATCGTGAGAATTACGATGACGCAAACCATCGGCAGGATCACTTTCCAGTCAGCTGCTTCGAACTTCGGATGGCCGCCCTTATCCTCTTCAAAGATTACCGCAAGCAGTGCAGCAACCATGCCAAGAAAATAGCAAGTGATCGCGATTACCATATATGAGGACAGGCCTGTATTCATGACGTCGCCTGCAAAGAAGAATGCAAGATAGCTGGCTCTTCCTTCGAGAAGCGCGAAGAAAGCGACTGTAGCAAGGGCGTAGGCTGCAATTGACGGTACTTTGCCAAAATCTTTATAAGATGCAATCAAGGAGAATAAAATCGTACCAAAAGTAAATAAAACAACTGTAAGCGGGCGTTCAGTCGTTTCAAACGAAACGGCGGTAAGCATACGGTAGAACACCAAACCGATTGCGAACAGCACGACAGATACTGCGGAACAGAAAAAACCTTTTTCTTTCTTTTCTAAAAACTGTTTCATGGGTCAATCCTCCTTTTTTCGATTGGCAGCAATGAGATAGAGTATTGTGGATCCGGCAGCAAAGATGCCAAAACCAATTGTAGCAATGTTTAAAAGAGTCTCCCACCAAGGAGTAATCAGTTCGATCCGTGCATCCTCTGCGATACCATTGACAGCGTTCGAATGAATAAAGTTGTAAAGGATGCGATGGCAAGCCTCGCGTGAGGCATGCAAAAGCACTGGATCACTTTTCAAACTTTCCACGGTTAAAGTCCGGTTGACATACGCCTTCGATGGATCGTCGTAGACACCGTTGTTCATCATCACGGATACACCGGCGGAGATAGAAGCATTCCCGTCATACAACCCTGCTGTTGGAGATCCGAGATCAGTGATAACAAAGGCTTTGCTGCCCCATTCGGTAAACAGTACACCGTGAACGAGGTCGTACTCAGCCGCAGTTGAGATCATGCCTATGCGGTTATATGAAGTCATCAGGCCGTTCGCTTGTCCATATGTCATTGCTCCCTCAAAGGCGCGCATATACACCTCACGCAGTGCTTGTTCATTCGTCCAGGTTCCGATACCGATACGGTTCTGTTCCTGATCATTGATGACAAAATGCTTGACAGTAACAACAAGGCCTTTTTCCCTGCACTTTAGGCAAAACGGTTCCAGAAGCCCGGAGCTCAGTACTGGATCCGCACCAATGTACTCATTAACTCTGCCAAGATAAGGAGAACGGTGCATATTTGCTCCTGGCCCATAGATGCAGGGCATATTGATATATAGCGCTTCTTCACCCCACATTTCGCCTTCCCGGGCAGCAAGCTCCTTATTGAAAGTTGCGCCGAGCACAGGTTCGGAAGCATACATTACACCAGTAAGGTCTGTGCTGAGCGGCAGATCGTCACCAGTCAGTGAATCATGCAGTATATCACCGTCCTGCACTGGTATTCTTTCGCCGGTAGCAGGGTTGATCTTCTGATACAGATAAGCTCCGCGCATGCCGATAGGCCCATCATTGGATAGACTTTCAGGGAAAGTCAGTGACGGTGCAGCTTTGATTGAATAGTTTCCGTTAGCTGCCATATGGCTGAGTTCATAGATCGTCAGCCGGTCGAGCATCTTTTCCCAAGCAGGATCATCATATTCAAGACCGCGCAGAGAGACAACATTTTCGGCTCCGAGAGTAGAAAGTGCGTCACTGACTTCGTTCTGCGCTTCCAGATCAATATACTTGACTTCCCCAGCCGCTGCACGCGTTCTTGTGTCATTTCCATTGCCGGTTTCATAGCGTTTTGTATCATTCAGCACGGATATCATCTTATCTGATGCAGCAAGTTCGATATGCTTAGGATAAGTCCCTTGCCAGTCAGCTCGGGAGAAATAGGTCACTGCGCCGGGGATCCATGTGTTTATATCTGCTTCAGCAAAAGCTCTCGTGACTGTCTCTCCGGTATAAACGCTGTTCCTGTAGCTTTCTGTGTCGAGCTTATCCTGTTTCCATGTATAGGTCAGTGATGCATTCCCCTCGCCTTTACCTTTGGCGGCAAGAATATTGTCTATTGCCTCGTGTGCGCCGTTACCGACAGAGAAGTAATAAACTCCAGCATCCATAATATAACCCATTGCATTCAGATAGTCGAATGACGCCAGCCACTGAAGATGCATAATCACATCAAGTATTTCGCTTTCGCCCGGATTCAGCACTCTGGTTTTCTCAAAACCCATCAACTGTACAGAAGCCTTTTCAACAAGGTTCTTCCTGTCGTAGTCGGTATACGGTGACTGGGCGTAAACCTCAACAACCTCCTTGCCGGGAGTATTGCCGGTATTAGCAACTTTAACAGACACAGTGGCGGTGTGAGCGGTATTGTCAAACTTGACGTCAATGAGTTCTTTTTCAAAGGTGGAATAACTTAACCCAAAGCCGAATGGCCAGACAACCTCGTCATCATAATTCCATGCGCCGGAATTCCCCTGACCTAAAACAGAATCTTCATAGCGGGTTTCATAATAGCGATAATCAGTATAAATGCCTTCTGCGTAGACTACATAGTTCTTTGCCTGCGATGCCTTGATCTTGCTGCCATTCGTATAAGCAAAGTTACCAAAGTTCTGCGAGGAAGGGATATTGTCAATCTTCGTAACATAGGTGTTGACAAGTTTACCGGATGGACTGACCTTGCCGGTAATCACGTCCGCTACACCGAATGCCCCTCTGAAGCCCGCATTTCCGAGTTTCAGAATTGCATGAATATCCGGATCGTCATTCAGTTCTCCGGCTTCGATGAGATGATCTCCGCTCAATAACACAATCACTTTGCCACCGCTCGCTTTCGCTGCTTCGATTGTTGCTCGGTCAGTGTCATTCAGTGCAAGAGAACCCGCCGGAGCATCGTTTCCCTCACCATGGACTCTGCCTAATACTGCAAGCGCAAGATCACAGCCGGCGTTATTCACGGTCAAACCGTTTGCTGCAAGCGCTGCAGAGAGTTTTGTGCTTGCAGCAAACATAGCTGCCGTCATAGCTGCACCGCCGTTGCTTGTTGTATAGACAAAGTTGTCTTCTCCGAACACGCTGATGCTGCCGGAAGTCATTGGCAAAACACCGTCATTTTTCAGCAAGACCGTGCCTTCATCTGCGATTTCGCGCATCAGCTGTGTTTTAGCATCGTACATCTCCTGCAGATTAGTATAGTCAGATGTATAATACACAGCTGCACTGTCACCACCGACTACGCGGCTCGTAACGATTCCGAGAAAATCGTTGATTCTCGGTGCAAACTGTAAAGCCAGGTTCTGCCCGATTATAGCGAACACAAGGAAAAAGATTGTAATAAGGGAAATTGCTTTCCAAAGGTTCTTTCTCATTCTGTACCTTCCTTTCCAGTATTATGTTTATATCGTAGAAGATACGCGAAAAAAATACAAACGATATTGCATAACCTAAAGAATGATTTCCCAAATTAAGAAACAAATAAAGGCAAAAAACATTTTCAAAATAATAATGATCGCGCCTCTTTGCGAGACGCGATCATGGAGGAAATGAAATGAAGATTTTATTCTCCACCGTGGTATTCTTTTAATGCAAGCAGAAAGGACTTCTTTTTTGGTTGGCTGATTTTCAGTTCGATGCCGTTTTTAAGATAAAGCGTATAACCTTTTACGCCTGAAACATATTCAAGGTTAACAAGATAGCAGCTGTTGCAGCGGGCAAAACCGTTTTTACGCAGCTTCTCTTCTAGACTGACAAGTGAGCCAAAACTGTAGTAACTGCCCTCATGTGTATGGTATGTCAGCATATGTCCGCGCACTTCAATGTAAAAAACATCCTTCACCCGGATACGCGCGGAACCGGTGTCAGTCGTAACATTGATTGAATCGTCGGTCTGTCCTCCCAGCCGCCAGATTGCCTTTGTCAGTCTCATGGCAAAGCTGTAATACTGCACGGGCTTAAGGATATAGTCCATTGCAGAAACCTCATAACCTGCAATAGCATATTGAGTCAGGTTCGTAACAAAGATTAGTATCACCTGCTGGTCAACCGCACGAAGTCGTCTCGCTGCTTCCATGCCATTCATATCCGGCATCTGAATATCCATAAAGATAATGTCATACTTTGGTTTATAGTTATCAAGCAGCAAGATAGGAGTGCGAAACGTATCGACAGAGAATGTCACATCATTCTCACTTTCAAAACGCTTCAGGTATTGTAACAGTGTATCGCGCGGGACAGCTTCGTCCTCAACAACTGCAATATGAACCGTCAAATGCGTTTCCCTCCTTTCTGACTGTCCGTAGTGTAGCAAATTCTGGTTTTATTGAAAACCGTTATTTCATAATCTAAAAAACAGGTGCATAACTTACAAGTTTTTGGGGGTCGGCAGTATAACTGTCACGCAATAGAGCTGTCCTTCGGTGTAGGTCCGTATATGTCCTCCATAGGATTCGGCGATATATCGCATCGACATGGTGCCAAATCCATGGTGGTTATGGTCAGACTTTGAAGTGCTGTTTTTTTCGATTGGTTTTCCATCAAAAAAATTGGTGACTTCAATCACAGCAGCGTCATTCTGCTTTGCAACGGTGACAGATATCGTTCTCATCGCAGGATTATCAAGTTTTTTGACCGCTTCAATTGCATTACCGATTGCATTGTTGAACAGTGAATACAGATGTCTTGTTCGCATGAATGACAGGCATGAACCATCTGCAAGACATGTCAGCTCAATCCCTTCTGCCCTGCAGACCGGTTGGTGAACGTGCAGCACAACGTCCAGCACTTCACAGCCCGTTTTAATGTTGCTGTCATAAAAATCCATCGCATCCCGCAGAGATTCGATTTCACGCTCAGTCAGCTTGTCGGAAAAATCTTCAAGCTGATGCTTAAGATCGTGACAGCGAACGTTGATAACATCCATATTCTCCTTTAGTTGCCCATACTGCTTACGTTCCTCGATCAATACCTGATCGAGGATTTCCATATCCGTGCGGTAGCGGCTTTGAAACTCGATGCTGGTGCAAATCGAAAGGATGAATGAAGCAAGTGCAAGAAGATAAACACGGTTCACGAGAAAAAGCGGATAGCTTGCAAAACGATATTCATTTGAGATACAGTCCGGAATTGTCAAAAACAGCATGCATCCAAAAGCCAGAAGAATTGTACTGCTTTTGCCTGAGCGGTCAAGTTCTTCTGGCTTTTTACGTCCGAACATGAAGTAGATTCCAAGATAGATAATAATATGCAGAACATAATAAACCGCCCAGTCATACCATCTGAGATTCGTGGTATTCCGGAATGAAATTGTAAGCCGCTCATCCACACCACAAAGTGCAAGCAAAAATGAAAACAAAGCCGCACTGATCTCCATAGTCGCAACGCTGGCACACCATGTCTTCAGCTTAATGTAAATGCCGCCTTCATAGCACAGCAGCACGAATATGAGCGGAATTGAAAACTGTAAGAGCCGCATGGCAAAGCGCGTAAGAAGCACATTCCACAATATACGAAGCTGCACAGCACACAGGAGCAATACTGTACCGCACATAGCGGAAAGCAGCACCAAAAGCAGGAAAAGGCGCTTGCGCTGTAGCGGCCGGCAGAAAATCAAAGCCGAAAGCAAAAGCTGGCATGTAACATTCAGATTAATAATGATTTGATATAGAACTCCATCCGACATCGCACGTCCCTCCGGTTTCTTATTTATTATTATATCATTTCACAAAAATCTGTACAATCAGATCTTCCCTGACTAACCCTTTAGTTTGGGAAATAGTTCTTTAGGTTATGCAATACTGTTTGTAAAACACGGATATGTCCCTTATGATGCACGCAAAGGGGGAAGTCATTCTTTTCCAAAATCAATCGGGAGGATAACATCATGAAAGAGAAAAAAGCTCTGCTTGCATGGGTTGGCATCTGGCTGGCAATTCTCGCTGCCGTACTGTATGCCGTATTTTATGGCAAGCCTAACGGCAGCATGAACAGCATGTCGTGGCTGTCATTCTGGTTGCTGCTCGGCGCCGGCGCATTTGCAGCTGCAGCGACATTGCTCAAAAAAGCACAAATTGGTTCCTATCTTTTAGCACTATGCAGTCTGATCGCCTTTGTGCTGTCGATTTATGCGTTTTATCCGTATATTTCAGCAGCGTTCGTCGGTATAGACTCGACCTGGGAAACCAGTTTCTTTGTTGTAATCGGGTTAATGCTTGCATGCGTTATCGTTAACATTGTCGCAGCTATGCAGGCTCTCCCATTCAGAGGCAAAGCCCCGAAAATTGCTCTGCCGGTATGTGCTTCACTGTTGAGTGTACTGCTTATCGGTGGTGTAATTGCCAATGAAAATGCCCCGCAAATCTCCGGCTTTCTGAAAACACCAACCTCAGTTGAAGTCCATACTGGTGATCCAAATGAGGACACACAGTATTATAAATCGAATTACGCATCTCTTTCTGAGCTGATGGCGGCCGGTCGCAATAAAGCCGAAGAAGCAATGTCAGAGGGTATCGTACTCCTGCGTAATGAAAATGACGCACTTCCGCTTAGGGAGAACGAACGGAAAGTCGGGTTCTTTGGCATATCCGCAATTGATCCGGTTTACGGCGGTACGGGCAGTGGCAATGTTGACACCTCAAGCGCACCGTCTTGGAAAACAGCATTTGAGCGCGGGGGCCTGTTCACAGTCAATGAGGACCTTTGGAATTGGTACTCTGCTCCTGAACAGGAAACATATAAGCGTACGACTGGCCAGACCGGGCCGGGCGTTACGGGGGCTAAAAGCATCGGTGAAGCCCCATGGGATGTTGTCAGAAGTGCAAACGGTGAAAGTTTTTCCAAATTCGGAGATGCAGCAATTGTCATCATCTCCCGGCTTGGTGGTGAAGGCAGTGATATGCCGCGAGGCACGCTGGCACTCAGCAAGCTTGACGATATTGATGGCAGCCTGGGCGATACTGTAAACGGTGACTATCTGAAGCTCTCCCCGAAAGAACAGGCACTGCTGGCCGGACTGAAAGCTGAAAAAGAAGCAGGTACAATCAAAAAAATCGTTGTACTGCTAAACTTCGCAAACCAGGTTGAGGCTGACTTCATAGATGATGAAGCTTATGGTATTGATGCAGCGCTGTGGATCGGCACGCCAGGTCAGGTCGGTATGTATGCAGTCGCAGATGTACTCGCGGGAAATGTGAACCCGTCTGGACGGCTGTCCGCTACGTTCTGGCGTTCTCATGAGCAGAATCCGGCACTTGCCAATTTTGGCGTAACCGCCTATGCAGGTGCAGACAACATCATTAATGCTGATGGATCACCACAACAGGATCGTTACTATGTTGTATATCAGGAAGGTATCTACGTCGGTTATCGATACACTGAGAGTCGTTATGAGGACTACGTCATGCAGGCCCCGAATGTGGGTACTTTTGAGTATGCAAAGGCGGTTTCATTCCCGTTTGGCTTTGGTAAGTCCTATTCAACGTTCAACTATTCCGATTATAAAGTTGAAAAGAGCGGTGCCGGCGAAGGGGCAGTCTACACAGTCTCTGTAACCGTTACCAACAGCGGTGCTGCTGCAGGCAAGGAGACAGTACAGATCTATCTTCAAAAGCCATATGGCGAATATAACAAGGCAAACGGTGTGGAAGCTTCATCTTGCGAGCTTGTAGGTTTTTCAAAGACAAAGCTGCTCAACCCCGGTGAAAGTGAAACCCTTATCATTCCGGTTTCTGAGCGCCAATTTGCAGCATATGACGCAAACACAGCGAATACCTATGTCATAGTGGATGGTGATTACTATCTGACTGCTGCCCGTAATGCGCACGATGCTGTCAACAACTTCCTGGCTAAAAAAGGGTTCACTCCCGAAAACACTGAAGGGCGTATGGATGCAGCAGGCAGCTCCGAACTTGTTTCCGATGCTATCTCACTTGCTTTTGATAAGGACACCTATTCAACTTCCGAAGCTACCGGCTATCCGATCACAAATCGGTTTGAGTATGCGGATTGGAACAAGTACGAGCATCGCGGGGAGGATGCTGTCACTTACATAAGCCGTTCCGACTGGGAAGGAACAACACCGAAATCCTGGGCAGATACAACTGTTCTGCACTGGAATGAGTACATCACAGCCGACCAGGACAAATACGGTCGTCAAAGCGAAACCAAACTTGAAACTGTTGATCTCGAATATCCGAAGTATAATACGATTGTCGACGGCGAGATCCTGAGCCTCATTGATCTGCGCGTAGACGAAAACGGAAACGAGATCCCTTATGAAGACGCAAAATGGGATCGGCTTCTTGATCAGCTCTCCTGGGAGGATTACACCTCAGTCATTCCATCCGGTATGCGCCGTAATGGTGGTATTGAGAAAATCAACAAGATGGAATGCCTTGACCACAATGGCCCGTCCGGCTTGACACAGCCCTATAGTACTTCTGCACGCGGGCTGGCTTCACAGACCGGTGACCCCGATAAAAATGCCAAAGCTATGTGCTACCCCGCAGGCGGCATATTAGCAGCATCGTTCAACACCGATCTTATGTACGATGTAGGGGACCTCATCGGTGAGGATGCACTTTGGGCTGGTTATAACGGTCTGTACGGGCCCGGCTCCAACATTCAGCGTACCCCATATTCAGGCAGAAACTTCGAGTATTATTCCGAGGATGGTTATTTGTCCGGTATGATCTGTGCCTATGAGTGTGCAGCAATAGAAAGCCATGGTATGTATGTCTACAACAAGCACATCGGTCTGAATGATCAGGAAGATCTGCGGCGCGGTATCTGTACATGGGCAAATGAACAGGCAATCCGTGAAATCTACATGAGAGCATTTGAACTGCCGATCACAATTGCAGGCAAAACATATGACCGTGACGGTGAAGCACTTACTCTTAAGGGTGCGTCAGGAGTAATGCTTGCGTTCAACCGAATGGGCTTACATTGGAGCGGTATGCAGCGTGATATGGTAACCGAATTTCTTCGTAACGAATGTGGCATGACCGGTATCGTTGTAACCGACATGTGGTACGGCACTGCGTCACCATACATGAATCTTCCGAAGCTTCTCACCTCCGGCGGTAATCTTGTCGACGGCATGATGAAGGCAGAAGATCTCGATGCATCACGTCCCGGCAGTGGCCACGCTGATGTCGCATGGGGAATGCGTGAAGCAATGCATCGTATTCTTTACACTGTTGTCCATTCCAACGCAATGAACGGTATATCTGCAGGAACAAAAATAGTGCAGGTTACCCCGTGGTGGCAGACACTTGTGATTGCTTTACAGATCGGCTTCGGAGTATTAACTGCTGCTGCATTTGTATGGGTTCTCATAAAAGCCCATAAAAAGGAAAAAGCGGCGTAAGCCCTTTTAATATAATAAAAAAAATACGGAGGTAAAAACATGAAAATCAACAAACTTATTGCTCTTTTGATGGCGGTTCTGACCATGTGTACTCTGCTCACCGCCTGTGGCTCAGGCGCCAAGGTTGACGGAACCTACAGTGCAACTCTCGATTCAAAAGCATACTTTGAAGCCCAGGAAGTCAAGAATGACTTGGATAGCACTGACAAACGCCCTGATGGCAGCGATGCGCAGGTCCCATTCAGCCGCCTGTTCGGCATGCTTGACAGCCGCGTTGCCGAGGGTACAGCTGTCGCAGATTACTTTACCGCAACTCTCGTTCTTTCCGGCGACACCTACAAGTTCACTAAGAAGATTGCCGTCAACATGGATTATGTCAATGACTCAGTCAAAGGCATGATGAGCACAGATATTCCGATTCTCGAGCTCACCTTCAATGGTAAATTCACCGTCGATGGAAACAAAGTCACACTTGCTGTTCCAACCAAGGTCGACGCAAATGTTACGCCGGTTGCCGGCATGGCCGATGCATATACCCGTTTCGGCGGGACATACACTGATGTCAGTGCAGATGCATCTGACGCAGAGGCTTTCCCCGGCAAGTTCTTCTATTACTTCAACACTCTCTACTTTGTGGAGAATGCAGATGTTTCTCCGATGACCGTAACTGTTGATTCAGCAAACAAAACATTTACAATCGCTTAATTGATTTCAATGCAGGCGACCGCCTCAACCTGGCGGTCGCCTGCCATATCAAAATAGTAAAGGAAATCACGATATCATGAAATATCCTGTATTGACACGTATTTTGACAATGCTGCTTGCTGCGATGCTCCTTGTCTTATCCTCCGCCTGCAGCAACAGTCCAAAAGAGGATCCGAAGGCGGTCAAAAGTCTCGCTATTGGCGTCAAACCCAATACTACAACCTATTATGAAGGTGACACATTTGATCCGGAGGGCGTGCGCATAGATGCGAACCTTGCTGATGGCACAACCGAGCAGGGCGTAGCTTACGAATATGAAGCAACTACACCGCTGACAGCGAAGGGGTATAAAGTAAAATTCAGTTACGCAGGGCAGACTGTTGTCCTTAATCTGGATATAATCCGGGCTGGTAATCGCCCCGAATACGATCTTGAAAACACCGAAGCGCTGGAAAGCAGTCTGCTTACCGGGAAAACCTATTTCTTTCTTGGCTCATCCGTCACACGCGGCGAGCATTCAGATGGACAGTCGATGGTCGACTTTCTTGCTAAAAGAAACGGCTGCACCTGTATAAAAGAAGCTGTTTCCGGTACCCCTCTGCTGGATAACAGCGACAAGAGCTACGTAAAGCGTTTCGATGCGTTTCTGTCAAGTTCTGACTGCCCTGCACAGCTTGATGCATTCATTTGTCAACTATCCACAAACGATCTGAAGTTTGCTGATCAATTTGGTGAAGTTACTGCAGACGATGTTCGTGATCCTGCCGCATTCGACGTCACCACCACGGCAGGTGCGATGGAATATATCGTCTGCAAAGCCCAGCAGAAATGGAACTGTCCTATTCTGTTTTATACAAACAGTAATTTCCACAATGAGACCTATGAAAAGGAAATCGCACTGATGGATGCGGTAGTTGCTAAATGGAACATTGGTATAATTGATCTCTATCGTGACGAAGCGCTGAACAATATCACAGCAGAAGAGAGAGATCTCTATATGGCAGACAATGTTCACCCGACTCGTGCAGGTTACCGTGACTGGTGGACACCAAAGTTTGAAGAAGTGTTGGGAAGTCTGTGATAAGCAGAATTTAAGTGAAAATACTGTTATCGGTCATATCATTGAAATTGGAAAGAAAAGTGACAGGCAGGGTGGTGTACCCTGCCTGTCTTTTTCTGTTCGGTTTTGAATTACAGTACGCGGATTTCCCAGCCGGCCTTGATCACGTTGATGTCCTTGATCAGGGTGGGGTTCAGAGCCTGGATGGCGTAGCAGGAAGTGTGGAATCTTGCTGCAATCTCAGACAGCGTGTCACCGAACACGATGCGGTAGAAGGTCATGCCGTTCTGGGTCCAGGACGGGCCTGCTGCTGTGCCGCCGGATACTTCGTTCAGTTCTTTCTCGTTGATAATTTCGCTCATTGTTTTAATCTCCTTTTTTAATAATTGTATTTTATTTTTCGTAAACCGGAGTATTGATCTCTTGTTTACATGCACAGTATATCACACGTTTTGTCACAATAGTGTCACAGAAATTGCGTAAGCATAAAAAATTGCAAAAAGCAGACCGCCAGACATCATTGTGTTTTTTTTGTTGCATAATGACGGCTGATACGGTATAGTTGCTTCAGTTAACAAAACATTCAAAACAAAAAATGAATATATGCAAACACAGAAGCCTTTTCAGACTTCTGTGTTCTTCTTTTTCTGAAGTTAAAAGCAGGCTATGTTGCTGTCTGTACGGGATTCCGTTCCACCCACCAGCACGCCGTTCGGCAGACGAACGATTATCTGCCCCCTGCCGAATGAGGAGGTGTTGATATCATAGCTGACGGCGTGTCCCCTACGCTGTAGGCCGCGGGCAATGTCCTGCGGAAAACGTGTTTCCACCGTGACACGGCCGTCCCTCAGCCATTGCCATCGAGGAGCATCCAGAGCCTGCTGCGGATCCAAGTGGAAATTCACAGTGTTCATAACCACCTGTACATGCCCCTGTGGCTGCATATAACCACCCATTACGCCGAATGGTCCGACCGGCCGCCCGTCCTTCATCAGAAAGCCGGGGATAATGGTGTGGTAGCTGCGTTTTCCGGGCTTCAGGTAATTTGTGTCTTTCGGATTCAGAGAAAAATCCGCTCCGCGGTTCTGGAGTGAAATGCCCGTTCCTTCTATAACTATGCCGGACCCAAACCCCATATAATTAGACTGGATAAAGGATACCATATTCCCTTCTCCGTCTGCACAGCACAGATACACCGTGCCGCTTTTCGGGGGTATTTTGTGAGTCCATACCTGTGCACGGTCTTCCATCTCCCGTGCACGTTGCGCACCGTAATCCGGGTTGAGCAGCCTGTGATAGTCGATCTCCATTTCATCAGGATCTGTCACATACCGGAATGCATCTGCAAATGCCATTTTGATTGCTTCCAGCTGTCTGTGACAGGTTTCGACAGAGTCCTTCTCCGGAAAATCAAATTCCTTGAGAATGTTCAGAGCCATCAACACAACTATGCCTTGCCCGTTAGGTGGAATTTCACAGACTTCATAACCGCGATAGTTTATCCGGATAGGTTCCACCCACTTTGCCTTGAAAGTCGCCAGATCCTCATAACGTAGATAACCGCCGTATTTTCGGCTTTCAGCGTCTGTTTTTTTGGCAATTTCACCCCGGTAAAAGGCTTCTGCCTCGCTTTCTCCGATGGCCATCAATGTATTGGCATGATCCGACAGGCGGATCATATCTCCCGCCTCAGGCCCTTTCCCATCCGGGGAAAACGTTTTGAACCAGGCTTTGAACTCCGCTGCTGTCAGTTCTTTTCTATACTGTTCCGCCGCTCTGTTCCACATCAGTGCCAAATTCGGTGAGCAGGGATAACCATCTCGTGCATAAGCAACTGCCGGGGCAAGATCTTCGGAAAGTGAAAGTTTTCCAAACCGTCCGACCAGTTCCGCCCATGCTTTCGGAGCGCCTGGGACTGTCACCGGCGTCCAGCCGTGAACGGGCATTTTCCCACAGAAGTCCTTTCCATCAGCCAGAATACTTTCTTTACAAGCCAGCATTGGCGCTGGCCCGCTGCTGTTTAGGCCAAACAGCTGCTTCTCCTTCTCCGACCAAATCAGCGCAAAAGCATCAGAACCGAGGCCGTTAGATGTTGGTTCAACAACAGTAAGGGAAGCCGCAGCAGCGACCGCAGCATCCATAGCATTTCCGCCTTTTCGCAACACAGAAAGCCCGGCAGCTGAGGCCAGAGGGCTGGAACAATTCACCATTCCTCCTTTTGCATAGATCGGAAAGCGCTGAGAGGGATATCGCTGGGCAAGCGGATCAAAACTCAAATTCATTTTTTCTCCTTTGATGCAGTTGTTCATTTCAGGCATTCATACCCCGTTTCATGGAACGCACGTATTCATATACAGCTTCCGGTGCATCTTTGCCATGTTCAGCAATCAGGCGGACAATCGCACTGCCGACAATAGCTCCGTCCGACAGGTCAGCCATCCTTTTCGCCTGTTCCGGTCTGGAGATGCCGAACCCCACTGCACAGGGGATCGACGTATTTTCTCTGACCAGTCTGACCATGGAAGCGATATCAGTGGTAATTTCACTGCGCACACCCGTTACACCCATCGAGGATACGATATACAGGAAGCCTTCTGCTTCCCGGGCAATCATGCCGATGCGCGCGTCGCTTGTAGGGGCGATAAGGCTGATAAACTTCAATCCATATTTGCGGCAGACAGGGGCAAATTCCTCTTTCTCTTCAAAAGGTACATCCGGCAGAATCATGCCGTCAATGCCGCTTTCCGCGCAACATCGGCAGAAGCGCTCTGCCCCGTAGGAGTATACCACATTTGCATAGGTCATGTATACCATGGGCACGGAAATATCTTTCCGCAGCTTCCTGACCAGGTTAAATATTTTATCTGTGGTAATGCCGCCAGCCAATGCCCTGGCGTTAGCTGACTGAATGACCGGCCCCTCTGCGGTAGGGTCGGAGAAAGGAATACCCAGTTCAATGAGATCCGCACCTCCCCTGACAGCTGCACGCACACAATCCTCCGTTGTATTCAGGTCCGGATCTCCGCAGGTGATAAAGGCAATAAAAGCCTTTCCATGTGAAAATGCGTCAGCTATCCTATTCATGGATATCCTCCCCTCTGTAACGTGCGATGGCGGCACAGTCCTTATCGCCTCTCCCGGATATGTTGATTACCACGATTTTGTCCCTGCTCATTGCCGGCACCATCTTCATGGCACAGGCCACAGCATGAGCGGACTCGATAGCCGGAATAATGCCCTCCAGACGCGCCAGATATTCAAACGCGTTCACTGCTTCATCATCGGTAACGGGGACATATTCTGCTCGTCCGGTATCATGGAGCCAGGCATGCTCCGGGCCGATGCCGGGATAATCCAGCCCGGCAGAGATAGAATATACCGGTGCGATCTGCCCGTACTCATCCTGGCAGAAATAGCTCTTCATACCATGGAATATTCCCAGCCTGCCTGTAGCAATCGTTGCTGCCGTTTCAAACGTGTCAACTCCCCGGCCGGCTGCTTCACAGCCTATCAGCCGTACAGACGGTTCTTTGATAAAGTGATAGAAGGCACCGATCGCATTGCTGCCTCCTCCCACGCAGGCCAGCACAGCATCCGGCAGCCGCCCTTCCTTCTCCAGCAGCTGCTGCCTGATCTCCAGGGAAATGACTGACTGGAAGTCTCGTACAATAGTGGGGAAAGGATGTGGGCCCATGACGCTCCCGAGGCAGTAGTGCGTATCCGAAATTCTGTTTGTCCACTCCCGCATGGCAGCAGAAACTGCATCTTTCAGGGTACCCGTCCCTGTCTCCACAGGAATAACTTCCGCCCCCAACAGCCGCATGCGGTACACGTTCAGCGCCTGGCGGACCGTATCCTCCACACCCATATAGACAACGCACTGCATACCCATGAGCGCTGCGGCCGTAGCGGTTGCCACCCCGTGCTGTCCCGCCCCGGTTTCGGCAATGAGGCGTGTTTTCCCCATGCGTCTGGCAAGCAGTGCCTGTCCCAGCACATTGTTGATTTTATGCGCGCCGGTATGATTCAGGTCTTCACGCTTAAGATAGACTTTGGCTCCGCCAAGATCCTCCGTCATACGCTCTGCAAAATACAGCCGGCTGGGTCTGCCTGCATAGTTGTTGAACAAATCTGTCAGTTCCGCCTGAAATACCGGGTCGTTTTTTGCTTTGTTATAGGCAGCTTCCAGCTCGATCACAGCGTTCATCAGCGTCTCCGGGATATACTGCCCGCCGTGAATGCCAAAACGACCTTCAGGATTACTCATTTTGCTCCCTCCTTATCCTATGCGGCCCTTACTGCCGCAACAAATGCCTGCATCTTTTCCCTGTCCTTTAAGCCGTCCGTCTCAATACCGCTGGAAACATCCACCGCGAACGGATGGAGCATTGTCACCGCCTCCCGGACATTGTCCACTCCTAGCCCGCCCGCCAGAAAGTAGGGGCGGTCAAAGCCTTCCAGCAGCTTCCAGTCAAAAGAAGAACCGGTCCCCCCCGCTCCATGATCCAGCAGAATATACTCTGCCCGGCTTTTATATGCTCTCTCAAGATCGGCCGCCGTATCTACGCGAAATGCCTGAATCAGCGGTTTGTCTGTCCGCATATGCAGTCCGGCAATGTAGCTGTCGTCCTCACCGCCATGAAGCTGGGCAAGATCAATGATGCCCTCATTAAGGAGTAATGCCACGGTCTCCGGCTTTTCCCGTACAAAAACACCCACCGTACAGACGGACGGATCCAGCGCTCTGCGGAGCGCTCCTGCCGCTTCAGGGTGAATATAGCGTCTGCTCTTTTCTGCAAACACGAAGCCGATAAACTCCGGCAGCAGAGTATTGGCTGTTTCGATATCGCATAGCCTTGTCAGGCCGCACAGTTTAATCTTTGTCATCCTTCTCCTCTCAGTTCTGCCAGTTTTGCCCGCCTGTCGGCAGCTCGCATCAGCACTTCCCCGACCAGCACAGCATCCGCTCTGATGTCTCGCGCCGCCTGAACATCTTCGGCAGTATGGATGCCGCTTTCGGAGACAAAGAGGACATTACGCGGGATAATCTGCCTGAGACGGCGGCTGTTTTCAGGATCCACGCTAAAGTCCTTCAGATTCCGGTTATTCACTCCTATAATCCGTGCCCTCGCACGGAGAGCGGCTTCGGCCTCCTGTTCATCGTGCGCTTCAACAAGAGCGGAAAGTCCCAGCCCGTCACAGACGGCAAGATAGTCCCGCAAGCGGCTCTCATCCAGGATGGTGCCAATCAGCAGTACAGCCGATGCACCGAGGAGCTTTGCCTCATAGATCATGTATTCATCGACAGTAAAGTCCTTGCGCAGGCAGGGCACGGAAACTGCCGAGGCGATCTCGCGCAGATACCGGTCATCGCCCAGAAACCATTTTGGTTCCGTAAGCACAGATATGGCTTCCGCCCCAGCCGCTTCATAATCGGAAGCAATCTCCAGATAGGGAAATGACTCTGCAATCATCCCCCGGGAAGGCGAAGCTCTTTTGCACTCGCAGATAAACGCCAGCTCCCGCCCGGACAAAGCTTTCTCAAAAGGGAAATCCCCCCTCGGGAGCGACAGTGCTTCCCGGCATATCTCTGCCGGAGGCCTTTCTTTTTTGGCCTGCGCAATGCGCTCCCGGGCGTGTTCGGCCAGCCGGTCGAGGATGGTCATGCTTCATCCTCCGGCCTGTTGCTGATCTCAATGAATTTTACCAGCGTTGCCGCAGCCTTTCCGCTGTCCACCAGTTCTCCTGCCAGGGCAACTCCGGCCCGGAAGTTTTCCGCTTTCCCATTCAGATAGAGGCCCGCGCCTGCATTCAGCAGCGCCGCATTGCGCTTGTACCCCGGCTCCCCATTCAGAATAGCCCGGGTAATGGCGGCATTTTCTGCCGGTGAACCGCCTTTGAGTTCATCTTTATCACAGCAGGCAAAGCCAAAGTCCTCCGGCACCACCGTGTAGGACTTGAACCATCCGTCCTTGAATTCGCAGATATGCGTCGGTGAAGACAGGCTGATCTCATCCAGTTTATCGAGACCGTAGACAACCATGCCGCGCCTCACCCCGAGATTGATCAGGACCTGTGCCAGCGGCTCGACCAGATAATCATCATAGACCCCCAGCAGCTGTATTTTCGGGCTGCCGGGATTTGTCAGAGGGCCAAGAATGTTGAAGACCGTCCGGAAACCGAGCTCTTTGCGGATGGAGCCAACGTAGCGCATGGCCGTATGGTACTGCTGTGCAAAGAAGAAGCAGATGCCGGCCTCGTTCAGCAGCTCCACACAACGTTTCGGGCTTTGCCGGATGTTGACTCCCAGCGCTTCCAGACAGTCAGCCGTACCGCACTGTGAGGAAGCTGCGCGGTTGCCGTGCTTGGCCACTTTTACTCCGCCTGCAGCGCAGATGATCGCCGCTGTGGTGGAAATGTTGAAGCTGCAGGCATTGTCTCCTCCGGTACCAACGATTTCAAACACATCCAGCCCGGTATCCACTCTTGTGGCGTGATCGCGCATAGCAGCGGCACAGCCTGCAATCTCATCAGTTGTTTCAGCCCGGGCATTCTTGGTTGACAGAGCCGCGAGAAAAGCGGCATTCTGCGTAGGTGTTGTCTCCCCAGACATGATCTCATTCATCACGGTATAGGCTTCGTCATAGCTGAGGTCTCCTTTGTTCACGATCTTCACAATAGCGCTCTTGATCATTTTTCTTCCTCCTCATGAAATAATCTGCTTGGGTCGGGGCAAACAAAAACGCCCTTGACAGAATACTCTGTCAAGGACGAATAAAAGCTTATCCGCGGTGCCACCTTGAATTCACGGGCAGAAACCCGTGCACTTGTCAGGATACCAACATATCCCCGGCAACTGACGTATGCCTGCACGTCGCATCATACTCCGCGTAATTCCCGCGTTTCCGTGCGCCCTCTGCGGTCCATTTGACGGATTGTTTCCTGCCTGATTCTCAGCATCGCAGACTCTCTGTGAGGGCATATCCGCCGTTACTTCCGCATCAACGGTTTAAAGTGTTAAATTGTTAGTGCAGATTATAGCATTACGCCTTTATCCTGTCAAGAGCTTTTTTATAAAACGTTTTTCTCCCGCTTCCTCTCAGCTTGCGCGCAACGGGTAAACGTGGTAGAATAGCGCCATTCGGATACCAGGCGGGAGGCAGAATATGTTTTATATTATCGGAGAATCGCTGGAAGTTTCTGATTTTGAAAGCTGCCGCAGCGGGGAGAAGCCCTACGCAGCTGTATTGAACATGGCTGAATGGCAGCAGATGAAGGACAGTTTTGATCTGGGGATTGATCTTGAGATGAATCTCTCAGAGATATACGGGACCAAAGCGGAAGTAAACTACGATTCCCTGACCGGCACTTTCTCCGTGCCAGACCGGAAAAATCTCTCAGGCAATGATGCGAAGTTCGCTTTCGCGCTGGACGAAAAAGGGGTTATCTTTATTGATGAAAGCGGATACACGGAAAAAGTGCTCCGCAGAATTCACAACACCAAGCGCTGGAAAATAGCCTGCATTGAACGCTTCCTGTACGATTTTCTCGAACTGATTGTGCATGACGATCTGCGCCTGATGGAAAAATACGAGAGGGAGCTGACCGGCTTTGAAGTGAAGATTCTGGAGCGGGCCGAAGAGAACCATATGAACAGGATCTATGAGATCCGTCGTGATATCCGGGAACTGCGTATCCATTATGAGCAGCTGATCGACCTCAGCCAGGAGCTGGAAGAAAACGAAAATAATTTCTTCCGTGAAATGAACCTCCGGTATTTCCGCATGTTTACAAACAGGATGCAAAGGCTTTTTGACAACGCAGCCTATCTGCGTGACTATACCGTTCAGCTCGGTGATATTTACCACATGCAGCTGGAAGCGCAGCAGAACCGCACCATCACCGTTTTGACGGTAGTATCCACCATTTTCATGCCGCTGACGCTGATCGTCGGCTGGTATGGGATGAACTTCAAATATATGCCTGAGCTGGATGACCCATGGGCTTACCCGGCAGTAATCATCGTCAGTCTTTTGGTTATTGCCGTGAGCCTTTACATCTTCAAGAAAAAAAAGCTGCTGTAAGTCCTCTTACAGCAGCTTTTATCAGTATCGCAGTCCCGGGAAGTTCTGCTGGCGCAGGGCTTCGTAGGCGATGACAGCAACGGAGTTGGAGAGATTCAGACTTCTTGCCTCACTGATCATCGGGATGCGGATACACCTGTCGTGGTACTTTTCACGCAGCCAGGCAGGCAGCCCGGCAGTCTCTTTTCCGAAAAGCAGAGAAACATCCCCTGTAAAATCTGCATCGGTATAGGGGTAGCTGCCCTTCGTCGTTGCCAGGTAGATATTCTCGTCCCCGTTTTGACCGAAATAATCAGCAAAATTCTCATAGACGGTAATATCCACAAGAGGCCAATAATCCAGCCCGCATCGCTTGACCATCTTGTCCGAGATGTCAAATCCGAGCGGTTTCACCAGGTGAAGCCTTGCCCCGGTGGCGGCGCAGGTTCTGGCTATGGCTCCGGTATTGTGCGGAATCTCCGGCTCCACAAGCACGATGTTGAGCACTGTTTACTCCTCAGCTTCTCTTTTCATCACTCCAGAAGAAGAGGGCGACTGTCCCCGGGCCGGTGTGGGAACCAATCAGGTTTCCGACCCAGTTGATCTCCACTCTGCCGTTCAGCTTCGGGAAGATAGCTTCAATCTGATCAGCAACTTCTCTGGCATCATCATAGCAAGCTGACTGAGAGATGTAGCACTTGCCGGAATATTCTTTTCCGCCGGCAGCAAACTGCTCCATCTTTTTCACGGTTTCGCGGATGACCCTTTTCTTCGTGCGGATCTTCTCCCTGGCTGTGAGGCAGCCCTTTCCGTCCACATTCAGCAGAGGGCAGATGTCAAGCAAACCGCCGAACACGGCTGCTGTCTTGGATACCCTGCCGCCGCGGACAAAAGTGCTCAGGTCCGTCGTGAAGAACCAGTGATGCAGGCGGAGCTTGTTGTCCTCAATCCATCTGACAAGTTCTTCCGCCGTCATGCCTTCATCCCGCTTGTCGGCTGCTGTATCGGCGAGCAGACCCATACCGGACGAAGCGGCCAGAGAATCAATTACATAGACTCTGTTGTCAGGGTAGATCTCCGCCAGGATTTCAGCCGCATTTTTGGCCGAATTATAAGCGCCGGAAATACCGGAAGAGAGGCATAGATGCACAACGTCCATTCCCTTTTCAAGATAAGGCGTAAACGCAGCCTTATACTCCGAGATATTTGGCTGCGAGGTGCGTGTTGCGGCACCTTTTGCAATTCTGGCATAGAATTCTTCAAAGGGAACGGTCTCTCCGAAATCTTCTTTATACTCCTGCTCATCCAGAAAAAAATGAAAAGGAATATACAGGATGTTTCTTTTCTCAAAATGATCCCTGGTAAGGTCGGCTGGCATTTCACAGCTGGGTATGTAGTCTTTCATTACTTCATCCCTTTTTTCTTTAATGAATCTATTTTAGCAAATCTGAAGCGGTTTTCTCAATCTACACCGTCCGCAGCCGAT
>JAEEGH010010233.1_pt1 | contig 21606 bp, 17 predicted proteins | sample 9134181 | NCBI WGS metagenome assembly JAEEGH01 (sample SAMN16246544, study PRJNA631951) | gut metagenome | biome: gut microbiome; feature: rumen; material: DP-attached | host: Bos | place: Iran: Karaj | collected 2018-10
CAACAAGGTCGTTGGTTGGATTTTGAAGTCTTGTATAAAAATATACTTCCGCTTCAAGATCGAAAAGCTTACCCATTTCATCACTTGAACCGTATTTAAATGTTGTACTTTGTACAATAGGCATAACACGAGGCTCGCCGTTTGCAGGATTATAAATGCCCTGAACGCATTTTGTGTCGATATTATTCATAACAGTTACCTTTCCGCAGACCTCTAATTCATTTTTAATCTTTATCTTTCGGCCGGATTTTGACTTTTAAACGTCTGCTGTTTAAAAGCTGCTCTAATGATGAGTCCGACCCATGTATTACGTTATTATATCACAAATATTGAAATGCCGCACATTTGATTTTGCAAGCAAGAGTGCATTTTTTCCACCATCAAAAAAGCAACATATCGTTACTTACCATATCCGGCAAGTGAACAACATATTGCTTTTTTGTTTAACTATACTAATATTACCTATTTTTCAAGCTTTGGAAATCCGATTTTATATTTATCAACATTTGGCTTGAAGTCTTTTTCAAAACGTTCTTTGATTCTATCAGCACCGGCTGCTGCTTTAGCATGGCCTTTACCGATATTGTCCATATGGAGTTTCTGTCCCCATGGAGCCCATCTGCTGTGTTCTGTATCTTCCGGTTTGAATTCTACATGAACTTTACCTGCACCATCAACATTAACTGTTGCTTTTACGAAGCACTGTGGGCAATATGGTGTGCCGTCTTCATCAATCTTAAGAAGATTGCTGTGGCAGTAAGGGCAGATACCTTTAATTCCTTTGTATTCTGCGTTTTTGCCTGTTTCTTTTTTGTAGTTAACAGCGTTTGCAACGTTAACACCCATCTGATGAACACGATTAAGCACTTCATCTTCAAGCATTACTGCCTGGAATTTTGTTACGAAGTCAAAATGAGCCGAATCTACAACGCCATCATAAACACCAACAAGTTCCATTGTAATCATTCTCATAACGTTTGGCATGTAATCTGTCCAGTCTGTACCGCCGATTGAGAAGCAAGCGCCTACTTTACAGATATCAACGCCCTGTGTGATTTTTCTGTAATCACCCGATGCATGCATCTTGTTTAAGAATCTGATTAAGATGCCCGGTGGCAAAAGGTTGTATGCAGGTGCTGAAACGATGATTGCATCAGCTTCTCTGAGTTTTGTTTCGATGAAATAAAAGTGATCTTTGTTAATTCCGTGCACACACTTAAATTCGAAATCGCCCTGCATTTTCTTTACCATACATGTTTCGCATCCGATACAGGCTTTGATTTCGGCATCCTGAAGGTTAACAAATTCGCAAACCGCATCTTTATCAACTTCCTGAACACCTTTAAAGAGTTCCTGCATCATAAGTTCCGTATTGCCGTTTTTACGTCCGGCACAAATACCAAATACTTTCATTGTTTTCCTCCTAAATATACACATGTTTTGTGGTATTTCATATGTGAACAATTATATCAAAAAACATTTATGCATTTCAAGTGACGAGATAATTCATTTTTCTTATAAAAAAAATAAGAAATCCCTATAAGAGATTTCTTATTCTATATTAATGATTATTTCACATCTTTGATACTGAAGCTGATTCTTCCCATCTTGTCTTTGCCAAGGCATACAACCTTAACAAAATCACCGAGTGTAAGAACATCTTCAACATGGTTGATTCTTTCTTTCGCAATCTTGGAAATGTGAACCATTCCTTCTTTGCCCGGAGCAAATTCGATGAATGCGCCGAATTCTTTGATGCTTACAACTTTACCTTCGTAAATCTTGCCTTCTTCAAAGTCAGAAACGATTGTTTCAACGTATTTAACGGCTTTGTCCATCATTTCTTTGTCAAGACCGCAGATTGAAACCATACCTTCGTCTGTAATATCCATCTTAACGCCTGTTTCATCAATGATTGCATTGATTGTTTTACCGCGCTGTCCGATAACATCACCGATTTTTTCAGGATCGATCATGAGAGATACAATCTTAGGTGCGTACTTGCCAACTTCTTTACGAGGCTCTGCAATTACAGGATTCATAACTTCATGAAGGATGTATGTTCTTGCTTCTTTTGTTCTTCTGATAGCTTCTTCAACGATAGGACGTGTAAGACCGTGAATCTTAATATCCATCTGAATAGCTGTAATACCGTCATCAGTACCTGCAACTTTGAAGTCCATGTCGCCGAAGAAATCTTCGAGACCCTGGATATCCGTAAGTACAAGGTAATCATCGTCTGTATCGCCTGTTACAAGACCTGTTGAGATACCTGCAACCGGTTTTTTAATAGGAACACCTGCAGCCATAAGTGAAAGTGATGATGCACAAACGCTGGCCTGTGATGTTGAACCGTTTGATTCCATTGTTTCGGAAACTGTTCTGATTGCATATGGGAACTCTTCTTCCGATGGAAGAACAGGTACCAAAGCACGTTCAGCCAAAGCACCGTGACCGATTTCACGACGTCCCGGACCTCTTGAAGGTTTTGTTTCACCTACAGAGTATGATGGGAAGTTGTAGTGGTGCATATACCTCTTTGATGTTTCGTTTTCATCAAGACCGTCAACTTTCTGTGCTTCCGATAAAGGAGCAAGTGTTGTAACGTTTAAAATCTGTGTTTGTCCACGTGTGAACATACCCGAACCGTGAACTCTTGGTAAAAGATCGATTTCAGCTGCAAGAGGACGGATTTCTGTGATTGCACGTCCGTCAGGTCTCTTATGATCTTTTAAAATCATCTTACGAACCGTCTTCTTCTGATAGTTATAAACAGCTTCATCGATGAATGGAACATAATCCTCATGCTCTTCTGTGAATTTTTCTTCAAGCATGTCTTTGATTTTACGTATGTTTTCGTCTCTAACCTGTTTGTCATCGGCAAAAACGGCTACTTCCATTTCTGCAGGAGGAACAAGTTCCATAATAGCATTTGTTACTTCTTCAGGTACAACATGTTTTTCGTAATCATGTTTTGGCTTACCTACTTCAGCAACGATTTTATTGATAAATGCAATGATTTCCTGGTTTACTTCATGAGCTTTGTAGATAGCTTCAATCATTTTGTCTTCAGGAACTTCGTTAGCGCCCGCTTCAATCATGATAACTTTTTCGGCTGTTGAAGCTACCGTAAGAGCAAGGTCAGATACCTTTCTCTGCTCTGATGTAGGGTTGATTACAAATTCGCCGTTAACAAGACCAACCTGTGTTGTTGCACATGGGCCGTCAAACGGGATATCCGAAATTGCCGTTGCGATTGCCGAACCGAGCATAGCCGTAAGTTCAGGTGAGCAATCAGGATCAACACTCATGACAAGGTTGTTGAGTGTTACATCATTTCTGTAATCCTTTGGGAAAAGCGGACGCATAGGTCTGTCAATTACACGTGATGTAAGAATTGAGTTCTCTGAAGGACGTCCTTCTCTTTTGTTAAATCCACCCGGGATTTTACCTACCGAGTATAATTTTTCTTCAAATTCAACCGAAAGGGGGAAGAAATCGATTCCTTCTCTTGGTTTTTCCGATGCGGTTGCAGTTGATAAAACAACCGTATCTCCGTAATGCATAAATGCAGCACCGTTAGCCTGTTTTGCAACTCTGTTTACGTCAACCGTAAGAGTTCTTCCGGCTAATTCCATGCTATAGCTTTGATAATTTGCCATTTTTAAATCTCCTTTAAATTGTTATTTGCAGAAGATTTCCGAAACTACTGACAAATCCGCAAAACTTGCAAACTTGTCAGCGGTCTCGGGTTAAAACCTTCTGCGGGCAGTGTGCGGTGTGTGCACACTAACCCATTATAAAACAAATTTTAATATTATTCCACTCTTTTTTATTTGTTTTTCTTTTTTATAAACATAGAAGCAAGAACAACCGCAAGAACCACGGCACCGATGGCGATTATTCTCCAAAAATAGCTGCCGTTTACATCCCTGTGGATATCAATGCTTGCGGCGGAGGACGATATCAACTTTCCTCCCTCAAAAAAGCTTGCTCTGATTTCATGTTTTCCCTTCAACAATTTATTAAAAAGTTCCTCGGAGGCATATACTTTTCCCCCATTGTATTTATAGAGTTCTTCATCCACCGGCTTGTTGTCTACGGTTAACAAAACATCCTTTGTGTAAGCACCCGACAATTCAAAACAAACATTGCCTTTATCTTCTCCTATCTCCCATTTTTCCACATCGGATTTAATGGAAGAATCCAACAATTCATCCGTTGAAAATACAGCATAAATCTTGCCGTTTTCAAGATATGACTCAGATTCAAAACCGTCTATAAGACTTACAATATAATTTCTTGAAGGAGTATAGTTTTCATTCGGTGTGAATTCGAAAACAAACTCATAAATCTTTCCGGCTTCCGCATTCGTTTTTTCCGGATATTCAATCAACGTCTTTACTTCTCCCTCAGCGGCGCGAATGCACTCATAGCAATAGACATTTGTATCTTCTATAAAATCCGACTTGCAATTAACATCCGTATCAAGGCTTTCTCCGATCATCGTCATAGCAAAATCAACCAGATTAATCTTTGTGTAGATTTTTAAAGATACGCAAGGATTTTCAAAGGTTTTTGCATTTATTGAATTTATTTTTTTCATGGCATCATAAGCTCCGGCGCTGTATTCAGTTTCAAAATTCGATAAATTCCTATCGATTTTAACTTCAAAAGAACCGTTTTCTCTGTCTAATATCTCGAATGCTTTTGATTCGTTCCCTTGCGTTTCCACATTTATTAAATCAAAATCATTAATAAGAATGCTGCCTGCAACTATAGCATTATCATAGGATTTTACGTCCAAATATGCTCTGTCACCCACGCTTAAGCTTCCGCCGGCTTTTATGCCGTTACTTCTTTTATCGTTGGCAATGCTTTCTGCTACGTTTATCGTTGTTTTTGCACCGTATATGTCCGCATTTGCGGCTGTCAAAACACCGTAACTTTCAAAAGCTTCGGAACAGTTAAGGCTTATATTTGCCGCTTTGTCCAATTTAAGACTTTTGGCGTTAAGACCGCAAAGAGTCGCGCCCTTTTCCGGATCCCCGTCAGCTACATTTATATTAATGTTTCCGTTGATATAGAGGTCTGCGCTTTCATTGTTTGCATATACCGCGCATATCATATCTTTAGCAGAATTTTGCGAATATTCCACATAATTTTGACCATTTACGTTGATAGTTAAAGAGGAGCCTTCTTTTGTTTCAATGTTAAGACCCGCATTGTGACTTATAATGGCAGCTATTAACTGTCCCTCATTATTTCCCACGGATGAGAGGCTTATGGAATTATTGCCTTCGCAAATGATATTTATATTTTCATCCGAAGAAATATCAATTAATGATATATCGCCGTTTTCACTTAAACTACCGCTTCCTTCGTATACAAAGTCTTTTAAATACAAGCTGTTCATGGAAGGGTCGAAATAAAGATTGTAATCCCCCTGCGTTGCTCCTTGGCTGCTTAATGAATTATCGCCGATCTTGTAGAACATAGCATTTCCCACATCTTCGCCCAAAACTCGTATATTGTGGTTGCCCGCTGCATGTATGCTCGAAATGCTGCCGAAAAAAAGACCGATTGCAAGGCCCGAAATAAGTATTTTCTTTGTTGTGGTCATAAATTTTGATAATCTATTAAACATTTAAAAGCTCCTTAAATTCTTTCACGCTTTTATAATTCTAATCTAACAGGACACATATAGTCAATGATTAAGGATAAGCTAAATAAAAAAAAGGAAGATTTTCAACCTTTCGAGTCAAAAATCTCCCCTTAAACGTCTTTTTTTCTTTATATATTCGCAAACATTTTCTTTGCTTCTTCTACAGCAGATACATCCGTTGCATCAACCATAGCCGCAAGTTTTGTGGCATCGCTTGTAATAAGTTCCAATTCGTTTGTTATGCTTTCAACCGATTTTGCCTGTTCCATCGCAACATTGTTTACTTCGATAACAGCCTCGTTAACCTGGTTGAGCGCATCAAACATTCCCGTAAGTGATTCTTGAATCTGTTTTGAGGAATCACCGCTCATTTTTGCAAGTTTGCCCATTTCAGATGCAACAACCGCAAATCCGCGACCCGCCTCACCGGCACGTGCAGCCTCTATGGATGCGTTAAGTGCAAGAATGTTTGATCTTGATGCATTGGACTGAATAGCGGAAATAAGATTTGTAGCTTCTGTGATTTTGCTGCTTACTTCTTCCGAAACGGTTGTTATGTTATTTAAAGATGCAGCCAATGTTTGAGCGCTTGCTGAAATTTCCTTTACGCTTGCATCTGTCTCGCTAAGGCTTGAATCGAGTCTTTGAGTTGCATTGTATAACTCGAATTTTTCCTGAAGCGGAAGTGAAATACTTACTGCCGCAATTACTTTTCCGTTTTCATCTTTAATAGGTGTAAATACCGTTTTAACGGGAATACCGTAAAGTTCAGGTGGAAAATGCATTGTTAAATTCTGACCGGCTCTGAAAACAACCTCAAGAATAGGATAAAACGGTGTATTTGGTACAGTCTTACCCATATTTCCTTTTTCAAGGCCCAATTTAAATGTCTTTGGTTCAATAATGTGAGATACAACGAATTCGTCTTCTTCATTATAGTAGACAAGAACTACCTGGCAATCCTCCGGCATAAGTCTTTGAAATGCAGGCAAAATGACATCTGCTGTTTCCAACAAATCATGATAAGTCATAAAAAATCCCTCCAATTATAATATATTACACATCAGATAACCCCTGATAATAAATACCCACTCATAAAAATCGATTCCCACAATCGATTTTCAATACCTTAATAGTATATCATAAAGAATTTTTTATGTTCAGACCGAACTCATAACTTTTATTTATGAGCTCATGCAAAAAAATAAAAGTGCCTGCATAGCAAGCACTTTCATAAAAGCTTTTTTATTATTTTCTGATACCGAGTTTTGCGATTAACGCACGATATCCTTCAAGATCTTTCTTCTTAAGGTAAGCAAGTAAACCTTTTCTCTGACCTACCATTTTAAGAAGACCTCTTCTTGAGTGGTGATCTTTTGGATTCTCAACAAGGTGAGCTGTTAACTCTTTAATTCTTTCTGTAAGAATAGCGATCTGTACTTCAGGTGAACCGGTGTCGCCTTCTTTTCTTCCGTAAGCTTTGATAATTTCTGCTTTCTTTTCCTGTGAAATCATTTAAAATCCTCCTTGGTGGCTTTGCCACTAAAATTAATATATTCACCGATAGCTTGAGTTTCGGTCGGATATTCCTAAAACTCAGCCATGGTAGCGTTAAGCAAAATAGATTTTAGCACAATCAACTTGTTTTGTCTAGCACAAAATAAACTTTTTTATGCATTTGCAAGTTTAAACTGCTGAACTTCCTCTTTAAGCTTGTTTGCACATTCTTTTGTATCGCTTGCAAGAATAGAAATCTGTTCGGTTTTTTCTGTAATTTCCGATGTGCTCTTTGCAATACTTGTTGCGCCGTTTGCCGCATCATTTGTAGCGGATGCGATGTGTTCGAGGGATGTAACCATTTTATTTATGGAATTTCTTACGATTTCAGCCGCATCGCTGAGCTCGCCTTCCATCTTTGCTGCCATTGATGAGCCTTGTTTGTACTCTTTACTGATTTCAACAAAGTATTTGTAATCCGGACTTACCGTATCATTAAGGAAGTCAAGTACGTCGTTGGCGCATCTGCTTAAGTTCTCAACACTTGTGATTACAGAGCTTGATACGTCTTTAATCTTGTTAACGGAATTCTGTGAATCTTCGGCAAGTTTTCCGATTTCACCCGCAACAACGGCAAATCCTTTTCCGTAATCTCCTGCTCTTGCAGCCTCGATTGTAGCATTTAAAGCCAAAAGATTTGTCTGAGCGGCAATGTCCAATATAGTATTTGAAAGTTCGTTGATTTCTTCGACTTTCTTAGCGTCTTCGATAGCTGCCGTAAGTGTTTCGATAGACTCTTTATACACTTTTTCGGCATAGTTGCCCGAATCAACCGTCTTCTTTTCAAGTTCAACTGAATTGTCGCTTATCTGCTTAGCTGTTTTAGCGCTTTCTTCCGCTTTGATGGCAATGTCTGAAACAGAAGTATTGGCTTCATCTGCAGATGCCGTAACCTGCTGAGTTGTAGCCGCTGTTTCTTCCGATGTGGCCGAAAGTTCCTGTGTTGTTGCCGAAACAACTTCTATTTCTTCTCTAAGCGATGCAATTTCCTGATTCTGTTTTTCAACGCTTCTGTTAACGATCTCAACCTGACCTGTGATACGTTTCAAAACATCTGATAATGATTTCTGCATCTTGTCGAGATTTCTTGCAAGTTCGCCTGTTTCATCATTTGCATTCATTAATTTTTCGGAAATTTCTTTCGAAAAATCGCCTGTTGCTATTCTGTTTAATTCTTCATTAACCTTAATAATAGGTTTTGACATTCTTGAAACAAGGAAGATACTGAATGCTGACGCAGCCGCCACGCTTAATACGGCGATTGTCATGATGCCCAATCCCATTGGTTTGATTGAATCTTTGATTTCGGCTTCGCTTTGAGTAACCATAACCTTCCAGCCGGTTGACTCAACAGTCGAATAACCGCTTATAATACGGTCTCCGCTTTGTTCATATCTTTCAATACCGGTTTCCGATGCAAGAATATTTGAAACCGCATTGTAGGCTGATTCATATTCTTTCTCGCCCTTGTGGTCCATAACATTATACATTTCATTAATTAATGTTTCGTCCTGATCCGCAATTATCTGTCCGCCAACGCCGATGATGCTGCACTTACCGGTATTATCGAACTGAATTCTGTTGGAAATATCCGTAAGATAAGATGCTTTACAAATCATGTAAATACAACCTGAAAGCTGGTTGTTGTGATACATCGGTCCCGCAAATACCATAATCATGTCGCCTGTTGTTGAATCAACATATGGATCGGAAACCGACCAATTACCCTTAAAACTCTCCTGTACCCATTCTCTTTGAGAAAGGTTAATAATATCTCCGCTGTTTGCAAGTGTACTACCGTCAAGAGATACAACACCAATGTCGTTAACTCCCTGACTTTCCGCACATATTCTGGCATATTTTTTCTGCTCATATATGTCTGAAGCCGGATTTGATATAACATCCGCACCTGCCACACGTTCAAGATAATCGTAGTTTGATTTTACAAACTCCTCTACCGATACTGATGTCTGAGAAGCTAAAAGTTCAAGTTCCTGGTTTGTTTTTTCCATCAAAGTCTGTTCTGATCTCTGATAACTGAAAACACCAAGTACTACTGCAAGAATCACTACAATTCCGATAACCATAGCTGTAAGTTTCACTCTGATACTTATTTGCCTGTTTCTTTTCATTTCATAATCCTCTCTTTCCAAGTTTTTTAGCTTTTCACACCACTCATAAATAAACCCAACACAGATTATATATGTTAACCTGTCAAAAGAGAAATTCCAAAAAACAAAGGTCATTTATGCAATTATTGCATAAATGACCTTTTTATCAATTAGAATAAACTAATTTCAAAAGAGTTCTTCTATTAAAAAGTTTAAATTATTATTATCCATCTTCCATAAGAACCAAACTATTTCTTCGTCATGCATATGGATAGCATTAACATAGTCCTTATTCATACTTACTATCTTTTCATCCAACATGCCCACACCGCGTCCGCTTTGAATATTGGCGTAAACAGTGTGAATATCCCCTTTTACTTCTCTGATTTTCGGCGCAAAACCGAATGTGCTGCAGAATTTCAAAAGACATTTTTTAACATATTCGTTCTCTTCATACGGAACAAAAAATATTTCATCCTTCAAATCCAAAATATTCATTTTCTTTTTTGTGGAAGAGAAGTTTTTTGATGAAACAATCATTTTGTCGATTTTGCCGATTTCTTTTCTTGTTACCGTATTATCCACGGCTCCGCCGTCAAAGCACAAAATCCCGTCAAAAGTTCCGTCATTCAGCCCTTTATAAAGGTTTGAGTATGAGTCGCAAATAAACTCAAGCTCATATTTTTCGCTGTTCTTTTCTATCATATTGGAAATAACCTGGTAGAATTTCGGAAAAGGCCAGGCTTCCAAATATCCGAGACAGAGTTTTCTCTTTATTTTCTTCTTTGAATCTATTTCTTCTTTAAGACGTCTGAATTCCTCGCGCCATACTTTATAATGGGCAAAATACTTTTCACCTTCCGGTGTTAAAAACACTCTTTTTGTGGTGCGCTCAAGCAAACGGCAATCCAACTCATCTTCCAAAGCTTTTATATACCTGCTTACGGTTGACTGAGTCATAAAGAGCTCTTCCGCTGCTTTTGTATAACTACCCTTTTCAACTACTGCAATAAAACAGTCTATCATTTTGCTATTCATAATTAATCTCCATTACGACTAGCCCCACTATTTATTATCCCTAAAGTACTCTCTTGTCTCCCTTATATTTTTATTAACTTCCTCTATTAACTCATCTGCATTGTTAAACTTCTTTTCCGGGCGAAGAAAATGGAAAAACTCGATTTTAACCGTCTCTCCGTATACATCTTCGTTTGCGTCAAGAAGAAATGTTTCAACCACTTTTTGTTCGGCTTCTTCCTTGCTGTAAACTCTTCCGTCGTTAAGAATCTTACCTTTGGTGCCTATATTGGTAATGCTTTCATAACATTTGCCTCCAAGCCAGCCCTTTGTTATATACACGCCGTCCGGCGGAATAAGCTTGCTTGCATCGGGTTCAAGATTCATTGTCGGAAAACCAAGCTTTCTGCCAAGCTGTTTTCCGTGAATAACCTTACCTGCCATAAAATATGTATATCCCAGTAAATTGTTAACGCTTTCGAAATCGCCTTTTGCAAGACTTTCTCTTATACGCGAACTGCTGATATCAATATTTTCGTACTTTTCTTTTTCCAGAGCAATAACTTCAAAGCCGTATTCCTTGCCCATTTCTTTTAAGAAGGAAACGTCACCGCTTCTGTTTTTACCAAAATGAAAATCTTCGCCGCAGATGATATACTTAGCACCAAGCTGACCAAATATAACTTTTTCCACGAAATTTTTGGCATTCATTTGAGCAAATTTTTTGTCGAAAGGATATTCAATCAGAACATCAACTCCTGTCTTTTCATGAAGAAGATGCTTTTCTTCATTGGAAAGAATGGTATGTTCTTCTCTTCCGTTTAAAACTTCCTTAGGCTGTTTGCTGAAAGAAAAGATAACGGTTTTCATTCCTTCTTTTTTATAGGCCATCATCATTTCAAGAATCTTTTGATGTCCCGCATGAAAGCCGTCAAACTTTCCGAATGTAACTATTGTATTTTCAAATTTGAATTCTCTATCATTAATGTACTGCATCATAAAACATCTTTTCCAATTTGAACAATTGATACTTATTATCATAAGAATATATTCCGATAAAATCATCTTTATCATCGTACATTCTTACCTTATCCACTTTTTTCAAATCATTTTTATCAGTGTTTCCACCTAAATTTACTCCTTCTTCAGGTATGGAATTGCCGTTATACAAAAGTTTTTCAAAGCCCACTTTTGCGGAAGCTTTCGGATAGCTTTCAAACATTTTGTCAATGCTTATAAGAATGCTGTCCACTTTTTCCTCTTTAACAATTCTTTCAAGTTCCGAAAGAGTAATGGCGCTTGTCTTTGTCAAGCCTGCCGCTTTTGTACGCTCCAAACTTTCCATTGCCGCACCGCAGCCAAGCTTTTCGCCTATATCATGGCAAAGGGTTCTGATATATGTTCCTTTTGAACATTCCACCTCGAATTTCACCCTTGCTTCTTCCATATTGACTTCCAAAATATTTATGGCCAAAATCTTAACGCTTCTGGCTTTTCTTTCCACTTCAATGCCCGATCTTGCAAGCTCGTAAAGCTTTTTACCGTTAACTTTAAGTGCGGAATACATAGGCGGAAGCTGATCGTAGCTTCCCACAAAGCTTTCTATTGCTTTTCTTAAGCTTTCCTCGCTTATGCACCTAGCGACTTCTTCTTCCGACATGCATTTTAAAACTTTTCCCGACATATCCTGAGTGTCGGTAACAACGCCCAAGCGCATCACCGCAAGATATGTCTTGTCGGTATCCGTCAACATGTCACAAAGCTTTGTGCCTTTTCCCAGACAAACAGGCAAAACACCCGTGGCATCCGGATCCAAAGTGCCTGTATGACCAATCTTTTTTTGCTTTAAGATTCCGCGCATTTTGGCCACCACATCATGAGATGTAAAGCCGGCCTCTTTGTAAATATTAATAACTCCGTTAATCATTCCATTGTCCTATCTGATCTGCGCTCCGATAAGTTCCAGAATCTTATTTAAGTTAGCTTCCAAATTGCCGTCAAAGGATGCACCGGCTGCGCGAACATGTCCGCCGCCGCCAAACTCTACGGCGATTTTGTCCACTTCCATATAATCTTTGGCGCGAAGGCTGATTTTATAATCATTTTCATCAATTTGATAAATCAAAAGTGCACATTCAACGCCAATGATAAGTCTTAACTCATCTATGGTTCCATCCATGTCTTTTGGTGTAACTCCACATTTTTCCATGGCATTTTTATCTACTATTGCATAGGCACATTTGCCGTCAAAAGCAAATTTCACATTTTCGATGGCATAAGCGCAAACCTTTGCCTGCTCATATGTTTTCGAATAAAAAGCTCCGTCGATTATTGTCTGGAATGGAATTTTCCTATCCATAAGTTCTCCCGCAACAATCATTGTGCGCTTGCTTGTAGAACTGTACTTAAATACACCCGAATCGGTAATCATGCCGGTATAAAGGCACATAGCCACATTGTAATCCACATATTCAGGGTCCAACATGGTATAAACCAACTCGCATGTGGATGAGCTCTCCGGCTCCAAAACAAGATTATCCACAAAATGTGTATTTGTTGCATGATGATCGATGCTGAATCTTGACTCGGTTGCTTCAAAAATAGCTTCCGAATCTCCAAGTCTGTCAAAAGAGCTTGCATCAAGAACAATTATCAGATCGTGCTTTCTTCCCGCTTTTTTGTTAAAATCATGGTCTATTTCTTCCACTCCCGGCAAGAAATTAAGCCTATCCATGATTTCTTCCAGATAAACCGTCACCTTTTTTGACGGAAACTTATTATTAATATAATTTTTTATGCCAAGGCAAGAGCCCAGGCAGTCACCATCCGGACGCACATGGCCTGTAATAGCAATGTTTTCGTATTTTTCTATAACATCATCAAGCTGTGTGTCGTTCTTAAGATTAATATCCAAAGCTTCTCTACCTTTCTTTTTGTTTTGCAAAATACAGATTTTCTTAGGCTTCTTTGCCTTCGGCATCCTCTTTTGCAATTTCATCGATTTTCTTTGACATATTTACGCCATATTCAATGGATTGCTCAAGTACAAATGTTATTTGCGGCGTATTTCGAAGATTAAGATTCTTTGCCAATTGTCTCTTAACAAAACCTTCGGCATTTTTTAATCCCTTAATGGCGTTTTGTTTTTCTTCATCACTGCCAAGCACGCTTATATAGGCCTTGCAGGTTTTGAGGTCGGGAGCGACCTCAACCGCTACAACGCTTGTCATTAATGGGATACGCGGATCTTTAATCTCGCTTCTTATAATATCCGCAAGTTCTCTTTGTACTTCAGCATTTATCCTTGTATTTTTAATACTGTTTTTTCTCATATTATCTAGGTACCTCTACCATTTCATATGCCTCAACAAGGTCACCTTCCCTGATATCGTTAAAGTCTTCGAATACAAGACCGCATTCGTAACCTGCTTTAACTTCTTTAACATCATCTTTAAATCTCTTAAGTGATGCTACAGGGCCGTCAAATATCTGTTCATCTTCACGAGTGATTCTTGCCTTGCAATCACGTTTGAACAAGCCGTCAAGAACGTAACTTCCGGCAATTGTACCAACTCCCGATGCCTTGAATGTCTGACGAATTTCCGCATGACCGATAACTTTTTCTTCGTATACCGGATCCAAAAGACCTTTCATGGCTGCTTCAACGTCTTCGATAGCATTGTAGATAACGCTGTAAAGACGAACGTCAACACCTTCGGATTCCGCAACGGAATGAGCCTGATTGTCAGGTTTAACGTTAAATCCGATAATAATCGCATTTGATGCGGATGCAAGAAGCACGTCGGATTCGTTGATTGCACCAACACCGCTGTGAATTATCTTAACAACTACTTCGTCGTTTGAAAGTTTAACAAGACTCTGCTTAATAGCTTCTACAGAACCCTGAACGTCAGCCTTAACCACAAGGTCGAGCTCTTTGATCTCGCCGGCCTGAATCTGGTCGAATACACCATCGAGAGAAAGTTTTTTCTTTGTACCCTCTATAAGTTTTTCTTTGCTGTCTGCCACGAAAACCGAAGCAAAACTTCTTGCTTCTTTTTCATTATCTTTAACAACAAATGTCTCGCCTGCGTTAGGCACGCCGTTAAGACCCAAAATCTCTACAGGAGTTGAAGGACCGGCAGCTTTGATTCTGCGTCCCTTGTCATCCATCATGGCTCTTACACGTCCGTATGCCTCACCTGCGGCAATGGCATCACCGACTTTTAATGTACCTTTTTGTACAAGTACGTTTGCAACGGAACCTTTTCCTTTATCAAGCTTAGCCTCAAGTACGAGACCTCTTGCCTTACGATTAGGATTTGCCTTGAGTTCGCACATTTCGGCACTTAAAAGTACCATATCCAAAAGGTCGTCAATACCTTCTTTTGTGTGAGCCGAAACAGGTACGAAAATTGTTGTACCGCCCCAATCTTCAGGAATAAGTTCGTGTTCCGATAATTCCTGTTTAACCTTATCAACATTTGCCGATGGTTTATCTATCTTGTTAACCGCAACAATGATCGGAATATCAGCTGCTTTTGCATGGTTAATGGCTTCAACTGTCTGAGGCATTACACCGTCATCCGCAGCAACTACCAAGATTGCAATATCCGTTGACTGAGCACCTCTCATACGCATAGCCGTAAATGCTTCATGTCCCGGCGTATCAAGGAATGTAATCTTTTCGCCGTTTTTCTCAACGGTATATGCACCGATATGCTGAGTAATTCCGCCGTGTTCGTGTGATGTAACGTTTGTTTCTCTGATAGCATCAAGAAGCGATGTTTTACCATGATCTACGTGACCCATTACACAAACTACCGGTGGACGACTCTTAAGTGTTGCGGGATCTTCTTCTTCCTCCTTAAGAATCTCTTCAATCATATCGATTTTAACTTCTTTTTCAGAAATAACATCATATTCAAGAGCAATTTCTTCGGCAGTCTCAAAATCGATTTCCTGATTAATTGTAACTACCTTGCCCTGTAAAAATAGCTTTTTAACCAAAGCCGATGGCTGAAGTTTAAGTTTGTCCGCAAGATCTTTGATTGTAAGTGTTTCCGGAATTGTAATAACCTTGATTTCCTCTTCTTGCTTAACTTCAGGTTTGTTCTTTGTTATATCGCTCTTCTTGAGTTTTGAATTTTCCTGCTCGTCAAGACGGTCTTTTGACTTGTCTTTTTTGCTTGCATACTGATTCTTTGTAAAGTTTCTGCTGTCGCTCTTTTTGTTGTTATTAACATCCGGAGCCGGCTGAGCGGATTTTTTGTTATTATCGAATCTGTCTTTCGAAAATCCTCTGTCGTTTCTGTCATTTCTATCGTTTCTATCAGGTCTGTTATTTCTTTCCGGTCTGTTGTCGTTGCGACCCTGACGATTGTCTCTGTTATCGCGATTATCTCTTTGTTCGCGTCCCTGTCCTCTGTCATTTGATGCAGGTCTTGCTGCGTCGCGATTAAGAGGTCTGCCGCCGATAGGGCCGTCGAAAACTCTTCCTCTTGGCTCTCTTTTTGCCTGTTCGTTAACCGGTTTTTGTGCCTGTTCTCTTTCAGGCTGCACATTTTTGTTTGATGGAGCACTGTCTTTGCCCAAAGCTCTTTCAAAAGCTTTGCTGACATCAACCGGACCCCTTTGTTGCTGCGGTTTAGCCTTATTGTCCCCACCGCGCTCAATATTGATTTTTTCTTTGTGGCTGAAAATCTGGCGTGATTCTCCTCTACCGCCAAAACGCTTACTTGATGATGAGTTTTGAGGATTAAATACCGCTGAAATTTTCTTCTTTGGTTTTTGTTCTGCCTCATCAGCCTTTTTCTCTTCTTTTTGAGCTTCCTCTTTTTTAGGCTCTTCTTTTGCCTCTTTTACCGGCTCTGCGCTTTTTTTCGGTGAAGACCCCGAAACAACGCTTTTTACATAAGCCACATCTTCTTCCGAAACCGTGCTCATGTGGCTTTTAACCTCAACGCCTTTTTCAATCAATATATTTAAAATTTCTTTCGTTTCTTTTCCTAATTCTTTTGCAAGTTCGTGAACTCTCATATTTTACAACCTCCTGAATTTCTAGTTAGATGTTTGTTCGCAAAACAATTCTTTTATCCTGCCGGCAAAGCCCGAATCGATTATTGCAATTGTGGCTCTTGACGCTTTTCCCGCCCATTTTCCAAGCTCGTCTTTTGTAGCATATTCAAATATAGGCACATGGTAAAAACTGCATTTATCATGAAAAAGCTTTTTGGTATTGTCCGACGCATCCGTGGCAACAATAACAAGTTTTGCCTTTCTTTCTTTAACCGCAGCTTCCGCCAAAAACTCGCCGCTTTGGGTTTTTCCCGCTTTGGTTGCCATACCAACCATAGATAAAATCTTATCTTGCAAATTTACATCTCCTCTTTCAGCTTGTCGTATATATTCTGTGGAATGCTTGTTTTAAGGGATCTTTCCAAGCCTTTGCTTTTATGGGCCTTTTCAAGACATTCCAGTGATTGGCATACATACGCTCCTCTGCCGTTTTGCCTGCCGGTTTTGTCGATAACAATGTCACCTTCCGGTGTAAGAATAACTCTTACAAGTTCGGACTTTGGCTTCATTTCTCCGCAACCGGTGCATTTTCTAAGTGGAATTTTTCTATTCGTCATAGTTTCCTTCCTCATTTTCATCGTATGATTCATCAAATTCTTCATCATACTCATCTTCAGAGTAGCTTACATATTCATCTCCGAAATATTCGGCAATCCAATCAGCTGCCTGTGACTCGCTTCTGATATCTACTTTAAATCCTGTAAGTCTTGCCGCAAGTCTCGCATTCTGTCCTTCTTTACCGATTGCAAGTGAAAGCTGATAATCAGGCACGATAACTTTTGCCGATTTTTCGTCTTCATCCGCAATAACAGTAATAACCTTTGCAGGGCTTAATGCATTTTCAATAAGAACGGCCGGATTTTCATCCCAATTGATAATATCGATTTTTTCTCCGCGAAGTTCGCTGACAATGGAATTAACCCTTGCACCGTTCTGACCAACGCAAGCGCCGATAGGATCTACATCCGGGTTGTTTGACCAAACCGCGATTTTTGTTCTGGATCCCGCTTCTCTTGCGATGCTCTTTATTTCAACCGTTCCGTCTTTAACTTCCGAAACTTCGGCTTCGAAAAGTTTTTTAACGAAATCCGGATGTGTTCTTGATACGATAATTCTCGGTCCCTTTGCGTTATCTTTAACTTCGAGAACGTAAAGTTTGATTCTTTCCGTAGGTTTGAACACTTCTGTTTTAACCTGCTCGTTTTCCGTTAAAATCGCATCCGCTTTACCGAGATTGATGCTGTAGTTTCTGCCGTTAACACGCTGAACAACACCTGTAACGATGCTCTTTTCAAGTTCCGAAAATTTATTGAATACGGATTTTCTTTCCTCTTCTCTGATTTTCTGTGTAATAACGTTCTTTGCGGCACCAACTGCGATACGACCGAAGTCTTTTGCATCCACTTCTTCGCAGATTGTCTCGCCCACTGCAGCCTTTTTGTTGATTTTTCTTGCATCTTCCAATGAAATCTGTGTTGTTTTGTCTTCAACGGATTCAACAACTTCTTTTTCGGAGTAAACGTGAATTTCACCCGTTTCTCTGTTCATTGTTACTTTAACGTTTTCTGCCTTTGCATTGCTGTTTTTGTAAGCTGTGATAAGAGCATTTTCGATTGATTCGAAAAGCACGTCTTTGCTTATATCTTTTTCTTTCTCTAAAATATCCAATGCAGCTATTAATTCTAAATTATCCATTTTTTCCTCCTAAGTGAATGTATCCAAACTGTATTGTTAAAATTCTATATATGGGCGAATAAGTGATATTTCGCGCATTTCAATCGTCTCGTCATTGCCATCTTCATCTGTGATGGTAACACTGTCCGGTGTATGAGCTTTTAACTCTCCCACCAAAACTTTTTGTTTGTTTCTTGCTTTATAAAGATGAATCTCTATAAGTTTTCCCATATTTCTTTCGAAGTCTTTTTCCTTTTTCAAAGGTCTTGTAAGACCGGGAGAGCTGACTTCCAAAATATAGGCATCTTCAATAAAGTCTTCTTCGTCAAGCTTGGCTTCCAAAGCTCTGCTTACAAGCTCGCAGTCATTGACGGTGAAGCCGCCTTCCTTGTCAACGTATGCACGAAGGTAAAAATTGCTTCCTTCTTTTACATACTCTACGTCAACAAGCTCAAAGTTGTTGGCCTCAATTATAGGTTCCAAAAGCTGTGTTGTTCTCTCAACGTAGGTTTCGCGTTTTGCCATTAAAACACCTTTCTTTCCTTTCATCTGTTAGGCATAAAAAGAGTGGACCTCGTCGGTCCACTCGATAATCTAGCCTTATTTATGTTGTTCATTATACACCCTTGTAACTTACATGTCAACAGGCGATTTTTCGGCATTTCTAACAATATATGTTCCGAATATGCTTATTTTTTGTGCCTTTTATTTAGCCGTAACGCTTCCAAGGCTTGTATTTCCTGCAGTTAATGTATAGCTGCTGCCGCTTTCTATATCAGCTCCCGCTACGATAATAAGCGAACCGCCGTTTACGGATGTAAAGCTTGCAACTTCGTTTCCGCTTGAATCTTTAACCGTAATAACGCTGCCTGCACTAATCTGGCTGCCGGAATATGTAATAACGCCTGCGCCTGAGCCGCATACACTTCCTTCACCCATCATCATGCCCTGTCCGCTTGATGCAAGTAAAAGTCCTCCGCTTACGGTACATGAGACTTCAAAGTCAACTGCCGAATTGTCGTTATTTTCAGGTCCGCTAACCGTTACCAAGCCACCGTTAATAACAATGCTTCCGTTGGAATCCAGTCCGTCACCGGTAGATTCTACGTTTATTACACCACCGTTTATTTCAAGGACTCCGTTTGTAACATTAAAGTTACCCGCACCCGCTCTGTTTGTTGTTGATGACTGATCGGCACCGCCGGAAATATTAAAGCCGTCATCGCTTGTAACTGTGGAAATTGTTCCGTCATTAACCGTAATATTTGATGCTTCGATGCCTTCGTAAGCTTTTGTAATATTAATTGTTCCCGCATTTATTGTAATGTCGCCGTCAGCATGCATTCCGTCATCACCGGAAGCAATTTCGAATGTGCCTCCGCTTATGCTAAGATTGCCGTTTGTATGGATTGCATCATCCGATGTATCAAATGTAAATGTACCGCCCGAAATATTAATCGAATTGCCGGCTTTAATACCTTTTGCGCTTGTTGTATCGCTTGTCGTTGCACTTACTTGTGTAGCGGTTACTTCACTTACTTCATTTGCTTCAAGAGTAGCTGTTTCCGATGTGGTTGTTACATCATTTGCGGAGTTAAAGTTTTCCGGTCTTTGCATTTGTCCACTCTGCATCTGACCGCCCGGGCCTGCTTGGAAGTTTTCACCGGACATATTGCCCCAATCGCCCCAACTGTCGGAACTTGTAGAAGCATTTTCGCTTCCGCCGCCGCTTGTAATATCAAAGGCTCCGCCTGTAATGTTAAGGTCCGTAATAGCTTGGATAGCATCAAGTGCCGCATTTACGTAAATTGTACCGCCGCTTATTTCGATATATCCTTTTGTAGCATCGTCTTCGTTACTTGTTCTGATTCCGTCACCGCCTGCAACTACATATACAAGGCCGTCTGTAATTGTAACGGAATCTTTACCTCTTATACCGTCATCGATGGATTTTATGTAAACTTCTCCCGAGCTTACTTCCAAATCGTCTTTACTCATAACACCCTTGTTATAGTTGCCCGTTACATAAATCGCGCCTTCGCCTTCAAGTTCCAAATCGTCCATACTGTAGATTGCCGCCGATGGAGCGTCCGTGTCGGTCTCATCCACATTGTATGTTTCGCCGTCTTCTACAATATTAACGGAATCCGTTGCCGAAATAATATGTGTCTTTTTAGGACTTGAAACAACATAAATCGCTGCGTTGTCGTCATTTGTAATCTTGGCACCGTTTAAGATGATTTCAACTTTTGATTCGTCAGCAGTATCAACTACTATCTGACCGTCATCAAGTGTACCCGTAAAGAGATAGCTTCCGGCTTTTGTAATGGTAATTGTACTGCCGTCTATTGTAACGCCGTCTGCATTATCCACGCTTGCGCTTTCCCCGGATAAGGTAATCGTTGCATCAACTTCTCCGGAATAAGTTCCCACAACAGGCTCGGTTGGAAATTCAATATCATCTTCCACTTCATAAGAAGTTGCGGTGGCATCATCAGATATGCTTGATGAGCTTTCGGATGTATTTGTTTTGTTACATGCGACAAGTGCAAACACCATAACAAAAGCAAGTGCAAGCACCAAAATCGCTTTTATTTTGTTCTTTAATAGTCTCCTCATAACTGTCTTCCTTTCTGATTATTTAATATATAATCCGACTTTGGAAATAGTTTTTTTATTTCCCAAGTTTTTTCCTGTAGTTACAAATCTATGTAAAGACAAAGCATATCATAATTGATATGCTCTATCGTTACACTTATATTAAATTTGCAATGTGATAATAATTTGAAGACAATCTAAAGATTATAAAAAAACTATGTTATATATCTAACTTTACTTCCCCAACGGACGAAGTAATACAAATACTTACTTTGTCAGTTGCTTTCTTCTTTCTTACAATAAGCTGAGCCCTGCCCAAAAACAAATCGCATTCATCTGAAATATAGTTATCATTCGGCTCGTAATTACCCGTTCCCAATCTATATTCCAAAGCTCCGTCAACTTTTATTTTGATTCTTGCTTTAGCAAAAGTATCAATATTTCCTTCTTTGTCGGAATTTGTTATATCAATGTAAATGTAGTTTTCTTTATTATAAGATAGCTCTGCTTTTAACGTGGTTGAAACCGCTGTTTTAAGACTGCTTTCTCCGATTTTTTTGCCATTCTCATAGGATACGGCCTTAACTTCACCGCTTTCATAAACAGTATCAAAGTGTGCAATGCAATCAACCGGCTTTGTTTTTCCAAGGCTTTTGTTATTAATAAACAGTTCCGTCTCATCCCCGGCACTGTATATTTCCACAACTATAGCTTTCCCTTCCATATCGGGATAAGTCCAACTTGCTGTACTGTCTGAAATAACCCAAGGGGTTTTTATTGCTTTTTCTCCGTATCTGTAAGGATTTTGGCTTACTATATAAGGATCTTTTCGAAAACCGAAAACAATTTCCCTGTAATAGGATGCCGGTCTTCTAAAGCCTGTAATATCAAAATCCCCGGTATATG
>JAEEGH010010235.1_pt1 | contig 21602 bp, 21 predicted proteins | sample 9134181 | NCBI WGS metagenome assembly JAEEGH01 (sample SAMN16246544, study PRJNA631951) | gut metagenome | biome: gut microbiome; feature: rumen; material: DP-attached | host: Bos | place: Iran: Karaj | collected 2018-10
CACATTGTAAAAAGCTTGGTAAAACAAAGGCTTGACATCATCCGCTATTGCGATACTTCGAATAACGCATAACAACAAAAGCATAGTGTTTATATCAGAGATGTCGTCATTCAGTAAATTTTTTGGATTCTGAAGTAAATGAACTAATGTGGAAAATAGTTGAATTCTATCTTTTTCATTCAAACCTGCTACTAGACAAGAATCAACATCTGCTAACCTTATTTGTTGCGGAAAATTTGTTTTTGAATTTATGAATTGATAAACATCGTAACTATATCCACTATTTATATAAGGACTATTTTCAACATTGTCATCAACAACCATTAAATTGTTAAACCATTCACCCATTTTAAGAATGAATCTTTTTAATTGAAATAATAAGCATGCCTCCGGATTCGCAGCCATTCCTCCAATCATAGATTGTATGATAGGACGTGAGGCTTCATAGGATCCCGTAGCCTCCGACAACAATTCATCATACATACCGCTAATTGCGTCAGCTACAATTTCATCATTACTTTTCGACTCAGTTGTTTCAGACGCTGTTTCGACAATTGTTCTTTGGAATTTTGTTACCAACTCATGCATATTTACCTCTTCATAAAACACCCTTTGGATTTGTAGTTTTTTTAATAGTGGGTTCATGAACAACAATATTTATTACCGGTTAAGTTTAAATATATCCTTTTTTTGCCCAGTTCCTCGAAATGACAGCCGAAGACCGCAAGGTTGTGCGCTAGTCACGAATTGTCATGCCGGACTCCGTTCCGGCATCGCCTTTTAAAAACAGGACGCAGACTCGTGAGAGCCCGCGTTTTTCTATAAGCCTAATTTATTCAAAAACTCCGAATACGAAAGTATCGGTATTTCGGCATGACTTTTCAATTCTGTCAAGTCTTTGTCACCACTTACAATGAAATCGACCGGAACGCTTTCTGCCATGGACAATATAAAGAGATCCTTGATGTCCCTGATGGGTGATTTAGCCTGTATTGTGATTGGAGTCCAATGGCAAACATTATCCACCATATCAATGAATGCTTGTCGAGATTCCGAAGAAATGATTGCGTTGAATTTCGGACGAGCGATTACAGTTTGAATTTCGTCTAGCAACTGTTCGCTCATATAAACTTGTATATCGTTACGACACAAAACATCGGCAAGCGAAGCAAGACGCTTGCCAATCATGAATGATATCTACAGATTTGTGTCGAACAGGACTTTCATTTCCCGTATCGGACGGCGTTGACTTCAGCAGCAATTTCTTCGTCGGTCATCATCGGAGCCTTGGGGCAAGAATCGACGAATTTTTGGACAATACTCCGCTTAGACCGCACAGTCCAGCCCATGCGAGTTGCCAGCGTTTCCATAATCCCCAAATCTTGGGTCGGAATTGTCAGAACAAGATCTTCCATATAAACCTCCTCCATAATATACATTATTCAGGGTTGAACAGCCAACCCCATTCCAAGTAGGAATAGCCCGTTTGCTTTACAAAATGGCACAAATTCGCCGTTTTCTACACAAAATCGTTCCATTTTGTAAACTTTTTGGTCGTTCCGCATAGTTTTATGTTATTTTTAAAGAGTAAAAGAGTTTTTGCTCTTGTTCTCTAAGTGAAATCTAGACACTTTCCCTTAAGCGAGGACAAGGCGAACGCTCACGCAGGTATGCCGTTTTGCGGTGTATCTCAGTTTGTCGTATCAGCCATTTGGCTGATTTATGGTCGTATCGACTAGTGGCAACAGCCCTTTTGGGGCGTGGGTCGTTTGCGTTTATCGCTTAGAGGCAGTCTAGAGCCCCACTTAGGTAAATGCAACGATCTACGCCTTTTTTTTGTATCCATACAAAAATTGGCTTGGCTTCCGAGTGGAACAAGACATAATCTCGCCAAATCATAAACTTAAACGGCTTGATACATCAAAGGAGTCAGCTATCATGGAATTTTCAATTCAAGGAAAGACCCTATCTTTTTCCGACAACCAAATTGAAATCGCAAAAATATTGAAGCATTACCATAAGTTGGCTTCGGAGGGCAGAGAAGTTGCTAGAGTTCTTCTTATTGCAAGAAAATTCACTCCTATTCAATTTGTAAAAAACGGCGATAACTTTGCTTTGGCTATTATCGGTTCTTATGGAGAGCAGGTTATCCAGGATTTTATCAATAAGGGCTTTTTCTCTTATGATGAAAGTAAACTAAAGAAAGATTTTGAAGATACGTTTAATTTCAACGATGAATGGGAAGAGCTTATTGCTCCAATGGTTGAAATCATACAAAAGAACCAAGACACACAGTTGTATCGAGAATTCCGCAAAGAAGAACGTGGACGTGTCGTTGGCGGGGGATTTGGCTTGGAAGGCGCCTTGAAAGGTTTTGTTGCTGCAGGTGCTTTGAATATGGCTTCCGATATTGGACACAGCATATTCAATAGTATTGCAAATGCAATTGATGAAACTTCGCAAGAAACACAACTTAAAGAACTTTTCAATGAAGATCTTATTGATGATTATCTTGAACTTGTTTATGATGGAATTTACTCTTTTGGAAAGGTATTCGTTCAAAAGTTGGTAGATTACGATTTTATGGATCCTGATGATTTGGGTAATTTATTCAATGAAGGTAAACAGAAAGAGTATTGGTCCATTTTTCTTAATCTTTTAAAAAATCGAATTCCCGAAACAGAACGCGTGAATGTTGCGTTGCATTTGATTGAAAGTTCTCCATATGAACATGGCGAGTATTACGAATACCTGAAAAAGAATGTTGCAGACCATGATGCCGATCAAGTAGTCGCAATGAAGTCAATGATGTATGCTCGCAATAGTCGGTATGCTCTGTCTGACTTTTCGGAAGATGTCGTGAAGCCGACGGAATTTGATATCGCAGTGGGTCAAAAAATCGAAAAAACATACGGCATTAGAATTTCAATTTTGTTCGAAGGAAAGAAAGAACAGCCTAAGGTCGAAAAGAAAGAAGTGAAAAAATCATCTTCTGTTGAACAGAAAGAAGATGCCGAAATTTCTCAGGCAAAATCCCCTGAGAAGACATCTATATTTACGGCTATTCATGGATGTACTTGGTTTGTAGTGGTGGCTGTTGCGATTGCAATTGCTTTAAATTACTATAATCATCCGATTCTAAGCAATCTAAGTCTTCTTGTGACGATGGCGGTTGACTTTTTCATATTTGGCATTGGTATTTTTGCAATTGCGGATATGTGGGGACATATAACGAATCAAAAGCAGACGATTTTTGAAGAAATGGGGAAAAATTCGGATTCAGTCTTTTTTGCCAAAGCTTCAGGAGGAAGTTTTGTCATAACCTTGATAACTCTAATTATGTTTGTTGTAATGCTGTTTATTTGCAGGATTCACTATTTTACAATCACGTTTTGGTTTATGGTTGCGGCAGGATTAATTAATTTGTTGATTCTTCCGTTTATTGTGCTGCTGGGACTAAAAAATCTTGGAGATTCCGCAAAGAAAAAAAGTTCCCAAAATAAACAAAAAGAAAGGCAGAATGACAAAGAAATTAGCGAAGAAAAAGAGAATGAAAAATAATATGATGCAGGAAGATTATGTTGATAAACATTAAGCGCTTATTGCGAAAGAGTACGGCAGTATGTTTTGCGATGCTTTTGTCTTCTTGTATGGAAACAAAATCGTTGGAATCTCTTGAATTTGAGTACTCGGCTCTTTGTGATGAAGTCAAATGCTCCGAATTAATCAATCCCGAATCAACGGCTTTGTATAAGCAGACAAATCTTCGTGGGGAATTAGAAAATAATCTAAAAAATATGAAAGCCCTACTTAAAGTTGCACAATCTGAAACTGATTATCAAGAGGGATTTCGAGCTTACCAGGCTGCCGAGTTGTTTTACGCTTTTCATGGAGGCCCCTTCAAAGTTCAGCTTTCGGAAATAACAGGAATTCCGTTTTTAGGTGATGGAAAGAAAATAGATATAAAAGGTGGCTATCTTGAATTTTCTTCTTTAATCGAAAAGGAAGGAAAAAAAGGAAATTCCCATATATACACTATTAGTGACAAGGATCATAAATTTATAGTGATTGTTCCAATAGATATGGTTTCTTATCCTATAGTTGTTTTATTAGACGCAAATAGTGAAGCTAGAATTGTTTTGGGAAAGAGCAAAAACTTCTTGGATGTTGAACGTGTTTTTATGAAAACATTGGGTGGTTGAATGCATTTGCGTTAGGGATAGTGACCCCTTGGGGCGGCGCTGTGGCGCTGTTTTATGAGGTTGGGCGGAAACGGAGTGAACCGGGCAACCCATAAAATATAGCCCGACCCACACGATAGTGCGGGGAACGCCCATAACAAGCAGCAGATATCGCGGCTACCTCGAAGTGATCACGCCGGACAGCGATGCAAGGCGAGAGCAGCGGACAAACTCGTTTGTCCATTGCCGAGCCGAAGAGCTGGGATGCTTGCATCCCAATCGTGACTACCGCCCAAGGCGAGTGCTGCGGGCAAACGCGTTTGCCCATAGCCGAGCCGATGCGGGAGGCGACGAAGTCGCCACAAGACTTTGTGGATCAAGTCCGGCCACGCCGACAAGTACAACGAGAACATGTTCAAGACGCTCGCTGGCGACGTGGAAATGGCCGTGAAGCCGATGAACTGCCCCTGCCACATCCAGATTTTCAACACGGGTCTCCGCAGCTGGCGCGACTTGCCGATGCGCCTTGCCGAATTCGGTAAGTGCCACCGTTACGAACCTGCCGGTACGATGCACGGCCTTATGCGCGTGCGCGGCTTTGTGCAGGACGACGCTCACATCTTCTGTACCGAAGACCAGATTGCAAGCGAAGTGGCTGACTTCTGCGCTCTCGTTAAGGAAATTTACCACGACTTCGGATTCGACGAAATCGTCGTGAAGTTCTCCACCCGTCCGGAAAAGCGCGTGGGTTCCGACGAAATTTGGGACAAGGCTGAAGCCGCCCTCGCCGAAGCCACCAAGCTCGCTGGCCTCGACTACATTCTGAACCCGGGTGAAGGCGCCTTCTACGGCCCGAAGCTCGAATTCACGCTGAAGGACTCCCTCGGTCGTGACTGGCAGTGCGGTACCATCCAGGTGGACTTCAACTTGCCGCAGCGCCTGGGTGCCGAGTATGTCGGCAAGGACAACCAGAAGCACATTCCGGTGATGTTGCACCGTGCTGCAGTCGGTTCCATCGAACGCTTCCTCGGTATTCTTATCGAAGAATTCATGGGCGATTTCCCGCTGTGGCTCGCTCCGGTTCAGGCCCGCGTGCTCCCGATTTCCGAGAAGTTCGTTGACTACGCAAAGCAGGTCGAGAAGGAACTCGTGAACGCCGGCGTCCGCGTGGAAGTCGACGAATCCAACGAGAAACTCGGCTACAAGATCCGCCAGTGCGAATTGCAGAAGGTGCCGTATCTCCTCATCGTCGGCGAGAAGGAAGTGGCTGACGGAGTTGTGTCCGTGCGCCGTCGTAAAGAGGGTGATAAGGGCAGCATGACTGTCCAGGCCTTCCTCGACATGACCGCAGATGACAGAAAAGTCGTCCGCTAGTCGAAAATTGTCATCCTGAGCGGAGGCGCGTGCGCCGAAGTCGAAGGATCTAAAACTTAAAACGCAGACTCGGTTGAGCCTGCGTTTTTTCTATAAACCTAATTTATTCAAAAACTCCGAATACGAAAGAATTGGTATTCCAGCATGGCTTTCTAGTTCCGTCAAATCCTTGTCTCCGCTTACGATGAAATCAACAGGAACACTTTCTGCCATTGACAATATAAAGAGATCCTTGATGTCCCTGATAGATGATTTTGCCTGTATTGTGATTGGAGTCCAATGGCAAACATTATCCACCATGTCAACAAACGCTTGCCGAGATTCCAGAGAAATAATTACGTTAAACTTCGGACGAGCTATCACAGTTTGAATTTCGTCTAGCAACTGTTCGCTCATATAAACTTGAACATCATTACGGCATAAAACATCGGCAAGCGAAGCAAGCCGCTTGCCTATCATGAATGATATCCACAGATTTGTGTCGAACAGGACCTTCATTTCCCGTAACGGACAGCGTTGACTTCTGCTGCGATTTCTTCGTCAGTCATCATCGGAGTCTTGGGACAAGAATCGACGAATTTCTGGACAATGTTTCGCTTAGACCGCACAGTCCAGCCCATGCGATTCGCTAGCGTTTCCATGATACCCAAATCTTGGGTTGGAATTGTCAGAACAAGATCTTCCATAGTAATCCTCGCCCTTAAAATACATTTTTTCCTCAAAAATGCCAACAATGTCCCCCCGCTGATTGATTTGAAACGCCATAAAAAGCCCTTTTTCACCATCTTTTTTCAATTAAAAGGGCTATCCAGCTACAGTATTTCGACAGTTTTCAATGGAAATTGCAAAATAAGAACGGTTCTGCAGCCAATGAAAGAAACTGAACTTTATGATTTTATATATATTTAAAAACATAATAAATGGAGTTTTTATAAGCACATAGAAAACGAAATAACATTTTGGTAGAGCAACGCTCTTGTTCTTGACGCAGAAACCTAGACAATTTCTTTTAGTTCATGAGAATAAGATGCAGATGCTCACGCCCCCACTGGGGCGTGGGTCGTTTGTAGATTCATGAACAGGCTTTGTCTAGGGCCTCTGCTTCGGATCCAACGACACCACGCCTTTTTTTATGCGCTGATTGTCGCCGCAAGTCCGCTTGAGGTTGCCCTAAAGGACTAAAAATTTTCAAAAAAGGAAAAAAATGAAAGTATTTCTTTTTGTTTTGACAACAATTGTTGTTTATACGATGGCTGATGTCGCTTACGAATCGCATCCACAGCCTGTCGCAGATATAATTTCAGATTCAAGTCAAATAAGAAAGGCTTGTGTCGCACCAGACATCTATCCCTGTGATTTTCCCGACAATTTCACATGGAGCATGAGGAGATATTACGGAATAGAACTTAATCCACTGAACGCGAAATGGGCCGAAACCGAGTCCTGCCAATACTCTTTCGATTTTTCTGTAGAGGGACAAAAATATGGCAAAGACCGAGACTATCGTTGCTCGGCTACGGCTCAAGGAAATGAAAACATCCGCATCAAATGGATATCAAAATTTGGATATACCAAACAAGAGGGGACTTTTGAAATCAGGCGAAAACTGAAAAATGGGATGCCGGAAGGCATTTCGAAAATTTATGACGACAACGATAACTTGTTGCAAATGCAAACCTTTAAAAACGGGATCAGAAACGGCGATGAAAAAACATATTCGACCAAAGGTGAGTTGACAACAGTTCGTAGTTTTTCAAACAATGCTTTAAACATAAGCGAAATCGAATACAACGAATTTGGCGATAAAATATCTGAAGTGATTTACGAAAACGGGCAAATAAAAAATTCTACGCAATATGGCAGTTATAGAGGAATGGGACGCCCAAATGTTCTCAGTTGTACAGTCGCCCAATCTATGGGGATGGTAAATTCTCAGCTAAATTGTTACGAATTGGTAGATTTGATAAACGAGTGTCGACAAAAAAACGAATCTAAGCCATATCTTAGTTCTTCGACAACATTTAAGGATGGTTTGAAGCACGGCGTGGAATATTTTTATTATGAACCATGTGGGGATGACGGAACTAAGAGACCTTCTCATGCTGTTCAAAAGGAATCTCCTTATGAAAATGGCATTTTGAATGGAATGGTCAAGGAATTCCATCCCAACGGGAAATTAAAGAGTACCGTTACATACGAAAATGGTGACGCCGTATCTGAAAAGAAATGTTTTTCTAAAGACGGGAATGTCCAGAAAACAGGAACAGAAAAAATGAAATGTGATTAAAACCAATAAAAACACAGGAGTAAATCTTATGAAAGAAAAATCTGTTGCTGCAGCAAGCCTGCTGAATTTATTCTTCGCCCCAATCGGCAGTCTTTATTGTCGAGGATGGATTGGAGCGATTGCTGTAATCATCCTTTATGCTGTCTCCATAAACGCTGATTTGGGATTCCTTGTTTGGTTAGCGGGACCCGCTTGGGCATTAATGGGCTTTTTTCAATGCAAAGCCTATAATGAAAAAGTTAGACAAGAAAATCAATGTTAAATGAGGAAAAAATGTCCAAATACGTTACAACTTTCACAATCGCGTTCATCGCAGGATGTATAGCAGCAGGATGCATCACAGGGTTTTCTGAAATGGGACGCTATTTTTTCTTACGAATTATAGCAATACTCTTTTTTGTTTATGCTCCTATTGCAATTGCTTTTTGCTTTAAAGCAAAAGACGATGCGGAATACTTCGAAAGTTTAAAATATGTAATTCGAGATGAATTGAACCGTCAGAAATATGGCGACAGATAGCAAAAATCCGCATTCGCGTTAGGGATAGTGACCCCTTGGGGACAAGACTCGCGGAGCGAGGCTTGGTTGCAAGAGCCGTGCGGGCGTGCCGCAGGTGCGCACGGGTGGCCTTGCAATATAGCCCGACCGCACATATATGTGTGGGAACGCCCATAAGACAAATGTGCGAAGTGGCCGACTTCTGCGCCCTCGTGAAGGAAAAGCGTGCAAGCCGAGCGTCGCGGCAGACCGCTTGCGGGCTGACATGACCGAGGCGAGCGGGAAGGACTCCGCAGGAGTCCCCAAGGGTCAAATGACTGCCGCCCAGTTCTTGGAAATGACCGAAGACGATCGCAAGGTTGTGCGCTAGTAAAAGGCGATCCCGGAACAAGTCCGGGATGACATTTTGGAAAACGTAGGATCCTTTGAGCCAACATTCTTTTTGCATAAGCGTAAGGGGGGATGCCGCGCAAAGCCCATTTTTTTGATGATTTGTCAATAAGTAAAAACTTTTTTCATTGAATTAAAAAAAGAAAAATGTTATAATTTGCTTATATATCACTTTCAAAGACGACTCATGTTGGAATACAGCTTGCTTGAAATATACATGGCCGATATGCTGGGTATCTTTTTGATACTCGGTGCTGTTTTGAGCGGGGCTTGGAAACTGCAGAAGAAAAATCAAGAAGACAAGTTGCTGCTCGGAATCATGATTGTCATTGTTTCGGCATGCCTTGCGGATTCCTTGTCATTTGCTGTAGATGGGCGACCGGGCGAAATGTACAGGATTCTCAGTTATGCAACGAACTTCGTGCTTTTTTTCGCGAATTTGGTGATAGGTCCGCTTTGGATTATATTGATTTCTTTCCATATCAACGGAAAGTTTTCCGGTTTTCAACGGGCTTTTGTGCTTGGAATATCCGGTTCTGTTTTATTGTTGCTGATTTTGAATTTCTTTTATCCCATCATTTTTGACATTGACGAAAACAATGTCTATTCGCGTGGACCGTTGTTCATGGTGAATAATTTGATGGAATTGGCTTTCTTGATAGATAGTGTCCTCATCTATTGGATTGGAAGGGCGAAAAGCGGCGGTGTCAAGTTTTTCCCGGTTTGGCAATTTGTGTGGCCTGTTGTTATTTGCGTTTGTTTGCAAAATTTTTTCTATGGCATCTCGACAGTGTGGGTAGGAATTGCAGTAGGTTTTACAAATATAACGCTTGCTTTGCAGAATGAAAATATTTTTGTCGATAAATTAACGAGGCTCTACAATCGTTATTACTTGGAAAGAATTGTTGGAGAATTGCGGCACAAAAAAAATATCGCGATTATGATGCTTGACATGAACGGATTTAAGGAAATCAACGATAGTCTGGGGCATTCCCAAGGTGATGACGCGTTGTTTACTGTGGCCGAAATACTGCAATCGACGGTTGGGTCTTTAGGGACGGCGATTCGCTATGCGGGCGATGAATTTGTAATTGTGTTGAATACGGACCGCGAAGAAGTTGCGGACTCTTGTCGAGAACGCATCAAAAAGAATTTAACGGATTTTAACGAGAAAGGTACTAAAAAGTATCAATTGTCAGCATCGATTGGGATTGGAATTTTCGACTTGAAGCAGAATAGCTTTGACAAAATTCTTGAAATTATAGACAAAAGAATGTATGACGATAAAAAAGCTTTTTACTCGTCGGCACAACACGATAGACGGTATTACCGATAATTATTTTTATGGAAAACGCCGGTTCTTGACCGGCATTTCTTCTATTTATCCCAATTGATTTCTAGTGCTTGGATCAATGAATCCAGACGCTTTGTCAGTTTTTCTGCACCTTTGTACGAAAGATGGTCGCTGTTGAATGCTTTTTCGTCATCGTAGTCATGGCTTCCCATTTTATTTTCGTCCATCAGTATAAAATGAGAGTATTTTTCTTCGTATTTTTTGATGCGCTTTATCATTTTCTCTGCTACAGAACGGCGTAATCCGTAGCGTCCGAAAGCGCCTGTTTCCTTATAGTCCGGAGATTGCGGAAAGATGATTCCGATGAGGTGAATTTTTTTGCTTTCGGCTTCCTTGACGATATCCTCGATTTCTTTAACTAGCGCTTCTTCTGGGTTTGACAAGATTCCGTCCATGTACGTGGAATCCACATTTACGGGGCTTCCTTGCCATCCTGCATCTGGCGTGTATTTGTAGCCGAGTCTTTCTTGTTCGTCTTGACGGCTTTGCTCGTCGGAACCGTAAGAATCGTGAGTCAGTTCGTACAAGCCTTGGGGATACCCGTCTTTCCAAAAATCATGGGCTTCGTCATAGACAAATCCCGTAGATTTTAGACAAATGTAATCCCAATAATTGGCCGTGTCGTAATACCGCTGGAAGATAATATCTAAGTCAAGTGAGACGGCGACGACTTTTAATTTGGGTAATAAATTGACTCCGTAGTTTAGCAGAAGACGTTTTGCGACTGATAAATCAACAGCGGGATTTGCTGCGTTGATGGAAAAAATTCCTTTTCTCTTGTTTAACACAAGTGGACTTATTCCCGCCCATGATCTTGAAGAACCGGATACGAGAACATTGATGGAATCGCGATATTTATAGAGCATTTCCAAATCGTAGCGCGTGTTCATGGGACTTAAATCTCCTGTGAACGGGGAGTTGAGTTCGTACATGCCGGCGCTATCGACGTTCAGCGTTGTTTCGAAATTTTGCAGTGTGCCGGTCCATAATTCCGGGTGCCACAGTTCCGCTCCGCTTGCGATTTCCGTGATGCTGGAATCCTTCGTGTTGACGAGTACGATTTTGGTGTGGTAGCCGTCTGCGTTTTGGAGTGTTGCTGTGGCGAGGTTAGAACTGTTGCGGACCCATTCTGTATGGTCGAATGTGTAGCCCTTGGGGGCCGGAATCATTTTTACAAGTTTTCCGGTGCTGTCCGCAATTAATAGTTGCTCGTGCACTGAATATTTGCTGCCGGCGAAATCCTTTCCGGTTTTGCTTGCAAAATCAAGGAATAGCGTTTGCTTTGTAATTTCCGAGAGCGAAGCGTTGCAAGCTTGTTCTTTGTTGTACCACGTTTTGTTTTTGCCGTTTACGTTTGCGCGGAGCAAGCGAGCTCCTGAAACGGCGAGTTTGCCGTCTTTACTTACGCCTCCATTGAATGTGCCTTCAAAAATCTTTTTGGGTGTACCGAATTTTCCTTTGGCAAAAGAGACGCTCCATGTGGATTCTTTTTTCCAATTGGTTTCGTCGGAGTTGTCGTTTGCGCTTGTGACGTAAACGATTTGGGTGTCGGCATCGACGACCCGCCAACGCGGAATTGCAGCGCTTTTGACATTGAGTTTTATTTTTTTTGCATGAACGGAATCAACGCTTTGTACGTAAATTTCCGATGTCCCGGGAATGCCTTCGTACTTTGTTGAATATGCGACAAATTTTCCGTCCGGCGATAGTGTGGGGTGGTAGGCGTTAGGCGTATTTTCGATATCCTTGACAATGGGTTTCCCGTTTGCGAAATTGATAAAGGCTATATTGCCGGTTTCATCGTTGCGGAAAATAAGCTTGTTGAGGTGTGTCTTTGTGGATTTTTTTAATTGTGCGGATGTCGATAGAACATTGATGGGCTGCGTTGTTAAGCTGCCTTTTGTGTTCATCCATACTGCATTAGGAATTTTGCCGAAGGCAAGTCTAAATCCGATGTAATATGTTCTTGTTGAAGAGGTGACTGTGTAAACGTCGCTGCGGTTGTCGAGGGATATTTTGGAGGCTTCGTTGCGGATGCTTCCGCCTTTGACGACTCGTTCGCCGATGTTTCCTCCGTTTGGCGCGCCTGCATAATTTGCAATGACCGTGTCTTGAAATTCTCCCATCCAGTCGTTGACCCATTCCATGGCGTTCCCTGCAAAATCGCAGAATCCGTTAAGCGTGTCTGCGGTGCAAGAGAGATGCTTTGTATAGCCCGATTTTTCGACAGTCCAGGCGCTTTGTGGTGCCCAGCTTTGTAATGCGACTAACGTCCATTCTGCTTCTGTGGGGAGTCTGTATGCGTCACGGTCGGCATGGAATTCGTAACCCACCATGCCCGTGCAGTGCCCTTCGGAATCAAAGGTGGCGCTAGTATAAGTGTATGCGGTATCTAGATTTTCACTTTTGCTTTTTTCGTTGGCGAAAAGGATGGCGTCATAGAAGGTTATATCTGCTATAGGGATTTCGGGATCTTTGCAAGATGTATTTTTTATAAAAACTGCGTATTCCCCACATGTGACTTCGTGCTTGCCGATAGAAAAATTATAAGTAAATTCAACAGTGAGCTTGGAATTTAGCTTTACAGTAGAATCTTTAGGGGATACAAGTATCATGTCGGCATGTTTTGAATCTTCTTGCAGGAAAAAATACGGTGTAGACTGCGATGACGTTCCGTTGTCAGAACAGTACACTAAAAAACTTGCACAAAGTATTGCAAAAATCCTTTTCATAAAAATTATAATCCCTTTTTTGACAATATAAGATACGTTAACGTTATGGTTCTGTCAAAGATTAAAATGCTTTTTTCGAGATATTTATAAAAAAACCGGGTGTCATAGACCCCGGCGAAAAATTGAATGACGTTAGGCTTCTTTGACAAATTCTTCTTTGCCAGCTCCGCAAATCGGGCAAACCCAATCTTCTGGTAAATCTTCGAAGGCTGTGCCGGGTGCGATGTTGTTGTCGGGATCACCTACTTCGGGGTCGTAGATGTAGCCACAGGGGTCGCATTTGTATTTTGACATGTATTTCTCCTTGCTGAATAGTGTTTTTCCTAATCTATATAATTAAAATCGGGAAATGCAGTTTTTTATATTTTTTTTATGCAAGAGACAACTCGAATTTACATCGCCGATATTTCTGTACTGAAGGATTCTTCTGTTTTTGAAAAATTGCTGAGAACCGTTCCTGAATACCGTCAAAAGAAAGCGATGTCTTTTAAGTTTGCGAAAGGTAAAATGCAGTCGCTGGGGGTTGGACTTTTGCTCCGTAAAGCTTGCGAAGATGCTGGTTTTGCCGGCGCTGATGAACACATCGCGTATGGCGAAAATGAAAAGCCGTATTTGGCAGATTGTGATGTCCAGTTTAATTTGTCCCATTCCGGTGAACGCGTGATGGGCGTAATTTCGCCTTTTGAAGTGGGGTGCGATGTCGAAATTATCAAAGGCGACCGCGGGCGGCTTGCGGAACGTTTTTTTAAGCCCGAAGAAACATCTTGGATCAAGCATTTTGAATCGCCTGAATTGCAGTCCGAGGCGTTTTACAGACTGTGGACGCTCAAGGAATGCTATATGAAGGTGACGGGACGCGGCATGTCCTTGATGCCGGATCAATTCACCTTGCATGTTGATGAAAACGAAAATATTTCGCTGGATCATGGCGGAATGCGGCCAGAATACACATTCCGCGAAATCGACTTGCATGACGGCTACCGCTATGCGTATTGTGTGAAGAATAACGGCAAAAACGTACCGCAACAAGTAAAGTGTGTTGATTTAAACATTTTATTATGAGAGAAACTAATGTGGGCTAGGTGTCGGCTATGAGCACGCTTCGTTTTGCGAAACTTTGAACGTTTCCTATTACAAACGCCCATACCTCATACCCCAAAGGGGCGTGAGCCCCGTGCCCAAACCCCATACCTGCTGCTTACTAACCACCAACCACTAATCACTAACCACTCTTATATAATCCACGAGCATTTCGTTCGGGAATTGCGTGTCATCGACTTCAAAGCCGGGCCAGTTGCCTGCGACGGCGACGTTCAATATAAAGAAAAACGGCTTATGGAATTCTTCGGTATCGCCTGTGTTGTTTTCGATTAAAATTTCGTGGTACATGAAATCATCGACGAACATGCGGATGTATTTTTCGTCCCACGTGAATTTGTACGTGTGGAACTGCGTGATGTCCATTTCATGTTTTTTGTCGCGGTAGTTGCCGGTGTTGTTGCCGTAAGTCGCGTATTCGGAACCGTTTGCCCAGTGGTTTGTGCCATAGACGATGTTTTCGCTGTTGACGGCTTCGATGATGTCGATTTCGCCGCATGCGGGCCAGCCGACGGTGTCGAAGTTTTCGCCGAGCATCCAGAATGCAGGCCAGATTCCCTTGCCTGTCGGGAGTGCGATGCGGGCTTCCACGGTGCCGTACTTGAACGCGAATTTGCCTTTGGTGAGCATGCGAGTCGAGGTGTATTTGGAACCTTTATAGTCTTCTTTTTGCGCACGGATATGCAGAATGCCGTCCTTGATGTAGGCGTTTTCTTTGCGGTCCGTGTAGTATTCCCATTCGTTGTTGCCCCAGCCGCTGGAACCCGTGCCGATGTCGTAAGTCCATTTGCTGTTGTCAATGGTGTCGCCGTCAAATTCATCGTTCCAGAGATAGCGAGAACTTGAAGATTCCGGGTCAAGCCCGGAATGACGCGAAGAACTACTTATGTCATTGCGAGAACTCGAAGAGATCGAAGCAATCCATGAAGAAGAAGATTTCGGATCGAGTCCGGAATGACGTGATGAACTGCTACTGGATGGATCCCCTCCGCTTCGCTCCGAGGATGACGAAATCGTAGAAAGAGTCGTGGATGACGACGTGGGAGCGTTCATGGATGACGAAGACACGCTTGAAGAAGAATTGTCATTCTGGAAGCTCGAAGATTCCGGGTCAAGTCCGGAATGACGCGAAGAACTGGATCCTATCGCTGTGCTCCAGGATGACAGGGGAGAAACTGCCGAGGATGATGATTCTGTGATGCTCACCGGGGCAAACGCATTGGATGAATCGTCGGAACACGATGCCATGCTCAAAAGTACGCTTGCGGCAATCGGTGCGAGAATCTTGTAATTACAAACCATAACCAAACCTTCCCTTGAATTTTATGCGTTCGGGTCTTCGGGGTGGACGCGTGCGATTACGCCAATAGTTGCGCGGGTCGCTTTTACCAAATCAGCCGGAGCTACTTTCAGTTGGAGCCCGCGTTCGCCGGCACTCACGTAAATGTACGGGAACTGCATCGCCGTTTCGTGGATGAAAATGGGAAAGTTCTTCTTGAGTCCAAGCGGACTGCAACCGCCACGGATGTAACCTGTCAGCGGAGTCAAATCCTTGAGCGGAACGGTATCAATTTTCTTGTTGCCGCTGACTTTTGCAGCACCTTTCAAATCCACTTCGAGGTTTCCTGGAACAACGCAAACGAGGTAGCCGATTTTGTCGCCATGGACGAGGATGGTCTTGAAAACTTGGTTGATGTCTTCGCCTAGACTGTCGGCTACATGCTGTGCCCCGAGATCGTTTTCATCGACCTTGTAGGGGATAAGCTCGTATGAAATTTTTTGACGGTCCAGAATGCGTGCTGCGTTCGTCTTTTTGATATCCATAAATTCCTCTATATGCGGGGCAAGCCCGTGATTATTCCAATTTCAAATATAAATCTTTGTGGGTGCAGTTGCAATTAATTGTGATGAATGCTAAATTAAATTAGTACTGATGTATGAGACGCTAGTGGCAAAAGGCTTTCCATGGAATTGATGAAGGTAGATTACGACTTGTTCAAGAGAATCTTGAAAGAGATTCCGTCGAATATTTTTTTCAAGGATACGGAATGCAGGTACGTCTTTTCTACCCATTATTGGCGCCATTTAAAGGGGGCCGACGACCCTTCGTGGGATATTGCCGGTAAAACGGATCTGGAAATTCGCAAGGATAAAGACAATGCGAAACTTGCAATGGAACAGGACCGCGAAATCATGCGCACCGGCAAAGGTACTAGTTATGTCATAGAAATCAATCAGGATGGCGTGACCGAGTTCCTGGAATTGATAAAGAACCCTGTGCGGGACAATGATGGGAACATTATTGGCATTGTAGGTCTCATCAACGATGTTACCGAAAAAATGATGCTTGAAAAACAGCTTGAGAAGTATGTCCACGCTGATATGCTGACGGGGCTTTTCAATCGTCATTATTTGGATGAATGGCTTGCAAATTGTATGAATGCGGATATGTATCCGTTGTGTGTGGTTTCTGCGGACTGCGATGGTTTGAAAAAAATCAATAATTCATATGGACATGCCATTGGTGATGAATTTTTAAGGCTTACGGCTTCGCTTTTACGTGTGGAACTTCCTGAAAAGGCGGTGATTTTCCGTATGGGTGGGGACGAGTTTTTGATTATTCTGCCGAATACGACGCAAGACGAGTGTAAAAAATATATTGATGTCATGAATGAAAGCTCTCAGTCTTTGCTCTTGAAAGGGAAGCCTATTTGTGTGTCGTTTGGCTCTTGCGAAGTGACTTCTCCGTCGCTCAGTTTTACGAAGGCCATGGAAATTGCGGATAAGCGGATGTATATGGACAAGAATACAAAGTACGCTGACCGAAATGATTGATGTAAATCTTTGGATAATGAATGATTTTGAATAAACGTTATAATGCGGTGCTGTTCGGAAATGGCACCATGGGCGAACGCCATCGAATTTTTTTTGAAAAATCGGGTGTACGTTTTCTGAAAATTTTTGACATAAACGATGTGGACGGCTCCGGTTTCGTGAGTGCGTCTTTGTTAGATGATTTTCTTGCAAAAGGAAAAATTGATTTTGCAGTGATTGCTTCTCCGGCGACAACGCATTATGCTTACGCAAAATTTTGTTTGGAACGGAAAGTTTCTGTATTCGTAGAAAAACCGCTTGCAATAACGGGTGAAAATACTCAGGAACTTGTTGATTTGGCTGTACGCAATGAAGTCACGCTTTTTGTTGCTCAATCGGAATGTTTCAATCCTGTATTTTTGAATTTCCGCAAGCATTTTATGGCCGAACTCCAGGCGATGAAATCGAGAATCGGCGGTGCTGCGGGTCTCGTCAAAAGTCCTGTGCAGCTGGAATTTCGACGTGAACACAGGTATTCTACCCGCTGCCGCGATGTGAATGCCGCGTTGGACTTGATGGTTCACGACTTGAGCCTCTGCCTTTCGATGTTCCGCTATGAGGACTTGAAAGTATCGAAGTTTACGCTCAATAAAAATGGCGACCGTGCGCAGATGCAGATAAGTGTTGCAAAAGGTGGTTTTGCAGGAGCGTCGCTCCATTTTATCGTCGATAGAAATAGTGAAAACGATGTGCGTACGGTGTCCGTGAAATTCGCTCGCGTTGATGGCTGCCCTGCATCTGATTATTCGGCAAGCCTTGCCCGCTACGATGAAAATGGGGAAGTCATTCACGTCTCGGATTCACTTGAGAACGAACACAAGTTCTTCTTGAAGTTGATGGCTGGTGCATGTGCCGAATGGGGCCGCCGTGCCGCGCAAGCCGCTGCCGATGCCGTGAAACTAGCGACAATGCCGCAAAAATAATGGATCCTATCGGGTTCTTTGAACCCTCTAGGATGACAATTTTATGAAAAAAATCCTGCGATTTCTCGCGGGACTTTTTAAGGTTTTAGGTTTCCGGTCTATTTTTTCTTTCCGAATAGTTGCAGAAAAAAGTCTATAATCGTTTGGATAATTGATTTTGATTTGCCTGTCGTTTGGTTGGTCTGAATCGTTGCCGTTTTGGGTTTGGGCTCGGTTTTCTGTTCTGGCTTGGGGGCAGGGGTGGGCTCTGTTTTTTGTTCAGGCTTTGCCTCTGGCTGCGCCTCCGGTTGTTTTTCCGGCTGCGGTTCTGGTTGAACTTGTTCTGGGGGTGGTGTTTCAAGCTTTACTTCGGGCGTGGTCTCCACTTTGACGGAGGCCGTCTTGGTCGCGTCGGGCTTGCTTTCGACTTTATTCGGCAAATCGTCGTTGCATGCCGCAATGATTCCTTTCAGTGCCGGGCCGAACGGCCAGTCGAATTTGTCCTTTCTAACGTTGGTGTGGTAAAAGATGCCGTTGAATGAAACGGCCGCACTGGCGCTTGCAAAAGGTTCGTCGTCCCCTTTGAAGTTCATCGGGATGTTGTGCTTTCTGCCAAGGTACTTGACTAGGGCGGCCACGGCTTCGGTTTGGATGTCCGTCATCGAAGCGTAGTAGTCGTGTCCCTTGTAGGGGTGCTTGTAATAGTATTCGCTTTCCGAAAGCTTGCAATAAATTTTGTTGTAAGCGTCCAGTAGTTCCTCTCCAGATAAAGTCAAAGGCCCGTAGTTGCTGATCTCGATGCCGATGGATTGCTTCGACATGACTTCGTTTTTGCCAATGGCGTTGCTGCCAAGATGGTAGCTCCAGTTCGTATCGGGGAACAGTTCGTAAATTCTCCCAGAGCGATCGACGACGTAAGAAACGGAAACGTGATTGTCTTTTTTCGAAAGTGAGCTGATGTCGGATTTGATGTTGCCTACCGTGAAGTGCAGACAGATGCTTTTTTTCGTTGTCTTGTCTGGGTAAAAGTAGGAATCGTAATCCGGACGGATGGAATAAATCTTTATGTTATTCCCGATATCAAGCGTTTCTTTTAGCGAATACTTGATTCCGCTCGCGGTCAGTTTTGATATAAATTCGTCTTCTGTTTTTTTTATTTCGGTGGGTACCATATTTTCTCCTACTTTTTTAGCATAAAATATATACATTTTTAGAATAAATTTTTTAAGAACAAAAAAATCCCGCGATTTCTCGCGACTTTTTAAGGTGTTAGGTTATAGGTTGTAGGTTTTAGGATTAGAATCACGCACTTCGTGCATCCGTTATAGGGCAGCAACACCGCAGCCCCAATTGAAAATGCAAAAAAGTGAAAATGCAAAAAAGTCCGCGACTCTCATCGCGAACTCTTCTGTAATAACGTTTTAACCTGCGGCTACTTTCGTCTTTCGTCTGTAGGACCGCAGGTCCGTTCTTTCGTCTAAGCTTACAGCTCAATGCTGCACGGCTTGGCGTTCCAGATTTCTTCGGCGTACTGCTTGATGGTACGGTCAGAGCTGAACTTGCCCATGCGAGCGACGTTGAGGATTGCCATTTCTGCCCAGTGCTTCTTGTCCTGGTAAGCTTCGGCAACCTTCTTCTGCATATCCACATAGCTGCGGAAGTCGGCGCAGAGCATGTACGGGTCATTGGAAAGCAGCTTTTCGGCAATGTGCTTGAACGTTTCCGGATGGTCGGGGCTGAAGAATCCGGAATTGATCAAGTCGATCACGCGGCGCAGATCGTCGTCCTTCTCGTAGAAGTCGCGCGGACGATAACCCTTGGCCAAGAGGTCCGTCACTTCTTCAACGGTGAGGCCAAAGATGAAGATGTTGTCGTCACCGACTTCTTCCTTCATTTCGACGTTGGCGCCGTCGAGCGTGCCGATCGTGAGAGCGCCGTTCAAAGCAAACTTCATGTTGCCCGTGCCCGAAGCTTCGGTACCGGCGGTAGAAATTTGTTCGGAAAGGTCTGCAGCCGGGATAATCTTTTCGGCGAAAGACACACGGTAGTTCTCGAGGAACACCATCTTGAGTTTGCCCTTGCAATCCGGGTCAGCGTCGATGATGGATGCGACTGCGTTTGCAAGACGGATAATCTGCTTAGCCATCCAGTAACCCGGAGCGGACTTACCACCAATCATGATGGTGCGCGGCATGATTTCCTTGCCGTCCTTGACCTGGATGTATAGGTGGATGGCGTGGAGAATGTTCAAGAGCTGGCGCTTGTATTCGTGAATGCGCTTGACCTGCACGTCGAAGAACGTGTTCACGTCAACATCCACGCCCTGCGTTGCCTTGAGGTACTTGGCGAGGCGTTCCTTGTTCTGCTTCTTGACCGCCATGAATTCCTTCTGGAATGCGGCATCCTTGGCGAACTTTTCGAGCTTCTTCAGGTCGTCCAAATCCTTGACCCAGGATTCGCCAATCTTGGAAGAGATGAGCTCGGACATGGCCGGGTTAGCCTTGCGGACCCAGCGACGCGGCGTCACGCCGTTCGTCTTGTTGTTGAACTTTTCAGGCCACAGTTCGTAGAAGTCCTTGAAGAGCGTCGTCTTGAGGAGGTCGGAGTGGAGCGCTGCCACGCCGTTCACGGCGAACGAACCCACGATGGAGAGGTAAGCCATGCGGACCATCTTGCAGCCGCCTTCTTCGATAAGGCTCATGCGGGCGAGACGGTTGTTGTCGCCCGGCCACTTCATAGAGACCATGCGGAGGAAACGTGCGTTGATTTCGTAAATAATCTGGAGGTGACGCGGCAAAAGCTTTTCGAACAAGCTGACCGGCCACTTTTCAAGAGCTTCCGGCATGAGCGTGTGGTTCGTGTAGGCGAATGTGTGCGTCACGATGTCCCAAGCTTCGTCCCATTCGAGATTTTCGATGTCGAGGAGGATGCGCATCATTTCGGCGATAGAAATTGCCGGGTGCGTATCGTTCAGCTGGATAGCGACCTTTTCCGGGAAAAGCTTCCAGTCGTTGTTGTGGAGCTTCTTGAAGCGCTTGATGATATCCTGCAACGAAGCGGAGCAGAGGAAGTACTGCTGCTTGAGGCGGAGTTCCTTACCGTTCATGGAGGAGTCGTTCGGGTACAGAACCTTCGAAATCGTTTCAGAAAGTTCCATGTCCTGCACGGCAGCGATGTAGTCACCGTTGTTGAAGTAGCTAAGACCGAAGTCGTCAGCGGACTTGGCGCTCCAGAGGCGGAGGTTGTTCACTGTATTGTTCTTGTAACCCGGAATCGGCGTGTCGTAAGGGAGGGCAAGCACGTAGTCCTTCGTTTCCCAGCGGTTGCGGAGACGGCCGTTTTCGTCCATCCAGCTTACCACGTAGCCGTAGAACGGAACCTTGATGGCGTTTGCCGGGCGGGCGATTTCCCACGGGTTCGGGAGGCGCAGCCAGTTGTCCGGCTGTTCTTCCTGTTCGCCGTTCACAATCTTCTGGCTGAACATACCGTATTCGTAACGGATACCCATACCTGTTGCCGGGAGTTCGAGCGTGGCCATGGAGTCGAGGAAACATGCTGCCAAGCGGCCGAGGCCACCGTTGCCAAGGCCTGCATCGACTTCCTGTTCGCGGAGTTCTTCGAGCGTCATGCCGATTTCGTCAAGGGCTTCTGTGACGGCGCTTTCGACGTCGAGGTTCAGCACGGAGTTGCCGAGCGTACGGCCAATCAAGAATTCCAGGGACAAGTAATAGACGCGCTTGACGTCTTTTTCGTAATAGGTGTTCTGCGTCTTGATCCAGCGATCGACAAGACGGTCACGCACGGCGTAAGCCACAGCGAGGAACTTTTCGTGGTCCGTCACCGTGTATTTGCTGCGGGCGAGCGTGTGGTGGATGTGGTCGGTAAATGCCTTGCGGAAGGCTTCCGCATCGG
>JAEEGH010010238.1_pt1 | contig 21600 bp, 8 predicted proteins | sample 9134181 | NCBI WGS metagenome assembly JAEEGH01 (sample SAMN16246544, study PRJNA631951) | gut metagenome | biome: gut microbiome; feature: rumen; material: DP-attached | host: Bos | place: Iran: Karaj | collected 2018-10
CCCGAAAACGGATGAACAAGTTTACTTGACCGGTGACATGGGGCGCTATCTCCCCGGTGGTGAAATTGAATTCCTCGGTCGTGAAGACACTCAAGTAAAAATTCGAGGACACCGCATTGAGCTCGGCGAAATCGAAAATGTCTTGAAGGACTTCCCCGCCATCAAAGAAGCCGTCGCCATTGTCAGCACAGACAAGCGCGAAATCTATTCTGCAATTGTTCCCGAAAATGCACCTAACGAAGCAATTATCGAAGCTAAGCAAAAATTCAACGAGCGTAAAAAATCCGTTGAAAAGTTCATACAGGATTGCGTTAGCGAAATCAATATCGACCAAATCAAGGCGGGTTACGAAGCCGAAGAAACTGCAAGTACATACACCATTTTGCTCGAACTTCAAAAAATGGGATTGTTCCAAAAAGACAAGCCTTACACTTTTGAAGAAATCAAAGCCCCCATTATTTCCAAATACCATTGGCTTGTCACACAATGGATTAACTACTTGCAAGCAGAAAAGCTCATTGAGCAACAGGGCAAATCTTACATCTGCCACACGGAAGCTTCGGAACAGCAAAAGGAAGCGCTTTGGAAGAAGGCTTATGAAGTTTGGAATGGTGAATACATCACCAAGGATTTCCTTGAATACGTCAAATTGAACGGCGAACACCTTGCAGAAATCGCTCAAGGAAATGTAGATCCAGGTAAATTCCTTTACCCCGAAGAAGGCGACAAGTACCGTTATGTCGATTCGCTCTACGTCAAGAATAAGATAATGGTCATCGCCTACAAGACTTTGGCAGAATATCTGAAAAAACTTTTGGACCAAGAGCCCAATCAACCCATCCGCATTCTCGAAATTGGTGCCGGCACAGGTTCAGCAACAAGATACTTGTTGCCTGCATTAAAGGGTCACAAGTTTGAATACTACTTCACCGATTACCTAAAGCATTTCTTCCCGACTGCCGCAGAGATGTTCAAGGAATATCCAGAGCTCGTTTTCAAGCAGCTCGACATGAATGAAGATTTTGTCAAGCAAGGATTGAAGCCAAATTCATTTGATATAGTCTTTGGCGGATACGTCATGGACAACGCTATTGATTTCAGCAAGACTTTGGAACAAATCGAAAACGTCCTCGTTCCAGGCGGACACTTTATGTTCCTCGAGTCTTACGAGCTTTCAGCATGGATTACCATCACGCAGGCGCTCTTGATGGATGTTCCGTCCGATGATTTGGAACGCCAGAAACAAATTTTTGAACAGCTAAAGATGTCTCGCGACAAGTGGGCTGCAAAACTGGAACATGGCGAAAAGAATGTAAGCCTAAGTTCTTTCCCGGCTAGCGATGAACAGCTGGACCTTTTGCACGTTCTGTTCTTTGTAAAGCAAGTCAAGACAGACAAACAAATCATTGACGAAGAAAAGCTCAAGGAACATTTGGATAAATACCTATTGCACTACATGCATCCGGGACTCATCCAAGAATTTAATGCATTGCCGCTTTCTGCCAACGGAAAAATCGACCGCAAAAATATTCTCAAGTTCTTCGAAGAATCAAAGGCAAAATCGGGAACGCTAAACACCGCACAACTCGAAGATGCTCTTGTCAGCAGCTTGCCTATAGAAAAAGCGGCAGCGATTCTTGGTAACAATAAGGACAACCTCATCGTAGCTGTAGAACCTCGCAAAAAACAGGAATCGCAAATCAAAGCAAGCGAAGAAACTTTTGCAAAATTCGTGAACCAAGCCGATCAGGACGCAGCAACAAAGCAGACTGATTTCGATTGGAACAAAATCGAAACTAGCTACAGAAGCATTGAAAAAGCATCTGCAGATTCCATTTTGCTCGGGCTTTTCAAGACCGGCATTCTCGTTTACGGCAAAGATTTCACCAAGAGTGAATTTGAAAAATCATTGCCCGAAAAATTCCGTTTCCACGCACAGGAATGGATTAACGTTCTTTTGGAAAACGGTTACATCGCCGCAAGTGAAAATGGATTCAAGATTTTACAAGAAACCTCGGCACCGCACAACGAGGCTAAATGGCACGAAGCCATTCAAAATCTTGACAATCACATCGGCACAGAAGCTTACGTCAAATACCTCAAAGAAAACGGAATTCACTTCGCCGAAATTTTGGAAGGCACAGTCGACCCTGAACAGCTTGTTTACAAGAACTACATCGATAGCGAAGAAAAGAGCGCTTTGCAAAATTGGGCGGATATTATTCAAGCCCAAAACAATTACAAAGTCATCAATGATTACATTGTCTCTTCTCTAAAGCAAATCATGGCATCGGATTCCAAGAAAACGTGGAGAATCCTTGAACTGGGTGCTGGCACAGGCCAAATCACGCGACAGATATTCGCCTATCTCAAAGAATCCGGAATTCCGTTCATTTACAATTTCACGGACAAGTACACGCAATTTTTCCCGATGGCGGGAGAATACACAAACAAAGATCCCGCCATGATTTTCACGCAGCTGGATTTCAACGAGAATTTTGAAACTCAGGGAATTGCAGAAAACAGCGTAGACATAGTCCTGTGCGGTGGAGTGATGGCAAACTCCATCGACTTGAATCATACGCTAGAGCAAATCAAGAAAACTCTAGTTCCGGGCGGCTACCTTTTCATTGAAGAAGTCTGTTCCGATTGCGCTTCTGTATCGGTTTCTCAAGCATTGATGATGGACAAGCCAACTGACAAGATTCGCGAAAAGAACATGTTCTTGCCCAAGAAGGATTGGCTTGATTTATTGCGTCAAAAGGATAATCTTCGAAATGCAACAACACTCCCGCTGGACGACAACAAGGCAAGAATGTTGGGCGGTTATCTCTATGTCAAACAGTTCAAGTACAATCAAGAAGACGTTTCGGAATCATCCGTAAAGCTCATCCTGAACGATATTTGTCCTGAAAAGAATACATCCATTCAAATTCTTGACAAACTACCAACAAACACAGACGGAAGCGTTGACAAGCGTGCATTAAAACATTATGCAGACGCATTTGAAAGCTCGCAGAGCAACGAAAAATCAATAGAAAGCCGACTTATTGAAATCACCGTCAAGGCGTTAAACATCGATTCCATTGGCTTGGACGACAACTTCTACGACTTTGGCGCAGACTCATTGCTCATGGCTCAGATGGCAACAACTATCCGTAACGAACTCGCTTCGGACAAGACGTTTGACGCCATTTTAAAGCAGCTGCTTGATTTCCCGACCATCACGGAAGTTGCCCAGTTCCTGAAAAACGAAGTCACCGAAGAATCAGGCGACTCGGGAGAATTCATTCAGCTCCAGCGCATTGGCAAGCCGAAAAACAATTGCGCTAGAATTTTGCTCCCAACAGTTCTTTGGAACAACGAAATGTACCATGAGATCATTCCGCTCATGGAAAAGCAGGACGAAGGCGAAATTTTCACATTCAAGCTTTCAAACCCGCAACAGTTCTTTGACATCAATCCCGATGAAGTTGCGAGCGTTTTGGCAAAGACCTTTGCCGAAAAAATCATTGAAGCCCAAATTGAAAAGGTGCAGATTATCGGATACAGTTTCAGCGGTAAGATGTCTTTGGAACTTGCTGAGCGCCTTGAAAATGCAGGGATTGAAATCGCAGACTTCGTGATTGTCGAAGGCGCTCGTTTGCCATTTGAAATCAAGCAAACGAACATGAAGGACTTTTTCTTTGCCACATTAATTGGCGTTGATCCGCAGAAGGTTGGTTTCAAATTCGAAGACATCACTTTCTTGATGAACCGCTACATCGAAGAAACAAAGAAAAAAATCATTGACGAAAGCGACTTCGAAAAAATCATCAGCCAGTCACCCGATGCAGCCGCCATTCGGATCTTCAACGCATTATCTGCAAGCGAACGATTCCAGAAAATCAAGGAGTATTCGGGCGATTTCGGCAAGAGCATGACCGATGAAGCTTTCGCTAGAATCAAGAATACATTTGACCAAAACTTCAACGTCATGGTCAATTATAACCCGACTCCGTATTTTGGCGACTTGCGTTATTTGAAGGCAGACAACAGCAACAGTATTTTCAAGAATGATGATAAATTCCTGTTCCAAAAATGGGATGACCTCTGCATTGGTGAAATAAAGTACGAACAGCTCAAGGGAGACCACTTCACCGCATTCACATCAAAAGAATACGCCATAGATCTCGCCGAAAAATTGTCTATCAGGAACATTCAGGAGAACGCCTAATGAGTTTTCAGAATGTAGCAGAACTTATTGACAGTTTCGCAAACCGAGGCGTAACGCTTTGGCTAGACGAAGGCAAGCTCAAGTTCCGTGCCGCAAACGGAGCGCTCAGCGCCGAAGACAAGGAATGCCTAAAATCGAATAAAGCCGGAATCATCGCGCAACTCGAAAAAATAACCGCAGAAGAATCAAACGCATTTCCTCTCTCGCCCATTCAAAAATCGTATTTGGTCGGTCGCGATCCCGTTTACGATCTCGGTGGAATCAATACGCATTACTACATGGAGTTAGAACTCGATGCGACAATCGATATTGCACGTCTAGAAAACGCATGGAACGAAGTTATCATGCACGATGACGCACTTCGCCTTGTGATTTCGGCCAAAGGAACACAGCACGTTCTTGAAACCGCACCGAAATATTCCATTGAAGTTGTGAATTTAGAATTCCAAGAACAACGACTTGAAAAGCGCAAGGAGTGGAGCCACCACATCTATCCGCTAAATCATTGGCCATTCTTTACAATGCGCGTTTCGCGAGTTCCGAACGAAAATGATGTTTTGCATTTCGATTTTGACTGCATGATTATGGACGCTTGGAGCGCAAAAATTGCACTTTCACAAATGTTTAAGCTCTATCGCGGCGAAACCGTGCAATGGATTGATTACGGATTCAAGGACTATTGCAACGACTTGAATGCATACGAAAAACAACAAGACCATACGCAAGCCGAAGCGTTCTGGAAGTCTAAAATAAATGAATTAGTATGCGAACCGGACTTGCCATACGCCAAGCCACTTTCCGAAATTCACAATCACCGTTTTGCAAGAATTTCTGGAGAATTATCGATAGACGATTTCACATTATTGCAGCAGAGATGCCGCGAATATCGCACAACACCAGCCGCAGTCATCAGCACCGCTTATCTCAAGTCGTTACTCGGTTTTAGTAAAAATGATTCGCTAACTATTAATTCTACCATTTTCAATAGGCTCCCGCTTCATAAAGATATCAATTCGGTCGTGGGCGATTTTACCAACATCGCATTCATCACGCTTTCAAAAAAATGTAAGAATTTTCTAGAGTGCGTACAATCCGTGCAAAAAGACATGTGGCAACTCGTACGCTTCCATACATACGATGGCACAAAGATTCTCAAATTTAAAGAGGGCCTTTCGCCCATGCGCGCGCAGATGCCAATCGTCATCACTTGCGTGCTTGAAAACGGACAAAAGTCCAATAGCGATGTGCCCAACGGTTTGCACCAAATTTATGCTCTAAGCAAGACTCCGCAAGTCGTGTTGGATTACCAAGTCACCAACTTTGACGGAAAACTTTCGGTCAACTGGGATTACGCAGAACCCGCATTTGCTTTTGAGGCATTAAAACAAATGTTTGCTACCAACTTGAATTTACTTAAGCGGTTGCTCACTGAAAAATGGGAAGAGGTTTTGTAAATGCTATACATTTTTACAGAAATAGAATCCGTTTCAGAACTTGATTTGGCTGGGCTATGGCCATTACTGAGCGAACAGCGTGCGAAACGCGTTGACCGATACCGCTATTTTAAGGACCGCAAACTTTCTGCACTTGCATACATTCTTTTGCGATACGCATTGATTGAAGAAAAAGGCTTAGACGAAAAAATTGAATTTGATTTCGGCCCTTACGGAAAGCCATTCATCAAAGGAATGCCAGAACTCCAATTTAGCCTATCCCACTCCGCATCCGGAGTTGTCTGTGGACTTGCCAATACTCCTATTGGCGTTGACATTGCCGACGTTGACTTGCGTAATTTAGATTGTATCAAAAGTGCAATGCACCCATCTGAGCGTGAAATCATAAGGTCTTCAGACAATCAAGCCCGTGCATTTGCACGTTTTTGGGCGCTAAAAGAAAGTTATCTAAAATATATTGGTACTGGAATTGACAGCAGTATCGCTTGTCTAAACTTTTCATTGTTTGACGAAAATGTATTTGACTATAGACTTGCCAAGATGCAAGTTATCAATAACGAAAAATCAGTCATCACCGCTTATTGCGCCGAACTTTTACCCGTCAAAACCTTAACCAAGATAGATCTGTTTGATTTTTTAATAGGAGAAAAACACCTTGGAAAACTTGCCCTCGCTTAACCAAAAATTGAAGGAATACCTTGAATGCGATTCACGAATCATTTTGATGAAAAACGGAATTGCCACAAATGTTTCAAAAGCCGAACTCAAGATGCGAATTCTCTGCGCAAGGCGTACCTTTGAAAACGCAGGGCTAAAGCAAGGCGACATGGTCATTTTCCAGATTAACGGAGCTTCAAAAAAAGCCTTCATGGGAAATTTCTTTGCACTTTTGAGCATGGGGATTGCGCCTGTATTTTTGACAGCGGCACGCAGCAAGGACCATGTAACGCGTCTAATCCGCGTCGCAAGCGACAATCCCAAGGCCGCCATTATTGCGGATACCGAAACGGCTGAATTCATCAAATTTTTCTGGAAGGAATGCGATGCAAAACGTTTGATTGTCGTTCCCGAAGAAATTACGGAATACCCACAAGACTTGCCAGCAGAAATCGATTACGTTGAAGTCGACCCGAAAGCACTTGCTCTTGTGCTGTATTCATCAGGAAGTACATCTGATCCGAAAGGCGTCATGATGTCAAACGAAAGATTCCTATTGATGCTCATGAATTTGAATATTGCATTAAAGACTAGTTCAAAGGATACTTGGTTGCAATGGCTCCCGCTAGAACATGCTTTTGGTATTGTCACGCTGATTACAATCCCGATGTACTATAAGACTGGTGCTGTCCATATGGATGCTGCCGAATTTATCCAGAATCCCAAATCTTGGTTTGATGCGGTCAGCAAGACTCGCGCCACAAAGACTTCCGCCCCGAATTTTGCTTACCCGCTCCTTTTAAAGGCTATGGATGGCAGCGAAAATTGGGACTTATCCTGCGTTGACTTTATCCTGAATGGCGGCGAACCTCTTTCAAAAAAAGTTCTTGCCGAATTCACCCAGACTATGGCCAAATTCGGAATGCACGAACACGCCATCGTTCCTCTTTACGGACTGACAGAGGCTTTGGGCGCTGTCACATTCAACATGGATCACGAATATCCTGAACTAGACATCAATAAGGTAACATCCGGTATTGATTTTGATATGAAAGGCCTTCGTGAAAACGCAAAGGATATCGTATGCCAAGGTCGTGCCATTCCCGGAATGCAAATTCGTATCTGCGATGAGGAAAACCAAGTTCTTCCCGACAACACCGTGGGAAGCATCCAGGTGTTCAGCGATTACATCTGCACAGGCTATTTGAACAAAGATTCTTCGGACATGTTTGTTGACGGATGGCTCGATACAGGCGATCTCGGCTTTTTGAGCAATGGACTTTTGTACGTTGTGGGCCGTAAAAAAGACATGTTCTTTATCCACGGCAAAAATATTTACTTGCGCGATATCGAACAGGTTGTCACTTCAAAATTCGGCTACCGCTGTGCCGCCTGCGGCGTAAACGATTCCGCAGCCTCCACCAATTACATTTATCTCTTTGTTGAATACGGTGAGCCCGAAAAAGTGAATGTCAGTTCGCTCAAGGAATTCATTTTTTCGGAAATGGGTTTTGGGTTAAAAGAGGTTATCCCGCTAAAATCCTTGGTTCTCACGGGCACTGGAAAAATCGCCAAAGAAAAACTGTACGCCGCCTACAAAGAAGGTAAAATCTAAGGAGATTCCATGTCGCAATTTTCGCAAAAAGAAATTCTCGAAATTGTCAATCAAATTTTAAAACAGAACGTTCAGACGGAAACATCGCTGTACGAAGTTTTTGAAGATTCCATACAGATGTTCCGATTCCTGGGAGAAGTCAAAAAGCAATTGAGCATAGAATTCGGAATGCTCGACCTCGTGAAAGCAGAAACCATCGGTGACCTGGTTGACAAGATTCAAGAAAAGCTCGGCAAAGGTGCCGATGTCGAAAAAAAAATACCCCTGACGCCCATGCAGCAGTCTTACAGACTCGGAAGAGAACAAAACTTTCACGGGTCTGTAAACTCCACGCATATCTATTTTGAAGTGGAACATTCTTTGGACATCGACAAGGCCGAAGAATGTTTCCGTCAATTGATCGAAAAGCATGAGGCTCTCCGAGCATTTGTCGAAGATGAAGACCAGTGTATTCTTGCAAAGGATGTTAGCAAGAACTTCAGAATTGCACGCGAAACCATTCCCGAAGCGGATATACAGCAACATCTTGAACAGAAGCGTTTGCAGGCGCAAACGGAAATGCGCGATCTTGGCAAGTGGCCGCTTTTCGAAATCACAAATATTTCAACTGAAAAACGCAATATTGCAACCGTTGATTTAGAGCTCATGTTCGTTGACGGCTTGAGTGCACAAGGGTTAGCTTCGGAATTTCTATCGCTTTATCATGAAGGCGTTTTGCCGACTTTTGATTTTGAAAATAATCCGCAATACATTGATTGGATTAAGTCGCGCAAGGACAACGCCAAGCACGATAGCGATGCGGAATTTTGGCGCAAACTTGAAGCCGGTATTCCTGCCGCACCAAAGCTCCCTGTTACAGCATCGCGCAATAACGAAGCAAATATTTGCAAGCGCATGCAGAATGTGTTCAGTAAGGACACTCTCCGCAACATGGAAATTATCGCACGCAAAAACGGCGTCACTTCTAGCGTTGTTCTCTTCTATCTTTATTTGAAAACGCTCGCAAGATTTAGTGAGAATAGAAAATTTTCCGTCAACATCACGATGCTCAACCGCCCTTACGGCGTTGAAGGCATGGACCACATCATCGGCGATTACACAAGTAACGTCATTTTCGATTTCGACAACGCACAAATTGCACAATTACCGCTCCGCGAAGCGTTACAAACTATTCGCGACTGCATGTACGAACGAATTGACCACAGCGCCTACGAAGGCGTCGAAGTCATTCGTGACCTCATCCGTCAAAAGCGAATCGACAACGAAAACCCGATGCCGATAGTTTTCACGAGTATGCTTTTCGGGAGGCTCCCTGAAGGTAAGGGTTTACAGGTTTCATACGTGCAAACGCAGACATCGCAGGTCAGCATCGACAACCAGATATGCAAAACTCACGATGGCGGGCTCATGATTTCTTGGGACTATCTCGAAAAGATATTCACCCCGAATACCATTGCTGAAATGTTCCGTTACTACAGCGAAAGCATCGAAGCTTTTTCAAAGACAGGTGAATGTACCGCTCAAGCGCCACAATTCGAAGAAAGAGTTATTGCATATAACTCGACTAAAAAAGAATTCGACATCAAGCACCCGATTGAATACCTGCAAAAATCCTTCGTAAAATGCCATGATCGCATCGCACTCAAGAATGGCGTCATGACAACCATGACTTACGGCGAACTTGAGGATTCTGTGCGCAAAGCCATGTACATGCTTAAAATGCAGGGCGTCAATTGCAACGATTCCATCGCCATTCTTTCGCAGAAGAATTTTTCGACAGTCATCGCCATCCTTGCCGTGATGGGCGTGGGCGCCACATACATTCCCGTTGATGACAAGTGGCCCGAAGATCGCAAGGAATATATTGTCAAAAATTCCAATTGTAAATTGCTTGTCAATCCGCAAAAACTCGTAGAAGCCCCGACTCGCGAACGTGCAGACTTCGCTCCAAATCCGAATCTCGATGCGACTGCTTACGTTATATATACTTCCGGCAGCACGGGCGTTCCCAAAGGCGTGTCGATTTCTTATGCGGCCATGATGAATACGATTCTCGACATCAACGAACGCATGGGTATTAACGAAAGCGCTTCGATTCTTGGGCTTTCTTCATACTGCTTTGACCTCTCCGTTTACGACCTTTTCGGTTCCTTGATTGCAGGCGCAGAACTCGACATAGCGAAGGACATCCGCGAGACAGACGAAATCAAGCGTTTCGTAGATTCGTCCAAAAATATCCTGTGGAATTCAGTGCCGGCTGGCATGGAGCTTTTCATCGATAGCCTCGATGAATTCTACGTCAATCGTGAATTGAAAAACGTCCTCATGAGCGGCGACTGGATTCCCGTTTCGCTCCCCGCACGGATTCACAAACATTTCCCTGAAGCCCAAATCTACAGTTTGGGCGGCGCAACCGAAGCTTCCATTTGGTCCATTTATTTCCCGATTGTACACGTAGATCCTAGTTGGCAAAGCATCCCTTACGGATACCCGCTTGCAAACCAGACGATCTACGTTCTGAATGAATCTCTTGAAATTTGCCCACCCGAAATCCAAGGTGAAATCTATATCGGTGGTGTCGGTGTTGCTCAAGGCTACGCTAACAGTGAAGAAAAGACAAAGGCCGCATTCATCGACCATCCCAAATTCGGTCGCATTTACAAGACGGGCGACTTTGGGCGTTTCTCCGCAAATGGCTACGTCGTCTTCCTTGGCCGCAAGGACAACCAGGTCAAAGTTGGCGGCTACCGCATTGAACTCGGCGAAATCGAACAACGTATGAATTCGTTGAATCAAGTCGACGCGTCCATCGTTCTTTTGGACCCGAGCAAGCATATCGTCGCATTTTACACTGGCAAGCAAACGGACAAGGATGTTTTCAAGAAAGAGTTGTCTCAATTTTTGCCTGCTTACATGGTGCCACACCGATTTGTACACTTGGACGAAATGCCACTTTCTGCGAACGGAAAACTCGACCGTAAATCGCTTTTGCAAACGCTTATAGCAAACACGAACGAAAGCGTCGAAACAAAATCCCCCATCGTTCTCACCGAGACGCAATCGGCCATTATCGACATTTGGAAATCCGTTCTCGATCTGAAAGAAATCGATTGCAGCCTGGACTTCTTTGAACTCGGCGGTGATTCCATCAAGGCGCAACGCATCGCTCAGCGCATTGACCAAAAATTTGGAATCCGTGTTCCATTCGTTTCTGTTTTGAATACTCCAAACGCAAAGGAATTCGCTGAAACCGTCGAAGATAAAATCGTCTCCAAGAACGAAACCGCACCCACGGAAAATGCAGACACTGGAGTTTCCGGCAAGGGTGCGGAATTTCCGATGACAGGTGTTCAGCTCGCCTATTTAAACGGACGCAATGACCATTTTGAACTTGGCAAATACAACGCCCACTATTATTTCGAAATCGATTCGCAATATTCCGTTGCAGAAATCGAAAACGCCATCCGCAAAGTCGTCAAAAAGCACGATGCATTTAGGGCCATATTCCTCCCGAATGGAACGCAAAAAGTACTCACGGAAGTTCCCGATTATAAAGTTGAAGTCATCCAATGTAGCGCCGCTGAACGCGAATCCGAGTCGCTTAAAATCCGCAACGAACTTTCGCATCACATTTACAAGCACGATCAATGGCCTCTCTTTACGTTCAAGGCCATCGATTACGGCGATACGAACCGCATTATCTTCGTGAGTTTCGACTTGATGGTTTGCGATGGCGACAGCATGCAAATTTTCTTCTCGGACTTGGGACGAATTTTGCGCAAGCAACCTTTTGAAGAACGCATCGGCTATTCTTACGAACGCTACGTCCGAGACCTTTCGCATTCCCGAGACGAGAAGCGCTATGAAGAAGATAAAGCTTATTGGCTTGAACGATTGCCAAGATTCCCAGAATATCCGCATGTTCCACTTGCACAGAAAATTTCGGATTGCACCGATTACACCATAACTCGAAAACAAGATGTTATTTGTAAAAAAACTTGGTCCAAGTTCAAGGAAGTTGCCAAGGCCCATCGCGTTTCACCATCAGCGCTCCTTTGCACCATCTACGCCAAAATTCTTGAACGTTGGAGTAACCAGCGCGATATGGTGCTGAACTTGACGGCATTTGAACGCAAGCCATTCCATAAGGATGTCGAAAAGATTATCGGTGATTTCACCAAACTCTTGCCGCTTGCGCTTTCAATGAACGAAAAAGACTTGTGGAAGCAAGCGGCTGATGTGCAAAACCGCATTGTCGATGGTCTTGACCACTTGTCTTACGACGGCACCGAAATCATGCGCGAATTGGCAAAATCCAAGAATCAATTTGGCAAGGCCATTTTGCCCGTGGTGTTTACCTGCGTCTTATTCGATGCTCCTGAAAACTATTACGAAGTTCTCGGAAAACTGCGCTACTCCATTTCGCAGACTCCGCAGATTTTCATCGACAACCAGATTGCCGAAATGGGCAAAAAGCTCTATGTAACATGGGACGTTGTCAAGGAAATTTTCGATCCGACAATTATTGATCAGATGTTCCATGACTTTGTCGAAAATATCCGCTACATTGCAAATGGCGAATCTGAAACATGCTTCCCCGAAATCAATCTCGTTTGGGAACGCTACAATCCCGAAGTCAAGCCGGCACCGAAAAAAACATTGCATGGGCTCGTCAATAGCGCTATGCCATTGTTCAAGAACCGCACTGCAGTGGTCGGGAAAGATTCTTCGCTCACATACGTCGAACTCGACAGTCTCTCGAATCGCATCGCGAATTTCTTGCAAGAGAAAGGCGTCGTCCGCGGAGACCGTGTGGCTATTTTAGGCGAACGCATTCCTGAAACAATTGCAAGCATTCTCGGCATTCTCAAGGCGGGCGGTGTTTACGTTCCCATCGATGTTTCGTACCCGAAGGAACGCATAGACTTTATCATGCAAGACGGCAATTGTAAATGTCTCTTGAAAAAGTCTTACCTTGAATCCAAGGGAATCCAAAACTACAGCGACAAACCACTCCCAATGATAAACACCCCGGAAGACGAAGCCTATATCATCTACACGTCAGGCAGCACAGGCAAGCCCAAGGGCGTCATCATGCAACACGGAGCAACAGCAAATACCATCATCGATGTCAACGAGCGTTTGTCCTTAAACGAAAACGATGCCCTCATCGGGATTTCTTCCATTTGCTTCGACCTCTCTGTCTATGACATTTTTGGAGCACTCAGTTGCGGCGCAAAGCTCGCTTTGGTGAGCGATGCACGCGACATGAGCGAAGTTTGTCAAATTCTCACGACGCAAAACGTAACCGTCTGGAATTCCGTACCTGTACTTTTCGACATGGCGATGAAACATCGCATTTCGGCAAATGATTCACGCAATCTTTTGCTGCGCAAGGTTCTACTTTCGGGCGACCGCATCCCGCTTGACATTTGTACGACATCAAAGAAGGCGGGTTGCAACGCAGACCTTATCAGTCTCGGTGGCGCCACCGAAGCGGCTATTTGGTCCATCATCTACCCGTTTAACAAAGTGCGCCCGGAATGGGATTGTATCCCTTACGGTTATCCGATGAAAAATCAGACGTTTTATGTTCTCGATGAAGAGTTGAAACTTTGTCCGCCAGAAGTTCAAGGCGACCTCTACATTGGCGGCGTCGGACTGGCGAAGGGCTACAACAATGATCCTGAGAAAACAAGTAAAGCGTTCATCAAGCATCCGCAACTTGGTCGTATATACCGCACCGGCGATTTGGGCAAACTCAAAACAGAAGGCTTTATTGAATTTCTGGGCCGTTCCGATACGCAAATCAAGCTCAACGGTTTCCGCATTGAACTTGGAGAAATCGAAGCCGCGATTATGCATACTGGGCTGGCTTCTCGTGCCGTTGCAGCGCTCAAGGACGTTCCGGGCAGCGGAAAGCAAATCATCGCTTATGTTCTCGGAGCAAGCGTCGAAAATGCAGAAAGCTCCATCAAGGCCGAAATTTCAAAGACGCTCACGGGGTACATGATTCCGTCGCGCATTGTTACGATGGATTCATTCCCGCTTTCCGCCAACGGCAAGGTTGACAAAAAGCAACTTCCAATTCCAGAAATTTCTATTGCAACAGTGATGCCCGCGAGCGCCACGAACGAGAACATTTCTGTAGAAGAAAAAGCAATGCTTGAAATCTGGCAAAGTGTTTTCGAAAATCCGAGTATCACGCTTGATGACGATTTCTACTCCATCGGCGGTGACTCCATCACATTGATGAAACTTGTTGACAAGATTGCGCTTGATCTCAAGAAAACAGTGAACATCGACCAAATTCTCCAAGCGAAGAATATTAGGGAATTCGCATTTCTCATCTAGTAGCCAAGGTTCTCCTTAGGAAAAAACTAGCGTCGGGCATTTGTCCGGCGCTTCTTTTTATCCGTTATTTTACATTTCAAACAACAGCTACATACAAAATATGGCGCACCGTTCGGCACGCCATACCTTCTTCTATTGTAGTCTGGGTTATAGAAGATAAGGAGTCTAAACTTTAATTAATCTTCAAGAGGAACAACATAGTAAGCAGTTCCGGTGGAGACGTCCATCTCCTTTTCGACCTTACCATCCCTGTAACGATAGATAGCGCCCTTCTTTCCATCGGAATGACCAATGAACACAGAGCCATCTGTATCTGTATGGATAGAGGCTGCAAACCACGGAATCGTCGGAGACAAATCAACCTTTTTAATGGTCTTCTTCTTCAAATCAATGACAACAAAGTTCCATTCAAGCGCATAGAAATTATTTGGGTCAGAGAAGTTTCCGAAGAAACCCATAAATTTTCCGTCGCCAATGTATGTACCACCAGCCATAAGATAGTTTTCATTCTTTTTCTTGCCATCGTAAGCGGCATCGTGCAAGTGGAACACCCAATCCTTGTCAAATTCGGTTTTACCCTTCTTGATACGCACCCAACCTTCTGTTTGTCCTTCAACAAAGCCCAGCGAACCAAGAGCATAGAAGTAAATATCGCCATTTTCATCGACAAAAGCCATGGTGTTATTCATGTCATCATAGATACCAAGCGATGAGGTTGCATCTTCACGAATAACTTTTTCAATTTTATCCGTTGCGATATCGATAATAGCGACCATTGCAGAACCACCCGTCATAATACTATTCTCATTCATATAGACAATCTGGCCCAAGGACTGGTAAAGTTTACCATCACGTACAACAGAAGAACCCGGGGCTATCATTAAAGCGCCTTCTTCCAGGTACTTGGAAAAATCAATTGTATTGATTTTTTTCAAAGTAACCGGGTCTACAGACACAATAGCGTTACCCATGGTCTGATTCACATACATTTTCTTTTTGTCAACGAATTTAAACATCATTGCGCTTGTGCCTTTAAACTTCGCTGTAGCAGCAGGCTTTTCAGGGACATTATTATCCTTGTCAAGTTTATAGCGCGCAAGATTTCCGTTTCCAGATTCATCGGCATTTAAGATGTACAAGGATCCGTTAAAATAACCAACAGAAGCAGAATTATTGGTTTCAATAAAGTCTTTCACCAATGAACTCTGGTCTGCAGAAAAACTTCCGGTTCCTACAAGCATGGAGTTATCCATCATGAAGCCAAGGGCGTATTTTTTGCCTTCGTTATTGGGTTCATCCGAAGCGCTAGAGGAATCATCGCCGCAAGCGACAAGGGCACTAGCCATAGCAAGTGCAAGCGCAGACTGTTTTACGATACTTGCGAAATTGCAAGATTTAGATTTGTTGTTGAACATGTTCATTGTTTTCCTTTTTATTGTTTGTAATTCCGTTAAAGATTAAACTTTATCTTAGACGCAAAGCTACGACCAACCTTTGATTCCCCATACTTATCATACACGAGAGCATCTGTAAAGTTTCTCACTTCAAAGCTCCATGAAAGCTTATTTGCAAGGACGGAGTATTCCACACCAATATCTTGGAAGAATGAGCTAGGAATTATCCTTTTTTGTTTTCTGGAAACATTCCAGTTGTAATAATACTCATCCGTATAGCAACCAGTCCAATACAACTTAAAGAAGTCATCTTTAAACAAAAGATCTCCAATATGGAATTCTGCGCCAAAATTCATGTAAAAAAGCGGTATGTTCGGAACGATTAAATCCTTATCAATGCCATAAACCAAGTCTTTTTCACGACTACGTACATCCTGATTCGTAACATTATACGAAATCGCTAAATACTCATTAACATCAACAGAAGCTTCAATTTCAAAACCATGCGTTTTCGTTCCGACACTGTTGTAGTAAGGTTGCGGCACAGCAGCAAGGCTACTCCAATAAATTCTATCATCCATCAAAAGATAGAACCAGTTGAATTCCAAATGCAGACGTAAAAGCAAGGGCATGTTATTCAATTCCAATTCCGCACCAGCCGTAAAGTTATCCGATATTTCAGGATTTAAGTTCGGCGAAGAAGCTCTATACAGTCCATCCCCAAAGACCTCTTCATGCGTCGGAAATCTTAGGCTATGCTGATAACTTCCCTTAATGGCAAAAGGCTCAATTACCTTAAAACGGATATTTTCGCTATAGCCAAAATTTTCAAAGTCTATATTTTCACCGCCTAGGCGTTGCAGCTTAGCGCCATCGTCATCGGCCGCAAGTTTATAGATAAAGCCCTTTATTCCAACAACATTTTGTAATCTGGAATCAAGGAAATTATTTTCAAGAGATAATCCCGTTATAAATCCATGACTATGTCCAGGGAACCCAGAAACGCTGAGCTTCGTTACAGCAAGTTTGTCCTTAGGCTCTTGGGAATCGTATCTATAAATGCCACTCCAGCTCAAAATGTGTTTTTTATTAAAGGCATAATCGAAATTCCACGGAATCAAGAATGAATTATTATAGCGTTCATACAAAGTGGCTCCACCCTGTTTAATTTCACCTGCCAAAGCCTTACTTCTGCGATAGCTTTCCCTAGACCAACCTGTATAATAGATGTGCGTTGTATCCGTTATATTTTCAAAATTGTGCGAGAACTCAAACAAGACAGAACCGCTCAAGCCTTTAACAAATAAATCTTTTTTTTCAAGGCCAAACGTAAATCCGTATGACCAGCCTTCCATTACAGCATCTTCAATTCTATGGAAGTTCGATTGGATTTCTTTATCCACACTTCCGAATCCCGCTCCAAGCGAAATCCGGTCAAACCAAAAATTATTGAAATTCACAAACGGAGAAATATTGTAGCTGTAGTAACGGTCATGGTCGCGCGTTACCGTAGTGTCCATATAAGGCGTTGTAAACTCGTAATCATTGTCAGAATAGTTGTAATAAGCCGAAAGTCCAATTTCTACAGAGCGATTTTTCGTAGAATCGCTAACCCATACATATTTGGCGTCAAGGGATGCCTTATGCGTATTAAAGCTTCCAAAACTATAGGAACCGCTAATAGAACTATTCGGCAAACGATGTGTAACAACGTTAATAATACCACCCATGCCATCCGTTGCAAATCGTTCCGGCACATAGCTTTTGTAAACCTCAATGCGATCTATTTTGTCAATAGGAATATCATTTATTGAAAGCGATCCGTTTTCGTTATCGATAGGTACGCCATCGACAAGAACTTTCACGTTTTTGCCTTCCATGCCGCGGATATTGATTTTACTTTCACCGCCGAGGCCTCCTGACTGGCGAATCTTCACGCCGCTAGAGCGGTTCGTCGCTTCGGCAATTGTCGCACTGGAACCTTGCAATTCCTTCGTATCTAATATTTTTACGGATTCGGCCTTCGTTTTCGTATCAACTGGAGATGTTTCTACTTCACTTTCGTCTTCGACAGACAAACCGTCAAGAACGGTAATATCGGACGATTTTGCGGAATTACGCAAAGAAGTTTCAGAAACACGTTCTGAATTCGGAGCAGTCGGCGCAGGTTCTTCGCTCACTGTCGCAGATTCATCAAAAAACGCATCGTCATAACTTGTCACTTCATCAGTCTGAGCAAACACGCAAGCAGAACATAACACAACAGAGAATGCAATTTTCTTATTCATCTTCGGGGAACCCCAATTCCAACGTGGACGAGTAAAAATAAATTAAGCATCCATAATTATTCTACTCTAAACGGTTTTAAAACAATCCGATTAGACAAGGTTAACTTTTTTAGTTTGTCATCCTGAACGCGTAGCGTGATATAGAATTGTTGGCAATTTATTGCCTTACAATTCTTAGGTTCGAAGGAGCAGGATCCAGTGCAAAACATGACTGGTTTGGGCTAAAGGCACAACTTTCGCCTGCTGAGTCGTCTTCGCTTTGCTCAGAATGACGATATGCAAAAAACAAGTATGGCGCACCGTTCGGCACGCCATACCCGCTTCTATTGTAGTCTGGGTTTTAGAAGATTTTTAAAGCACCCACAATGCTATGTGATAAACGATAAACGCGAGTCCTAACGAAATAGCAAAGTAGTAGCCCGCAATAGTAAGCAGCCATTTGAGAGAATGCGTTTCGCGATATGTTGTACCCATCGCAAGGACACAAGGGATATTGAACATCGAGGCAAAAATGAACGCGAGAGCTTCAGGAAGCGAAACCACAGCACGCATCATTTCTCCAAGGTTCGCCCCGGCAGCATTGCGAGAAACAAGCGAGAAAGCGTCATTCGTACTCGCGAAAACAACGCTCATCACACCAAGCGACGCTTCCTTGCTAAAAACACCACCCAAGTACGAGATAAACAGCTGCCAACGCATGCCAAAAATTTGCGTAAACGGCTCAATCGCATTTCCAATCGTGTAAAGAACACTATGTTCTACATTACCGTCTTTCGAATACGAAACAAGCCAAAAGATGAAGGACAAAAGCCAAATGACCATAATCGCTTTCTTGAAAACCGCCCAAACATTGCGGGCAACCGTCTTCATTAAAATTTTCCAATGCGGTTTGTGGTACGGCGGGAGTTCCATAATCATGCCTACGCGTTCATTTATTGGCATCAGCTTGTTTCCAAACAGTTTAGACGAAAGCCAGAACGACGCAAAAATCATGGCCACGTAAATCAAGCCAAACAGCGGGGCCGCAGAGCCAAAAAATACAGACGCCAAAAACAGCACCACGGCAACTTTTGAGCCACACGGGATCGACCACAAAAGCACCATTGCAAACAAACGCTGTCCACGCGTATCCAAAACACGAGTACCGCAAACAGCGCCGCCCGTGCACGCAAGCCCAGAGAGCAGCGGCATAAACGCCTTGCCGTGCAATCCAAGCCGTGAAAGCCACGAGTCAAACACATAAGATGACCTTGCCAAGTATCCCGTATCTTCCATCAGTCCAAACGTCACGAGAATCGCAAAGACAAAGCCCATCATGGCGACAGTCACGGCAAGCCCGCCAATAACAACGCCATTGATAAACGATGCTACAGAAGGCCACCAGCCAAGCGATTCGCACATTTTTACCACATACGGTTCCGCAGCGCTTTGGAAGCCAAAGCATCCCATAATTATCGGAACAGCAATCATCATGCTCATCGCAAGCGTAATCACCAAGATAAAGAATGCGACAAACTTACCCCAGATGCGGTGCGTCGCAATTTTGTCGAAGCGAGAAAGCGATATAGTTTTTTCGCAACTCGAAGACGCATCCCTGAGAATTTCAGAAACAAAGCGGTACTTCGCTTCGCCGGTCAAAAGGCCGCCATCAGTTCCCATTTCATCTAAATTCTTTTGTATTTCGTCCCAGCGTTCTTTACCCACCGCATTTCGAACTTCAAAACAGACAAGCGAATCATTTTCCAAGAGCTTTGAAACAATCCAGAATCTTTCGCGAATTCCTAATTTAAAATTCGTAATTAACGATTCCAAGTTTTCAACAACTGCGACATCCTTCGTTTCTGCATTTTCAACCACAAGCCTGCGAATGCAATCAGATGAAATCGTCGCTTTCTTTTCAATCGCTCGATTCAGCGTCTCAAAGAATTTCGGATAACCGTCTAAATCCGACGCAGTAAAACCGAGCACCGGAATATTCAAAAACTTTTCAATTTTCTGAACGTCAATCTTTTTGCCTTTCTGCTCGGCGACATCCATCATGTTGAGCACAAGCATCACCGGGCTTTTCACGCCCGCAAAATCCGCCAACATGTAAAGGCTGCGTTCAAGCTGAGCGGCATCGACAATAATGCACACAAGGTCAGCGTAACCATGTTCAATATAAGTTCGCGTAACCATTTCTTCGGCAGAATTCGCTGTAAGCCCATAGCTCCCCGGCAAATCGACAACGCGGTAAAGCTCTTCGCCCTGCGTAAAAAAGCCTTCCGCACGTTCCACCGTTTTTCCGGGCCAGTTGCCCACATGCTGGTGCGAACCCGTTAAAGCATTGAAAAGCGTCGATTTACCGGAATTCGGCTGACCAAGCAAAGCTATCGTTCTCATGCTAAAGCCACCTCAATCTGCATACATTCTTTGCGGTTAATCGCAATCATCGTATCGTGCGAATACAAAAGCACTGGAGAACGACCATCGTTTTGCAGCACTAAAAACGGGCTGCTCGGCGGAAGTCCCATCGACACGACGCGAGATACGAATCGAGAATCACCGTTAATCTTTTGAATCAAACCCTTTTGATTTTCCTTCATTTCTGACAAACACATTTTCCTACTCCATCTATCTAAAACTGTAGCGAATCTTCGTCGCAAAACTTCTACCGGGCTTGCTTTCGCCAAACTTATCGAACGATTCGCTATCCGTGATGTTATCGACTTCAAAACTCCAGCCCAATTTATTGTCCCACAAGGAATATTCAACGCCAATATCTTGCGTGAACGAGGCTTTAATTTTACGGCTCTGGCGAGAGCTGATTTTCCAGCCATAGAAATATTCATCCGTATAATTTGCAGACCACCAGACTTTCAAAAAATCTTCACTACTGAACAAGTCACCAACATGGTATTCTACAAGGTAATTCATAAAGAATCGTGGAATATTCGGCACAATAGCATCCTTGGGAATGCCCTGTCTTGCATTATACTTTATATTACGCAAATCTTGGAAAGTCCAGTTCGTTCCCAACAAAACCCACTCATTTACATCCAACTTCACATCGCCTTCATAGCCCCAACTGCGAATCGGATTCATGTTAAAATAGGGAATCGACATTTGCGACGAACTCATGTAATGGATGCGGTTTTTGTAATATGAATAAAATACATCACCATCAAAGCGAAGCCTTGTCACAAGCGGCAATTCCTGCAAATCCACAGAGATTCCAAAGTTGAAATTATCCGCCTCTTCAGGCTTGAGGTTTATCGCAGCACTCACGCGAAGGCCATCGCCAAAAAGTTCTTCAGGGGACGGCAAACGCACTGCATGTTGATACGAAGCCTTCACAGAAAGCGGCTTTGCAATTTTGAACATCAAATTTTCATCATAACTGAAATCTGTGTAGTCATTAGATTCCACCGCAGGTTCAATAAGAAGGCTTGTCGGCATATTCGAGATTTTGGCATTCAAGTAGTGGAATTTGAAACCAGCGAGATTTTGGATTCGTGAATTCCAGAAATGATTTTCAAGCGAAATGCCAGTAGTCACAGAAAACATTTCACCCGGAAGCCCTGCCGTATTGAAACCCATCTTTTCCGAACCAAGATCATCTTCAGGATTTTCCTTATGATAT
>JAEEGH010010241.1_pt1 | contig 21589 bp, 27 predicted proteins | sample 9134181 | NCBI WGS metagenome assembly JAEEGH01 (sample SAMN16246544, study PRJNA631951) | gut metagenome | biome: gut microbiome; feature: rumen; material: DP-attached | host: Bos | place: Iran: Karaj | collected 2018-10
ATCTTCATAAGGTATTGTTTCTGTTTCATCCTTACGAGATGTCAGTAAAATAAATGAAACTTTTGCATCTTTTGCCTTAACACTTCCAGAAATACCGTGAACATGACCATCTTCACATTGTATTATGCAAGGAATGTTGTGTTTTCTTATTACCATTTCAGACAGGATATTATCAGCACTCCCTGAATCAGCTAATGTTACAATATCCTGTCCATCTTGTTGGATGGACAGGACGGGAACGCCATAATAATGTAGCCCGATCTCCATGGGGAAAAAGAAATCGCAGTCAGAAATGGTCAAGTTGGCAGGTGTGGCTGTGGATGAACGAAGTGTGTATTCACTATAGTCTATGACCAATGAGTGTTTCTGCATGAACTCATTTCCTAATATACCGACTATTGGAAGGTCATCCACATTCTCACATTGGTATTCATCACATATGCAGAACTTTTCGCTATACTGTATTCCACCAAAGACGAAAGAGAACCTAATAGTATCAGTAGTAACCAGATCATTAGTTACAGTCAGAACATCTGTAGTTTCATCATGGATTTTACACAATTCACTGACTTGGTCAGCCATATGACGTGACAAGACATTCACTGTGCTGCCCGAGTCAAGCATCATCAATCCAGTATGCTCTTCTGCCCATTTGTCCAGATAGTCAACCTGGACAAATGGACATAAATCGCCAACAACCCTAAACATATTAACTCTGATGTTCTTCTCTGCCATAATTGCGATTAATCTAATTAAGTGTTTTGTCTACCATAGATCTATTTATGCCATGTACGTATCAGGCATTGCGTACATCTGCTGGCGAATAGCCAACATACATTTGCATGCATTACCCCTAGATACCTTGGAAGCATAAAGGTCATCTGTTCTGCCAATCTTGTGATGAGCCGCCTGAGCCTGACGCTTCTCAACTATACGTCTTACCAGTCTCGCTTGCTCTTTATCACTCTTTGAGTTGTTACGTCCATTAAGAGTTATAAACAACCCGTCCAAGAGTTCACTCTTGAGAGCCTCAGTCGTCTTGTTACCAGTTTCTTTTGCTAGTGAACGACGATACTTGTGAGTCGTTTCGAGAAACATCCAACGCTTATTGGTCTCCTTCTGAATCATCTCACTGCTCATACGAGCATTGACAGCCTCAAACTGCATCTTAGCAGTTTTCTTACCCTTACTTGCATAAGTGATTTCACTTGTTGAATTAACACTTGCGCTCTGCTTTGAAAAATTGTACTGTTTCATAAGATTTAATTTTAAAATTGTTATTAATGCGTAATTTTGACGCAAAGATAGCAATTAGTTTGATACACTCCAAATTTTAATGCGTAAAAATGACACAAAGACCCCAAATTATAACATCCGTTAACAGAAAAACAAAGAAATTGAAGACATTTTAAGAAATTAATGCGTAAATGTGACGCATTGACTTTCACTTTGCCTACTTTGATTATATTGGGACGCAGCAGATAAAAAAAGGAGTACACATTATATATAATAAAAAGGGAGTAGAAAACCTTGCGGTGTCCTACCCCCAGACTTTGTGGTAAAAATAAAGCGTTCGCTATTTACTCGGTATTCGGAAACCTGGCCATTTCAAAGAAAAACTCCAAGAATAAGCAAGTTGACGCCCACGCGAATAAACAGAAAGAGTCTCACGACTCATATGCTGTGCCTTCAAAGAAGAATCATTATTTTGAGACTGATATCAGTCTTGGCATAGCATCTCCAGCTCCTTTAACAGAATATCAACGCCTTCAACAGCCTTCGCCTGAATATGCTTGAACCTTTCAGGCAGTTTCCCCTCCATATCAGATGGATCTATCAGGAACTTGGGAACCTCGGGGTGAGCATAGTTCACCAGCCCTGCAGCCGGATAGACCACCAGAGATGTTCCTATAACCACGAATATATCAGCATACTCCACCAAGCGGATAGCCTCAGACATCGTGTTAAGATATTCGCCGAACCACACAATATATGGACGGAGCTGAGAGCCATCGGCAGCCTTATCGCCTAGTCTGATTGGCACATCCAAAGGATATTCCTTGATACATGCAGGATCCAGCCTGTTCATTGAAGATGTGACTTTTGACAATTCTCCATGTAGGTGAATGACTTTTGAGCTACCAGCACGTTCATGCAGGTTATCCACGTTCTGAGTAATAATAGTCACATCATGGCTTTTCTCCAATTCTGCCAATGCAAGGTGAGCGTGATTCGGCTGAACTTCCAGCAGGTTCTTACGCCTTGCATTATAGAAATCCAGTACAGCCTGCGGATTCTCCTCAAATCCTGCTACACTCGCCAATTTCTTTGCATCGTACTTATTCCACATGCCATTACTGTCTCGGAACGTGGGGATTCCGCTCTCTGCACTGATGCCAGCACCAGTAAAAACGACGATCTTTTGTCTAACCATCATTATTCTTTCTTATGTTTCAGACTGCAAATATACAAAAAAAAGTTGAATTATCAAAATGATTGGACAGCAAACAAGCTGCAGCAATCACAATTCATCTCTAATTACAATCTTACCCCCATCTTTCCCAAATATATCATCACCAATCACTTTAATAGAAGAAGGGACAGACAACACCAGATAGCCCTCATGGAATAGAAATGCCTGGTCACAAATAGTCAAAGTGCCCTCTGGAACTACGTAATGACTTCCCTTTAATCCCATACGGGCATAAAGTAACCTTTTCCTATCCTTAGTATAGACAACATCATATTCATCAATGAAGACATCATCATCTGACCATGACTCATTAGGGTCCAATTCCTCTGGCACATACGGTCTATCCCAAAAGCAGATGGCACCAACGGTGTCCGTACCTCCTAGAATGGCATCGAAAGACTCCTCTGGCAAAGTATAGGGGAAATAAAGGCACCGAAGCTTATTGCACCCAATAAAGGCCAGTCTGTCAACATGTTCCGTGCCCTCCTTTATCTTGTAGTTCTTCACATCAGCACATACCAGCAGACGTTTCCTGTCTTTGCTGTAGACTGCCCCAAACTCATCCACCCATCCTTCGGCTATTTCAGCCTCCAGTTCGTCACTCCGAATACAGTTTTCAGGATATGGCCAATTCCAATAGTTAACCTTCAAATCCCTTGGAGCATACGTCATAGCTTCATTGCTTGATGGCTCATCAGCATACCACTCCACCGTATAGGGTATGTCAACCTCTCTCAGGTGAGGCCGATTCCAGAAAGCTTTTCTATCTATCTCTTCTATTCCTTCTGGTATCCGATAATGGGGAATATCAGGAACCTTGAATAAGGTTTTTCCGTCGCTGGAGACGATAGAACCATCTTCACTATATAGATATCTGTAGATTATTCCTCCCATTACAGATTAGTGTATTAAAAAACATATTGACCTTGTTAAGCATGGCCATTAGTTCGATGTAGCTTATACCAAAACCGTTCAAATAGACATCAAAACGATGATAATCTTCACAGGGATATGGTATCCGCTGATCAACATAGCCATTCCTGACATAGAACCACTTCCTTCTGACACAATCCTCATAATCATCGTCATCAGGATCCAGAGCGAAAGCAGTCAAGGCTATTGGGCGACTGCCCTGTATCTCCCTAAGATGCTTCAACAACGTTGTACCATAACCCTTACTTTGATATTCAGGTTCAATGGCAAGGTAATAGATAAAAGAACCCTGGAAGAAATTTATCATATAAGTATAGCCAACAAATGTACCATCATCCTCCATGGCAATAAAATCCACGGATGCGCCCTTATAACACCCCGTCAGGAAATGAAGATCCTCCGTGTTCTCGGTAGAAGGGAACACTTTCTCGTTCAACTCCTCTATTCTGGAGTTGAGTTCATAATCATCTCTGGTTACCTGCTTAAAAACAATCATAATAATCTCCTATCTTATACAAAACCTATACGCCTAGTACCCATCTTTACAATGTTTTCCTCACGGCAGTACTGCTCAATCTTCTCGTCTGTAACGTAGTCATCACCGTAGAGGATGCTCTCGATATCACATTTGCGGGTGATATTTTCAATCTGGCCACCACTGAAGTCAAAGGAAGATGCTAGACGTTCAGCCGTTTTCTCAGAGAGTTCAGGCATCATTGACTGCCAGATCTTGGTACGTTGGGCCAGTTCCGGCTTTTCAAACTTCACCTTATAGAGGAAACGGCGCTCAAAAGCGGCATCCATATTCTGTACCAGGTTAGTCGTTGCAATCATGATACCATCCAACGACTCCATCTCCTGCAGGATGATATTCTGGATTGAGTTTTCCATCTTATCCACTGAGCGCTCAGCACCCTCCTTACGCTTGCCTATAACTGCATCAGCCTCATTGAAAAGCAGGATAGGAATCCGCTTGGAGTTCTTGGCCACAGCGCGATATCGGTCAAAGATGGCCTTGATATTCTTCTCGCTCTCCCCTACCCACATACTCTTAACCTGCGAGATATTCACCTGCATGATGTCACGACCAGTTTTCTTGGCCAACTGGAGTACACTTTCAGTCTTACCAGTACCTGGTGCGCCATAGAACAGACAAGCAAATCCCTGACGGTGCCCTTTTTCTTTCAAACGATCACAGATGCTCAAATAATGGCTTTCGTCAAGCAACTCGGCCAAACCCTCCAGTTGGTGTTTCACTTCGTCGTTAAAGAACAGTTCCTTTTCAGTGATGCCATCGTTCTGTATGACGTCACACCCTTTATTATTATCTTGCAGTTTGATATCATAATCCTGAAGCAGCACCTCTTTTGCCTTGGCTGTTAGCTGGTACTCATCCTTTTCCCTAAAGCCCTCTGAGAAGGCATTTTCAACCCAGCCTTCCCGAACCAGATAGTGTCTTCCATCTGACATAGCACGGTCAAAATCATATTTCTGATGCTGTTCATCAAACAAGAACACCAAATGACTCATTGGGATATTTACGGTTCCACCAAGCACCAAATGACGGCACATGTGGGTTACAACAGCCTTACTCGCAGCTGACATACCTGTACCACGAAGGGCTTTCACATACGAAAGATCCGGATTATCATCCATAAGTCGCTCTATCTCTTCAAGCATTAGTTCAGAAGAGAGTTCATCCTCATGGCGTAGATGGGTAATATCATAGAAATACTGAAAGAATTGAATTCCAGTAGCATTCTTGTATGATTTACGCTGATAAGGCTCGTTTTTTGCAAGATTCTCAAGAAACCCTTGAGTTACTGTATAGTCATAACTGCGATTCATATTGTTCTTAATCATACGCAGCATACCTTTTCTAACCAGTTCATCAACCTCCCCCCTGTACTGTAACACTTGTACGTTATTACAGTTCAGATAGTTTGCCACATCCGAGAAGTCAGACTTATTGCCTGCTGCACTCGACTCGATAAAGAGTGCCAGCAGCACAGCTTGGATTTTAGTAATACCCTGACGTTCTGAAAAGTATGTGATGAATCGGTCAGCTTTCTCAAAAAACGATGAGCTCAACTCTGAGTCCTCGGCAAGGGTGACAATACAGTTTACCGCCATTAATAATGTCAGTTCCTCATTCTCATCAATGAAGTCTTTAATCAAGTCTTCATTCATATCAGCCTTATCCTGGATCTTCAGTTTACGAATTGGTCTCATCACTTTCTTTCCTCTAATCATAATAATATGTATTTATTCTTATCAATTCACTGTTTCTGAACATAACAATACACTTTACAAATAAATAGAATATCAAAATCATACATATAAGTATAATCCTATTGAGTTTATCAAAATCATATATTTATGACCAAAAAACATAATTATTGATAGACATATGAGATTTTACAAAGAAGTTTGGGGTATCATCTGGGAGTTTAATTCCATTGGTGAGTTTATCTCTTTTACGCTCGGAAGAGTCTTGGGAGCTATAATTTTCTTCGGTGGACTGTATTTATTATGCAAGTGTAGTTGATTATGAGGATCTGTGAATCACAAATAAGGTGCCTATTCAGGCAATTCAACAAAGATTACTTTGGCAACATACTGCCAATGCCATACATTAAGATCAGGCACAGTGTCAACACGCTGGGGTACTTTTCGTACATGCAGAATGAAATGTTTGGTACGACAGAGACTCTTGAAATCTCCGACTTTTACGCATACACATCAAACCAGCTGCGTGATATCGTCGTTCACGAGATGATACATTATTATCTATATTATATAGGGGAGGATGTTAGATTAAAACATGGAAAGTCGTTCAAGAGGATGGCCAGACAGTTAAACCAGACCTATGGCCTACATGTCACACCAACAATAGATCTGACAAGAATGAAACCAAGACCTGATGCGCCATACCTTAAAAGATTGTTATTCAAAATAATTAGTTAAACAGAAATGAAACAGTTTAAGATTAGTAAGAACTATACCAATCGCTCTGAAGAGTCACTCGACAGATACCTTGTAGAGATAAGCCGTATGCCTATGATCACTCCAGATCAGGAGGTCGAACTCGCCCAGATAATCAGGAAGGGTGGAAAGAAAGGAGAAGAAGCAAAGGAAAAACTGGTGACAGCAAATCTTCGTTTCGTTGTTTCCGTCGCCAAGCAGTATCAGCATCAAGGCGTTCCCCTCTCAGACCTGATTAATGAAGGTAATCTTGGCCTTATGACTGCAGCCGACAAGTTTGATGAGACACGCGGATTCAAGTTTATCTCTTACGCTATCTGGTGGATTCGTCAAAGCATTCTTCAGTCTATAGCCGAATATAGCAGTATTGTACGCAGGCCTCAGAGCCAGATTGCCATCAGCAACAAGATTAAGAATGCCACGAATGAATTTATTCAGAAATACCAGCGCTATCCGTCTGCGGAGGAGCTGAGTGATATTATATCCCTGGAGATTGACAAGATTGAAAAAGCAATTCAGGCAGAGGCCCATGTAGCCAGTATTGATGCTCCTATCACGGAAGATGAAGGAACCACTATGGCCGACATGATTTCATCCTCATCAGAATATGCCTCGGACCGCAAGGTTGACTACGATTCCATGTGTAATGACTTGATGCAGGTTCTTACTTCGATTCTTAACGAAAGGGAAAGGATTATAGTCATCCAGAGTTTTGGCATAGGATGCCCGGAAAGAGGCCTGGATGCAATCGGCAACGATTTGGGCCTTACTCGTGAACGTGTCCGCCAGATTAGGGAGCGTGGACTTGACAAGGTCAGAAAGAGTCCAAAGTCAAGACTGCTGCTGAAGCATCTCGGATCATAATACAGCATAGCCAATCACATGGTAAAGAAAAAGAAAAACTATCATTATTCAAAAAGTGACACTCACCTTACTGTCGATGCCGATGAGCTGTCCTATGAAGAGTATTATGCTCTTACTCACTGTGGGAAAAAGGCAGAGAACAGAAAAAAGGCAGCTCAGGCACTTTGCGACTATCTCTGTGATAAATTCCAGATTACCCATTGTAAAGTATGGGTTGCTGACCGTATGTATCCGACACGTTATGGACACACCTATATGGGATTATATTGGTGGTGGCATAAAGTTATTACCATTTATAACAATATGGATTTCATGACCCCGTGTACTAATAGGTCATTCGCAGATGTGCTCCTTCATGAGTTTATGCACCATTATGATTATTATTACTTAAATCTGAGTGAATCAGTTCACAGCAAAGGATTTTATTCAAGAATCAGGGATTTGAAAGCCAAACTTAAAAAGCCAAAGAAATGAAAAAAGGAATACTCATCATACCAGATGTCCATGGTCGTGACTTCTGGAAGGAAGCAATAGAAAGAAAGGACTATGAGAAAGTAGTCTTTCTCGGGGATTACTCGGATCCATATGATATAGAAGGGATAACTGATGATGTTGCTATCGACAACTTTAAATCTATTATTGATTATAAACAACAGAATCCAGACAAAGTTGTCCTGTTGTTGGGTAATCACGACCTTCATTACTATTCCGAGTTTTACTACGAATTAGCAGGAGGTGTCAGATACGACCCTATTGCGGCCATTTCACTCCAGCGTCTATTTCAGGAAAACCCTCAACTGTTCAAGCTGGCATATGAGACAGACTGGGGTGGCAAACGCTATTTGTTTTCCCATGCAGGCATAACTCAGTGCTGGTTTAAAAGGAATATTGATTTGATAAGGAAACCTGACGCCCGCCATTTGAACCGACTGATCCATTCCAATGAAGGTTTAGAGGCCTTAGCACAGGTAGGTGAAATGCGTTGGGGTGACTATCCCAGCGGTAGTATGGTGTGGGCCGATGTTGAGGAGATGCTTGTATCGGATCCTTTACCAGACACATATCAGATTGTTGGGCACTCCATGCAATATGACGGTCCGATTATCACTGACAAGTTCGCCTGTATCGACTGTCGGGCTGCATTTGTTCTCAACAATAAGGGAAAGATTAAGCCTGTAACTCAAATAACACCCTATGAAGAGTATTTTTAAATTTCTCAGAGATTTCATGTTAGGTTTCCTGCTAACATGGTATGCCTTGGACTTGTGGACATTGTGTAAAGGTGATTTGCGTCCGCTGTGGCGAAAAGGTATTAATGTTGAATGGCTCGTCAATACCAGACAAGGAGAGTTGACTGAGACTGTTAATGAGATACAAAGAGACAGACGTACTTATATAGGTTTTAGAGTGACCTATACATATAGTGAGCCAATTATTATAAGGAATACAGAATAATGACATATCATTTGTATATATCATAGGAAATTTATATCTTTGCAAAAAATTGAAGATTATGACTAAAAACTATCCATCATGGGATGCCAAGGCATGGCTCGATGAGTTTGAGGCATCCAAGCAGATTCCGGGTGGTACCCGCCCTATAAGAGCTAAGGTCTTTCAGTCAACGCTGCAGATTGTGACGAATGGAGGATACCAAACTACTACCGGTGTCAACATAGAGCTAGACAAGTTCTACAACAACAAGGCACTCCAAGACAATGTCTTCTGTGAACGAGAGATCACATTAAAAGATCCACAGAAACTATTTGTCACAAATACCCAGGTTGTTAATCAAGACTGTCTTGCCTATGCCAAGTCCCTTCTGGAGCAAGATAACGCTGATGACCTCTGCATTCTCAATATGGCCAGTGCCAAGAACCCCGGAGGTGGCGTCTATGGTGGTGCAGGAGCGCAGGAAGAGTATCTGTTCCGTTGTTCTGACTACTACCGTTTCCTCTTCCAATATGCAGATCCTGCATCATTCGACTGTGAAAAGGTTTATGGAATTCCACATAACCCTCGTCATTCATATCCTCTGAAAAGACACTTTGGGGGTGTCTATTCTCACGGCGTCACCATCTTCCGTGACACTGAGGCTAATGGATATGCTTTGTTAGAGACACCATGGAAGGTCAACTTTGTGGCTGTGGCAGCAAACAATATCAGAAGATACATGAATGGCAGGACAACCATTCCTGACAAGTTCATCCCCTCTACCCTCAGTCTTATCCGCACGATTCTAAGAATTGCGTATAATAACGGGCAGAGAAGGCTTGTGCTCGGTGCCTTTGGTTGCGGAGCCTTTGCAAACCCACCAGGCCACATGGCACAACTGTTCAAGCAGGTATTTGAAGAGCCGGAATTCCAGGGACTCTTCCGAGAGATTCATTTTGCCATCATTGAGGATCACAATTCTCATGGTAGAAACGTCAATGCATTCAAGGAAGTGTTCGGCTAAATCTAAAAGAACGGTGGAGTCTCACCGACTGCACCGTTCAAAGACATGTAAGGAATTGCGTTTAGTCTTTCCTATCCGACAAATCTGGACAACTCACAGATGAAAGGAATAGTAGAGACGTTCCCATATATAATCGAATACTCCGCTGAGTATCCAATAATTCATGATTTGTGAATGGTTCCATTAAGGAACTTCACCCACTCTTCTGCTCCCAAATCGCCATCAACATACACGGTATCTCCAGGAGCCACTGTCTGGTTCCAGTGTTCCATCAGTGTCTGGTTACGATTGGTATTCGGCTGTACCACGCGGCTCAGCTTATCCATCGGATCAAAGCCTGGGCCAGGCATCTGATGAACACATTCTTCCTCTTTGCGAGGACGTTCCATCCATGCCTTCAGTTCTTCCATACAGTCCTCCAGCGTCGAGTGAACCTTCTTCACCCCATAATACTTCGCCATCCTCATCAGATGACGGATACCTGTTAGGTCTTCGCATTCAGGATCAATACCAATAATCACCTTGTGACCACGCGCCAGGTTCTCAGCCATCTCCATTCTGGTGGTAATGGCATAAACGCGGTTCGGTTTCATCTCCCTGGCCTGAGGTGGAATCCAGAAGAGAATCACATCACACATACGCAAACCGAACGTCTCCCAGTTCATCTGGTAGGTAGGTGTTACGAATCGTTCTGTCTTTCGGGGGTTCAGCATAGTCAGATTCTCAATGCCCACCTTCTCAGCCACCTTTGGCGCCTGTGCCTGCCAAGATGGAGCACCATTCATCGGACCAGCAAGAAACACAGTCCACTGTTTCTTCTCAGCAACAGGCTGAGGACTCTTAATCACTTCTATCATATATACCTTATTTATTAACCAGCTCCTTAATCAGCGGCATGAGATATTCTTCAATCTCATCATACTCTATCCGATGCCCTCCAGGGAAGGAATAGATATGTTTGTAATACTCAGCGAAGATGGGCTTACAATGACCATAGTCGGTATCCTTGTCACCAAAGAGACCATAGCAGTTCTCACGGTCAAAGTCAGTGATTCCTTCAAACTGACGGGTCTCCAGCCTGCGATAGCCCTCCAGTATCTCAGGTGTGATTTCATACTTCTGTACACCGTCTTGACGGTTCACCACGAACTGGTGACTACCGACCTTCACATCCTCATCTCCCGACATATCGAGGGCGGGGTTCAAACAGATGCGCTTATAGCCCCTGAGCATCTGGGCATAGAAGCCACCTTGGCTGCTACCGATGATAAGGTCAGGTTTCTCTCGCACACACAACTCCTTCAGCATCTGAAGGCTTGCTTCGGCATCCACCGGACAGTCAGGCATCAGCAACTGCCAATCCTCTGGCAGATACTTCATAATACCCATTGACGTACGACTGTAGCCTGCAGAGGCAGAACCGTGCAGATACATCAGTTTCTTCGTGTAGTGAGGCATTTCCAGCGTATCATCCTGCATCTTGAAGTCCTCATCTTCATGGATCAGACCTTTACTGCCATAGAACCCCACGCTGTATGAGGCGATGGTCTGAGCGATGGTCAGCACCTCCTTTACAGCTTCCTCCGTCATATCCTTCACCTTCAACAGATTCCTGCTGCAAAGGGCTGCAATCAGGGTCGAAGAGGTCCAGTCGCCTGCACCCTCATAGTCCTTATAGTCAGGATTCAAAATGGGATCGAGTTTGACCCACTGACCTCCACCTAACTTAAAGCGGAGCCCGTCAGCTCCAAGTGTCTGGATGAAGAGCTTGTTCTGATAAGCATCTGCAAACGACAAATCCTGAATATACTCTCCAGACATCTTCACCACGTCGCTGGCTTCGACACATCTCAGGAAAGCCCTATATGCAGCACGTCTGCTCTTCTCATTCTCTATCCGATGACCGTCAGAGTCACATTCAAAGTAAACCAGCGTTCCCTTCTCATGCAAGCGTTCTGCCAGGACTCTATGGCCTGCCTGTGCTACGTCAAAGAAGAAAACATCAGGAGTAAAGTCCATAGACTCAACCAAGGAATCCACCTCCCCACCCTTACTCGAGAGATACTTTCTTGCTGGACGTGCCGATGGACCATTCCAAGGCTTTCCCGCAGTCGATCCCTTATGCCCCATAGTAGGATTACCGTCCTTATCCAGCTTATGAACACAGCGCAGAATGGTAGTGCCACCTTCAAGGGTATTCCTGACAAACCTGACATCAGCTCCATAGGCTTTCATGTCACGTTTCATCTGATAGCCCTGAGGTGAAACGTCAAACATGGCCACAGGAAAAGTCTTCACTCCAAGATAAGGAAGCATGGTCATTACATTGCCACAAGTGTTTCCAATCTCCATCTTCAGGATCTTCTCCTCAAACCTGTTACGTTTTCCAATGACGAAGCCGTCAGGATATTCGCGCTGCGTGATGACGTCAAAAGAGAAGTTACCCGTACCCATACAGGTTCTTCCTACAGATTGTTGCCGCAGTGAGTCTACAAGATTCTTGATTTTACCTCTCATACTCAAATTATTACAAAAATTCATTTCCTTTGCAAAGATACGAAGAAAAATTGGCTCTTGGCAACTAATTATATATATAAATGCATGATAATATCCAAAAATATTTGTATCTTTGCAATGTGATTATCTACTATAGGACTATAAAACAATTATAATGAGTAACAACAGAACTGAAATCATCGAATTACTACGTTCTACCAACCGACCTGGTATCGACAATGTCATCGCATGGCTGGATACAGAGCCAAGTTTCTATGAGGCATCTGGAGCCAGGATCCATCACGACAACGTCAAAGGTGGTCTGGCATACCATACTCTTAAGGTATATCATCTTGCCAAGGCAGACTGGGATAGCAGAGACGCTGCATTCAAGGCAAAATATCCTCTGGAGAGTGTGATTATATCAGCCTTGTTACACGATGTCTGTAAGAAGGATGTCTATTATATCGATGCTAATGGCAATCCAACATGGAATGAGGAGAACCACCGCAAGGGTCATGGTCTTCGTTCCGTTCACTTGCTCGAAGAACAGGGCTTAGAACTCACACAAGATGAACGTATGGCCATTTGGTGGCACATGGGCGCAGGAAACGAGATGTCACAGCCCGACTACCCCGAAGAATATGCCATCGCCATGCAAGACCCCTTCTGTCAACTTATCCATAATGCCGACTACATGGCGGCCAAAGAGTCTGATAAAGAGAAAAAAGAGGCAAGATTCAACACACTGAGTTGGGATGCCCAACAAGCACTCTTCCGTATGCAGACCGGTGGGCGTTTCGCCTTTGGAGCAGTCCGCTCTGACGTTTACAAACACAATCTTGAAATTTTCAAGACCTGGCAGTATGAAGCACCTTCTGGGAAAAACGTAGATCTGATGGGGTCGCGCCAGCAACTTCTCGATAACACCAAGGTCTATCGCGAGGTTGTCTCTGCAGCAGAGGTCCCTTCACGCTTCAATGCTGTTCAAACTGGCTGCGCCAACGAGGACTGTCTGGTAGTAGCAAAAACCTTAATCGACCGTGGTTTGAATCCCGCTGTACTGAACCTTGCCGATGCCTATCACGCCTGCGGCATGTATAATAGCGGCTTAGGTGCTCAGGAGGAGAGCCTCTGTCGTGCTTCCACACTCTCACTCACGCTTTACCAATATTATAATAAGATGTGGGCAGGTAAGGCTGGAGTAACATTGCGCCCAGAGCCCGCCTACCCCATGGACATCCATTTTGGCGGCATCTACTCACACGATGTCACCGTGTTCCGTGATAATGGTCAGACGGGGTTCGCCTTGCGTGAGGAGCCCTTCCCAACCTCCATCATATCCGTAGCAGCCCTTAACTTCCGTGTTGGTCACAAGACCAACAATCTGGAATACGCCTCTGCCGACGGCGGTTTCACACCTGAAGGTCGGCAGGTCATGTTCGACAAAATCCGTACCATCTATCGCATCGCTTTGCTTAATGGTCACGATTCTCTCGTCCTTGGAGCCTTCGGATGTGGTGTCTTCCGACTCAAACCTGAGCTCATTGCCGCTTATTTCAACGATGTGCTTCAGGAGGAAGAATTCCATGGCAAATTCCACACCGTTGTCTTCGCCATGCTCGAGGGCAAGGGTTCTTCACGCAAGAAAGTAGAGGATGAGGGCGACTTCGCGCCTTTCTACCAAGTATTCGGTCGATTTGAGTAAACAACTAAAAACAATAATCATATGGAAACATTCTATCACGGCACGTCAGTGCTTTTCAAGAAGTTCGATATCGCTCATGCTCTTGAGGGTGATGGTAAGGCAAAGTTTGGCTTCGGGACCTATGTCACAGAGGCCTATACCTCAGCAGCGCACTACGCTTACAACAAGAAGCGCCCTGAGAACACTAACTACTATGTCTATACCCTGGAGATTCCTGACATGACGGAGGATAATCACCTGTTTTCCGTTCGACCTGTACATCCGTCTATCATTGAACGCACGGAGAAAGCCCTTGGCGAACAGATTCCCGATGAAGCACGCGCCGTTGGCAAGTTCTTCCGCAAATACGTTGGCAACCGACTGACAGGTAAAACGGGGACTGTCAAACAGCTTACCGGTAGTGCTAACCTCGACGCTGAGAAGGCAGCCGCCAAGTTCTTTAGCGAGATTGGTTTGGAATACTTTGCATGGCCACAGGCCCTGTCAAAACCCGATGGACTTACCAACCGTGTGGTACTCAACATCGACAAGATCCGCATCATCCGCATTGACAAGGTCGAGCTTGATCCAAAGAAGTTCCAGCTTATCGAGGGCTCAGAGAAAGAAATCCCATTGGACAGTTTTTAATTCATATGGAAAAGAAGAGAATCGTAAAGGTCTCAGAGATGATTCGGACCTATTATCCCAATTATTACAAATGGGAAACTTATCCAGCCAATCAGTGTGCCATCATTCACAAGACAACTGGAGAATGGGGCATCTTACACAATATGGCCACCAGCCCTATCACCATTGATGGGGTTACCTTCAAGTGCAGCGAAACTCTTTTCCAACTGATGAAGTTTACCGATAAAGAAGTCGTTGTAGATGTTTATAGACATAACAACAAAAAGTGGGCTATGCACTGGGAAAAGACGCATCGTCGCGACAATTGGCCTCAGATGATTATTGATGCCCTCAAGTTTTGTCTCCAGAAGAAATACGAGCAATGCGAAGAGTTTCGTATGGAACTGGAACGAAGCAAGGAACTATTCATCGTTGAAGACGAAACTGGCAGGAAATCGACTTCATATGGTGTCAAGTTAAACAAAGAATCAGGCCTTTATGAAGGTTCAAACCTTTTAGGTCGCCTACTCATGGAACTTCGCGACACCGGCAAGTTGGAATATACCCTTCCCGCCGATGCCATGAAATTTCTGGATTTCCTGAAGTAATCTCATTTGGGAAGTTCTCTCCATCTGAGCATATACGAGTACATATATAAGGCTGTTGCGATGGGTTGTAGATAATAACCCTCAAAACAGCCTTTCTGGCTAATACCTGTATCACAAAATCTGTCGAACAGATCTTTCGTCATGCCCCGGAAACTGATTTGGTAGTCATGTTTCTCAACTTTGATGTTGGCTAATACTGCCGGCAGACCGCTTACGGCAATCTTTACGTTTGGATTATGCTCTTCTGCCAGTTGTAGAAGACAACCAAATATCTGTTGCTTAGCCTGGAACATACGAGTAATCTGCTTCTGTCCAAACTTGCCATGGTGATTACATTGGTTGACATAGGCATTCACAATATTGGCAGCACAGAGAAAATGAAAGATATCCAAGAGTTTTACAGGCTGGTCAGAAATAACGTTTAGTGCATCTTCTAACAAAGTTCGAGGAATACGCTGATACCATGGCATTCCTTGATGAACCTGTTTTTTTACTTTCTTTGCCTTTTTACTACTTTTGCTTTTAGCCTCTTTGAGAGCTTTCTTTTGCTCCTTCATGGTCTTTCCATACAATGGAGGATTAACCGCAACTCGCTCAATTCGGTCAAAATGCCAGTCTAGATGATCGTTATACAGTAAACTCACCAGTATCAGCATCCGTTTCTCAATAAGACGCTTTTCCAATGTGTCCATAGGCATACTCATTATAAAAGAACGTGCTGAGACCACATGGGTACACCCAGAATCATAACCGATAGTATTGCCATCTTTCTCAAAGTCCTGATTAAAGAAATATACAATAGTCAAATTCTTACAGATGCCATCATGATATTTGGCTAGTTCAAGGGCTTCACGCTTGCCAAAAGCATACATGAACAACTCGTTTCTATTCGAGTCAGCAGCTAACACACTCACATTTTCTCCTTCATCAGTCTCTATCGTTGTAAGCAATTGCAGCTCTGGGCGATGAGCTTCCAGAAGTCTGAGAAGAATGTAACGGGCTAACAGATTATTGATATAGGCAGAGCGATTTGCATATAAGGCGCCATAGTCATCATGCTCAAACATATTGATGACCTGCTGAAAATAATCCTCATGGTCAGAATAGATTGTTTTGACACGATGACGATCCATCACTACTTTGAACTTGTTATAACCCATCAGCAGATTATGCCACTTGTCTTCAAGTTGCGTAACGTTTAACATAGCATCATACACGTCATGCCCGATACACTGATAGTCGTATGAGATGTCATATTGGTACGTATTACCATAAAGAATTATCTCACCCGACATAGACTGTTTGTCGTTTTTCAGCCCGATAGCTTCAAACAACTCATAGGGAACCAGACTCCTTTCCAGTTTCTCCATCATGGTTTTGCGATTGGCGTGTCCTGCCAACCACGTTTCATAATTGTAGATGTAACTATTCATATTACACTTCGTCTTTGTTTGCACTGTTTATGGCCAGCGCATGGGTTTTACATAAGGGTTTTGGAGAAGTATCCAGACCTGTCCATAAACATGGTCTTCGACGGGATGGTTGGCACCCTTATTCAGCCCATTTCTGACTATCAATTATGAATTCGGCTGCAAAGTTACATATATTTATTGAATAATAATAGGTCACTTATATGTATAATATATATCATAGTCCATTTAAAGCATCATCTGTATCTTTGAAGAAATCTTCGAATGAAACAACTTCACCCAATTCTTCAATACTATTAATGAGCAACATATCATTAATATCCATTTCACAAGTCTCACTAATTTTAATCATCTCTGGCGCCGTTCTTTCTCTTGTCCATATGATATTTCCCTGTTTATCAATATACCTTTTCTTATCATCAATAACAATTGCTCTTCCCTTATAAAAAGGAAATGCAAAATTCCAAACAAGTGGTATAACCAATTCGCCAGCTTTATTTATATATCCATATTTTTCATCTTTTTCAACTACTGCCAATCCTTCTGAGAAATATTCACTGTTATCCCATTCTAAAGGTACAACGACCTCTCCTTTTATATTTATAAAACCATATTTCCAATTCTGAACCTTAGCAAGACCTTCATGAAAGTCATATACCATATTCCATTGGGCAGGAATTATGATCTGCCCATTTCTATTTTTAAATCCCATTTTATCATTATCATCTATGTATGGGATTAAATCTTGTTCTTCTTTCATTATTTCATTTTCAAGTTAAAGAGTTCTTCTATAATCATCAGCAGTTATGTAACCGTTAGCTAAGTACCAAGAAATATCTAATTTGGGCAGGTTCATTATCTCTGTTTCAGATAATTGACATGGCTCACCTTTCAATAGATCTTCGTCTATTTCAATGACCTCCCCTCTTCCATTTTTAACCTTTACAATCTTTCCCATCTTCAATTAACTGTCCTTCTATTCTTTTAAACATATCTTCGGCTTTACTATAACCATTAGCCAAGTACCAATCCACGTCAAGATAAAATTCATCGTATTTCCCATCACCATTCTGCTGGGAAATATTAAATTCTCTCGTTTCAACAACTAGCTTTTCTCCTTTGTTGTTAATTAAATGAGTCTTTCTACTTTTCATATTTTCTTTAATTAAGATGTAATACTCTTTTTAGTTCAAATAAAAACTGATCCCATAAAGGTTTGAATCTATTGTCTATCTCCAAATCGTATATGCACTTATCTTGTCTATTGTGATATTTCACCCTATTCTTCGTAAAATCAATAATTAGCTTCTCTCCATTTGCTTGACTAGTACGGATAGTTACGTTGCCGCATAAAATAGTCTTATTGGGGTTTATCTTCGTAACCCTATCTAATGTAAAAAGCACATGTGTAGGTAATCCCATAGGTCCCCATCCAAAAAACTTGAAAGTCGTTCCGTAATAATCGTCAAATAAGCCATTGGGATTATCTGCTGGATATTCTTCACAGTTCATTTGCAGACTTCTATTAGAATTCATTTCATCAGAAATGCGACTTATTGCTACTTTTATCAAATTGCGCAATTCTTCTTCTGTCAATTGTCTAATTATCTTTACCATATTTCTTATACATTTCCATTAAAGCTTTCTTTCTTCTTAATGACACCTGCTTGGTTGGTTCAAATACGCAAATCGTTGGAGCATGGTCTATGCCGCCTAGGGCGTAAGGAATGACCTCATAGGTATCAAGACGGTCATCAAACTCAAAGCTTAATGCATGGTCACACAGATCAAATCCACTATGAGTTGCAAAGTATTGTTTCCGCATTTCTTCTACTTCTGCAACTGTTGGCGGTGTCTTCACAACAATGGCCAGATCAACAGACTCATTACCCCAGAAATCATTTCCAGGACAACCAAGTATTTCCACGACATCACCCGGCTTGAATTTGATCTCTTCAGGTTTACGGCCCCAAAACAGGTTCCTACGTCCCCAATAATTATATTCATCACCAATCGCATGCTTTGACATAAAGTGTCCATAATCATTTTTGCCCCAAAGAGTACCATCAGGTAAGTATATCCTGAACGAAAGATACTGGTCTAGTACATCCACATTCACCTCTTCCCCAAATGGAATCTCAATAACTACAAAAGCATACAAATCTATATAACTATCGTCAACTGGGTGCATTTTGCGGACACTATTATAAAAATCGCCCCGATCCTGCATATATTTTTCCACTTCTTCTAAATTCTTAAAATAGATTTCATCACTTCCATAAACCCTAAATGTAGGATAGCGTAATTTAAGTTTGTTGTGCCGTGTATAATGATATTGCATTACTTTGAAAAAACTATCAACTTCAATTTTCATGTTATCTTTTATTATTTATCAGCATCATACCAACTACCAAAATAGGCCATTGACTCATCTTCGGTAAAATTACCATCACAATCAATCCACCCTTGTACCCCACAGAGCCAAACTTTAACATATTGTTCAGACCAGACCTCTAAATCATCAAAAATTGGAGATGCATATCTTCCAAATTGGTAAGCCCCCCATTTGCCTTCTTTTGTAAAGACAACACATCCGTCTATATCCTGCATTTCATATATCTCATCCATCTCAACAGGAACAATTATCTCTAATCGTCTATTCAATAGACCAACCTTCCCATTATTAACAACAACAAAACATTCATCTTCACAGATGTAACGAAAGATGTTATCATAAGCTTTTGATGAAAGAACATGGCGACATATATCATAAAGATAGTACTTCCCACTCCTTACAACTGGTATATAGTTCCCACGGTTAAGTTGAGTATATCTCTCAGGAATATCATCAAATAATGCTGGAACCAATAGTTTTCCATTACAATCACAGAGTCCCTTTTTCCCATCTTCTGCTTTGAAAATCTGATCACAAGTCGCTTCTTTAGACATTTTACCGAGAACCAACTTGTTTAATTGTTCTGCCGTGAATAAATGCTCGTTCATATTATATTACCCCATTTATGTTACTTTATTTTCCGGTAATTCCAAAACGTATGTTCTGTTATACCTGTAACTCCTCCTTGAAAATCAACTCGCATGAGATTGATGTCAGAGGCGAATGATTAATAAGTGGTTAATTCAACAGGTTGCTTTACAGTAATGGTTTTAACAAACTCATTTCCACTAATGTCGGCGATCCGTCTGACACACTCAGGCACGACGTAATGCTTTTGCTGCGTCCAGCAGCAAAGCAACTCCAGGTTTTCATCATCTATCAAAGCTTCGTTTTCCACATGAAACCCCTTCGCATGACAATCTATTCCTTCAAAACCTTCGTGTGCAGAAGTAATTCCATATCCTATGCGCTTCACACTTTCTGGAATTGCCAAGCACTTGAGCTGTTTACACCCCCAGAAAGCCCAATAGCCAATCTCCTTGATGTTATGATGAATCTCTATGGATTCTATACCACTACCATAGAATAGTTCTGCTCTGATGATTTCAAGTTTTGATGGTAGGTTCACTTGCTTCAAACTTTCACAAAGACGGAATGTGCTCTCATCAATAAACTCTATACCCTCAGGCAAGTTGACCTCTTCAAGAGAGCGACAACCATTAAAAGCCCCCGTCAAAATTTTCTTTATTGTAGATGGCAAAACAACTTTCTTCAGAGTTCTACAGCACTCACACATAAATTCCGGAACTTCTGTTAAACCCTCAGGGAGTTCAAGGTTCTCCAATGGACAATGGATAAAGGCATTCGCCTCCATCTTTCGCAAAGTGCCGGGTAAAGTAATCTTGCGCAGTTTCGCGTTTTTGAAGAAGAAATCACCTTCCAGCACTTCAACTCCTTCAGGAATCGAATATTCTTCACAGGTAAACAGTTGGGGATTAACCTCCATCAATACACGCCCATAATTACTATAGGTCACGCCCCACTCATCTGTATACAGCTCTTCATATATCATATTATCTTATTTTTCTTTTTTTCTGCTTCAATCTGCTCATCAGATAGTTTCTCTACAATTTCTTTTTCATCAACAAAACATAGCCACTCTACTGGGAAGGTTTTTATTGTATATAAGTACCACTTCATAAAAACACATTGTACATCCTTAATCACACCAATATGTTTTTCTTTTTCTATTTTCAAATCACCATAAGCATACCTACTAAGATATATACTGGGCTCTTCGGAAATGAATTTTACCCAATCTCCTTTTTTATACCGACTTTTTTTGCACTCCAGTAGGTTTTCAACAAATGGCAGAATAACCTCATCAATAATGCGATTATTCATGCGATGTCCACCATGAAACGCCTGAACATTGGGACCAAAATGCTGCTCAAATTCTTCGCGACAATTCACAGTAGTATCTTCATCACCAAAGAATCCCCAGCAAAACGCTCGGTTCATTTGATTAACACCATCAAACATATGAGCTTCCATTTCACGGAATTGCTGTATGGTGTCTTCCGTGATTGTAAAATGCGTATCTCCTGCCTGCGTAGGTTGGAAATACTTGAACGTACCCGGTTTAAGGATATCTGTCAGTTCTGACATCCTTAGAGCCGGATTCACACAGATGCTCATATAATTGTACATCTGCATGGCGTACATAGCCCCCATACTTGTTCCAATAATCAGATTGGGACAATTCTCTTCACAAAACTTCTTTAGGAAAGGAAGAGCCTCAGAAGGATTCACTGGAATATCTGGAGCAAGTACGTTATAATTGGGTAGCTTCTTCCTAAGATGCTTCACAGTCCCACTCTGCCCACTCGATCCAAAACCATGCAGATAGATTATCGTTTGCTTTTTGTCTGGCATAACTATTCTATTTAAATACTATCCTACATTTTTTAGGGACACCACAAATCTTTAATTTTATTAATAACATCATCAGCATTTACTCCCATTGGTCTGTCAACTTTTATAACTCTAATTGGTTCGTTGGATTCATTGATAGGTAATTTAGAAAGATATTCTTCGTATTGTTCTTCAGATAAATCGCCAATTGTATCCAT
>JAEEGH010010243.1_pt1 | contig 21588 bp, 15 predicted proteins | sample 9134181 | NCBI WGS metagenome assembly JAEEGH01 (sample SAMN16246544, study PRJNA631951) | gut metagenome | biome: gut microbiome; feature: rumen; material: DP-attached | host: Bos | place: Iran: Karaj | collected 2018-10
GGCGGCACAACATTGAGGTCCACTTCGAGCTGGGCGCGGACGGCATTTTCTATATCAGGCACAAAGACGACGAATGACAAAGGTGGACAATAAAGAATCCGAAGTCTCGGTTCCGCCACCAGAGCAGCCCCCGCTGGTTGACGGCGAAACGATACCGAGAACCGCCATCTACTCCCTTTTCCGGCGGGATGACGCCTTGTCGCTGGGCGGGAATCTGGTTTCCGCATCCGGAAAGGGGCGCCACTATGAATTTACAACGAGTGGCAGATCCCGTGTTCTGGACGCAATCTGGGAAGCGCTAAAGAGGTTCGCGGTGCGGTATTTTTCAGAGCTGCACGATTCGCAGACGACAATCGCCCTGCCGGCGGGGGATGCGCGAAACAACCAGTTGGCGATGATGTTCAAGAATGTGGCCGAAGGGCTGGGAAAGACTGTCACCCCATACAGGTTTTCGTTGAGAAAGATATCCACCGATGAGTTCAGGGAAATGGATTTCGAGGACCCTGCATCGGATTTTTATGATTGGCTCGCCCGGATGGGCAGTCGAAGGCAAGATGAAAAAGTCAAAGTGCTGGAGGGCTATCTGGCGAAGATGGACAGCGAGCACAGCCGGATCTTTTCCCTGCGGTATGTGCCTGACCCCGACACGAGGATGCATGTCCTCAGAACGATAAAGGGCCAAACGGAGTTCGCGGATGTCATGGACCGCAACATCCTTTTGATTGACCACCGATGTACCCAGGGGCAGTCAATCAAGGATGCCTGTGAGAAACTGGAGCTTGCGTATCACCCAAAAAGTGTTGCCGCATTGACGTTGTTCCCCATTGAGGACTGCGTTGGCGAAACGATCCCGTGGGTCTGCGAAGGGATTCCGATTCTTGACGGCCTCCCATCCCCGCAGTATCGAAATCTATACCAACTCTTCATGGATGCCAACCCCGCCCAGAGAGAGTCCTTCCTCGCATGGGTGGCCGACTACGGACCGGACCGTCGGCGGCGCAAAACCCCATCCCCGACTAACCACTAACGACTAACCACTCTCATGACCTCCTGCATCGACTTCATCGACTCGCCGGCCATCCGCGACCATCTGCGGACGCTGCCCCCCCTGCCGCCCGCTCAGCAGTGCATCCTCATCGCGCAGAGCGAGTGCCGTTCGCTCACGGACAAACTCGCCGCGCTGCGGGAAATCCGCACATCCACACCGCCGGAAGCGTTTTCGCGCGGCTGCTGGAAGTACCAGTGCAACGACTCCTTCCCCATCATCCTCGACCGTTACATCCGTGTACGGGAGGAACGGCTCGCCTTGCTTGAAAAGGCAGGACCGGGCGTCGTTTATGTCGTCGAGTCGAGTTATTGCGGAAACGGATATCGCGGACTGTACTCAACTTTTGATTTGGCGCTTGCCTCGATCAAACCGCTGTATGACGACGAAAGCCCTCCATCGATTCGCCGCCGCCGAATCGACGACGAGAATGACGAGTCTCTAGTCGCGGAACTATCCCGCGAGCGGGAACTCGTTGAAATCGATGTCGAAGGTGGACCAAATGCCGGTTCGATGCGCATCTGGGGTGGCGACCTGCCAAGCGGCTACGCCTATGTCCCGCATCCCTTCAGGCGCGGCGACATCATCCGGCAGGGCGATTCGTACTACGTGCTCGACGAAAGCGTGGAGGAGAATGACGGCAGGTTCTCGTGGGGGACGGATGACAGCGACATGGTGCTATACGGGATGTCGTGGGACAGGTCCTCCGGCACTTTCGCCCACGAACACATCTTCTACACGCGTGGCGGGACGGAACTCGTCGCCCCCTCAGACCTTCCGGAGGAGGAGCGGATGCTCGCCGCCGTCTCGGAGGTCATGCGCGACGGGCACGCACTCATCGAATTTCTGCAATGCTTTACCTGCGGCGACCGGGAGACGCTGGAGAGGGACGCGGTGAAGGGAAATGAAAGCGATAAGCCCTTTCAGAAGTCGTCTTGCCCGAAGCTCATTCTCCGGTCCGATTCGCCGGGTCTGCCCGCAAATGTCTGGCTCTACACGCGCAAGTACTTTGGCGTTCAAACTTACTTCCGCGTCCAGCGGGACGGGGCGGCGGAGCCGCACTACTGGGACACCGTGGAAGTCACGCTCGAGGCCGAGCCGAGGTTCCTCGGCGGCACTGGCGACCTCGCGCCGGAGGCCATCCAGGCCATCCGTGATTTCATCGTAAGCAAACTCGATCCGCTCCTCGCCTACTGGAACGACGAGATGACATTCGATGCACTGCGCGCCAAGTTGCGGAGCGGTGATTTGTTATGCAAAAAAGAAGCATGATACCCACTAACCACTTCCCACTAACCACTACCATGAAGAAGATCCTATATTTGCACGGCTTCGCCTCGTCTGGCGCAAGTGGCACTGTCGAGATACTCCGGCGCACTTTCTGGGAGAAAGTTGACGCGGCAAGCCGCGCCACAATCGTGGCGCCCGACATCCCGCTCGACCCGCTTGTCGCCATGCCGATGCTGGAGGAACTGGCATACGACGAGATGCCCGACCTGATCATAGGGACGTCCATGGGCGGCATGTACGCGCAGCAGCTCCACGGATTCACACGCATCTGCGTCAATCCGGCGTTCTGGCTGTCGAAGAAGTACGACATCCTCTCCGTCGGGAAGCACAAGTGGATGAACCGACGCAAGGACGGCGAGACGGAGTTCCACGTCACGACCGAGACGATTGCGCACTTCCAGGAGATGGAGGCGCACCAGTTCGACGGCGTGACGGACGACGACCGCACGCTCTGCCACGGCCTCTTCGGCGACGAGGACACGACCGTCCCCGCCTCGCAGACGAGACCGGTCTTCGAGCAGCATTATCCGGGAATGTCCCAGATCTTCCCGGGCGGACATCAACTGAATTCGCATGTGGTCACGCATACGCTGCTGCCGTTTATCAGGGGTCTGGGCATCTTTTAATGGACTTGGCCGTGGAGAACGCGAAGAACGTGGAGGAAAACTCTACACGATCTACACGTTCTATACGGCAAAAAGGAAAACGGATCGGCAGAGAGATGGAAAAGACAGAGATGGACAATTACGAATCTGGATCCTCCTACGAATCGCCATTTGACGTGGCGACCATTGGCTGGCCGGTCATCGACGGGGTGAAGTACAGAGTGTCGGTCCACGGCATCAATGCGAAGGGCGGCACCTCGATTCCGCACATACACCTTGACAGGGCGGACGACCTGGAACGCAGGGAGTCCCAGTTTGAAATCGACCTGGTCGAGCTTCTTTCCACAGGCGAACTGCTTCTGCTGCGCGGGATGAATGAAAAGGCCGACACCGCAGACGTCAACTGGTATTCAAGACTCCATGACGGCATTCTCGAGTATCTCGAATCCGGTCCCGAAGACGACGCGCCAAGGAGTTCCCGTTCCAATTTGGAAAGCATCGTCATCGCCTGGAACAAGGAATGCGGGCCCAATCCGAATCGGCTCTCGGAATACCTTGATGAACATCAAATCATAGTGCTAGAGAAATACCGGAAGTTTTTCCCAACGCTCAAGCCGCCGCCACCAGAGCAGCCCCCGCTGGTTGACGGCGAAACGATACCGGGAACCGCCATCTACTCCCTTCTCCGGCGGGATGACGCCTTGTCTCTGGGCGGGAATCTGGTTTCCGCATCCGGGAAGGGGCGCCATTATGAATTCTCAGCGGGTGGCAGATTCCGTGTCTTGGATGCAATCCGTGAGGCGCTAAGGAAGTTCGCGGTGCGGTATTTTTCAGAGCTGCACGATTCCCCGGCCATAATCGCCCTGCCGTCGGGGGATGCGCGAAACAATCAGTTCGCAGTGATGTTCAGGAATGTGGCCGAAGAACTGGGCCATACGGTCATTCCCTACGAGCATTCATTGAGGAACATCTCCACCGATGAGTTCAGGGAAATGGTTTTTGAGGACCCGACATCGGATTTCAATGCTTGGCTCTCCTGGATGAGCAGTCGAAGGCAAATTGAAAAGGTTCAAATGCTCGAGGGCTATCTGGCGAAAATGGACAGCGAGCACCATCGGCTTTTTTCCTTGCAGTATGTGTCTGACCCCGAGATAAGGGAGCATGTCATCAGAACGATGAAGGCCCGAAGGGAATTCGCGGATATCATGGACCGCAACGTCCTTCTGATGGACCATCAATGCACCCAGGGGCAGTCTATCGAGGATGCCTGTGAGAAACTGGACCTGGCGTATCGTCCAAGAAGTGTTGTCGCATTGACGTTGTTCCCCGCGGAGGACGGCGTCGGCGAACCGACGCCGTGGGTCTGCGATGGAATTACGATTCTTGACGGCCTCCCATCCCCGCAGTATCGAAATCTATACCAACTCTTCATGGATGCCAACTCTGCCCAAAGGGAGTCCTTCCTCGCTTCGGTGGCCAACCAGGTGCCGGACCGCCGGCGGCGCAAAACCCCATCCCCGACTGACGCCCAATCACTAACGACTAACCACTAACGACTAACCACTCTCATGACCTCCTGCATCGACTTCATCGACTCGCCGTCCATCCGTGACCATCTGCAGACGCTGCCGCCCCTGCCGCCTGCGCAGCAGTGCATCCTTATCGCGCAGAGCGAGTGCCGTTCGCTCACGGACAAACTTGAGGCGCTGCGCGGAATCCGCTCGGCGACGCCGCCCGGGGACTTCGCCAACGGGGAATACCAGCTCGCCTGCAACGATTTGGATTTCGCCGCCGCGCTCGACCGCCACATCAGGCTTAAGGAGAAACGGCTTGCGGCATTCCTGGCCCCGGCGCCGGACGCGGTCTATGTCCCGCACGACCCGCGCGACGGCTACGACCCCGCCTCCTTCGCCACATTCGCCGAGTGCCTGGAATCCCTTCCCGCCATCGAGCCGGATGACTTGGACAGGGGGCACATCTACATCGCGCGCTGCCGCACCGGGAAGCCCGACGACACGCTGACCGGATTCCTCGGCCCCGACAAGGTCCTTGTCGATGTGGAGACCGAAGACGATGGCTGCACGGACTCCAGCTACGACGAATGGCGGTGGAACTTCGCCAAGGCATACATCCGCGTCCCGCACTTGTTCCGGTCAGGGGATGTCATCCGATATGGCGACGAGGAGTTCGCCGTAGTGGTCCACCCCGAACTTCCACCCGTCCCCGAACGGTGGAGGCGCGGCTTTGACTACACCTATCAGTTTTTCTCCACTCTGGCATTCAGCCCCGATAAAACGCATCCCTGCGGTGGCGTGTTCTTCATACACGACGTGTTCCCGCTGGGGGTTCCGACCGTCGAGCGCGTCGCCCCGGAGGAGCTGCCGGAGGAATACGGCGTCCTCCTTTCAGTCGCGGAGGTTGTCGCGGGGCACACCTGCATCTGCCAGCTCCTCGAAGCCTATTCACAAGGGGCGCTTGACTCCCTCTTGAAGTTCACGCGCGAACAGCGCGAAAAACGCAACGTCGATGCCGGGCCTGCGGTGCCTAACACGGAGCAAACGGAGTGACGGAGGCGCGGAGATTAGCCGTGCAGAACGTGAAGACCAAGGAACATTGCATGACAACGGCCAACACTCTTCAAGGCGATCCCGGTTGCGTGGTGACGGCCGGCGATCCTGCGACCGAGGGATATGTTTCTGACGAGGCGCTGAAGGGGCTTCTGGTTTCAAATCCACTCGCCGGAATCGAAGTCCTTCTGCGGATGGACTCCTTGCCCGAATCTCTCGTCCAGCCATTCGGGCGGGAGGAGCGGCTCCTTTCCGAAATCATCTGCGACTCCTCCCTGCCAAGGCCGGTCCGGGCGCGGCTGCTGGACGAGTTCGTGTATGACGGGACCTTCTCGTCGTTCCCGGAAAACGCCGTGAGGGGGGACGTGCCCATGGGGCTTCTCGACGCGCCAGCCGTCCGCAAATGGTATTGCGCGCGGGAGAAGCCCGGCTACCGCGACATTCGGTGTTCGAACCGCTTTTTTTTCGGGCAGGAGAGCAAATTTGAGCCAACCACCGAAATTGACAAGCGCATCTTTATGGCGATCATTTCCGATTCGCCTGCGGAGTTCATGATAAACACCAGCCTCGCCGGCTACGGATTGGAGCCGAAGTATTTTCAGGCGATATTGGATAGTCACAGTTTCCGCATTCTCGAATACCTGATGGAAGATTCCGACGGGGAAATCATATCCCCGCGGGAGATGCTGTTCTACGTTTGCGCAAACTGGGACGACAACCATGCGGTGAAATGGCTGCTGCGTTTCGAAAAGAGGCATCGTGGGCTGGCCAGGGAGTGCGTGGACGCGCTGGGTCGGAACCTGCTCTGGTACCGCCGCTACTTCGAGAAATCGCGCCGCAGGGGAATCGGAAAGAAGAACAATGTGATTGAAACGCTTTTCCGAGTGGGGTGCGACCCCGACGCCGACACGGCGTGGGGGCTTTCCTGGCGCGACATGGCCTGTCTTCCGCCCCCCATGTCGGATGAAAGGCGCCTCTACGACATATTCATCGACGGAGTGCGTTTCAGTCTTGAAGGATATGGTTATGACGTCAAGGAGGGGTGTTACATTCCAAAGATTCTCGGCCGGAAATGCGTGAAGGAAGTCAAGATTGTCATGCGCGGATCGGGGCGGACTATGACTTGGACGCTGGGGGAGGGGCGGGGGATTTTCATCAAAGAGACATGGCCCTTCATCATAGAGCCATGGAAGTTCACAATGAAAGAGGTTGAAGAACCTTGGAAGATAACACTTGAAAATGTTTATAATTGGAGAAAGAAGACAAATCAATACGTTTTCAAATTGTGCAAGGACGGCCTTTTCCACATGACGGAGGTCGCGGAATAATGCAATTTTTCGCACACTTTTCAGAAAACGGCAAAAGTGTGCGAGATTTTCAAGCGCGATTTTTCGCACACTTTTTGATTTTTGGCAAAAGTGTGCTAAAAAATCCTTGACAGGAAGCCTGGTTCGTGGCATAATGGTATCGCAAAAAGAAGGGAACATCCATGTTTTTCGGGAGAGACTATTATCTGGATCGGCTTTCGGAACTGCTATCAAAGCCAATGGCATCGGTTGTCACATGCCGCGGCCGCCGGCGCGTTGGCAAATCGACGCTTTTCGAGGAGTTCGCGCGGCGGAACGGCTGCCGCTTCATAAAAATCGAGGGCCTGACCCCCGAACGCCGGATTCGCGATGCGGACCAGCGCGTGGCCTTTGGCCAGCAGCTTGCGCGGCAGAGCCGGTTGCCAGAGGTCGTGCCCGCCAACTGGCCGCAGGCATTCCAGCTTGCGGACAGTGTGATTTCGGATGATGGCTGGACGGTTTTAATGCTCGACGAGATTTCGTGGATGGGCGCAAAGTCCCGAACTTTTGCCGCCGACCTCAAGGTCGCATGGGACAACCTATTTAAAAAGCACGACCGCCTAATCCTCGTCTTGTGCGGTTCGGTTTCGTCTTGGCTTACGGACAACATCGTGAAAAGCACGGGATTCGTGGGTCGTCGCTCGCTCGACTTCGTCCTGCCGGAGCTTCCGGTCTCCGATGCTGTTAAGTTCTGGGGTGAGGCGGCAGACCGGCGCTCAACCCGCGAAATCCTAGACACTTTGGCCGTGACTGGCGGTGTCCCCCGCTATTTGGAGGAGATGAACCCCGCGCTTACTGTCGATGAAAACATCCGCCGGACATGCTTTCTGCCAGACGGATACCTTTTCGCCGACTTCGAGAACATCTTTGACCGCGTGTTCGGGCGTCAGGCGCAGCGGAAGCGACAGATTCTCGCCGCGCTTGTGGATGGGCCGAAGTCCGTCTCCGAAGTCGCGGACGCGCTTCATATTGAGCGCAACGGCACGCTTTCCGCCGATCTCGTCGAGTTGGACACGGCGGGCTTCGTGGCATCTGACCGTGGACTCAACCCCGCCACGGGGGCGCCGGCGCTTCAAACGCGCTACCGGATCAAGGATTGCTACACGCGCTTCTACCTCCGTTATGTCCTTCCTGAAAGGGAGCGGATAGAGAAGGGGCTCTTTGACGCCGCTCCGCTTTCGGTTCTCCCAGGCTGGGAAACGCTGCTGGGCTTGCAGTTCGAGACTCTTGTCGCCAACAACTTCAAGTCCCTGCTGCCAAGGCTTGGCCTTTCAGGCGTGAACATCCTTTCCGTCGGACCCTGGATCCAGCGGGGCGGGCGCGGGGTCGGCTGCCAGATTGACCTTCTTGTGCAGACCGAGTCGTCCGCATACGTCGTTGAAATCAAAAGACGGCGCGAAATCGGGGCGGATGTAATCGACGAAGTGAAGGAAAAGGTCGCGCGGCTTCCGCTTCGGCGTGGACTGTCCGTTCGCACCGCCCTTGTTTACGATGGGGAACTCGCCCCATCCATCGTGCGCCGTGGCTGGTTCGACTTCCTAGTTCCGGCGGAAGAGCTGTTTCGCGGGATTTGAATTTAAGCCGGTTTTTCCTTGTTTTTTTCGCCATGCCATGATATACATTGAACTCAAAAGAAAGCCCTTCAGGCCATTGAAATTACAATGCCGGCGCAGCTGCTTTCTTTTTTTTCAATGTTGCCAATGTCATGTCCGGCACAATAGGCGCTTACACGCGATGCAAGGCGCCGTGCCAAGGCGGGGCTTCTCGGGATTCAGGAGCCGGATTCCGGAAGTCGCTGCCCCAAAAACAGCCTCGAAACCCGAATCCCGAAACCCGACCACTAACCACATATCATGAACATCAACGAGAAATCAACAAAACCCGAATCAACGGACAATCCACTCGCCGACTTCATGGCCGAAGTCGAGAAGCTGGGCGGGGTCGATGAGGCCATGCGCCAGCTGAACGAGCTGAACCGCCGTCTGGATTCCATGCCGCCCGAACACCGGCTGGGCATCCGGCAGGTCGAAACCCCCGTCCTTGGCGAGCCGCTTCCGCCCGAAGAGGTCCGGAAACTTCTTGTCTCCTCGCCGGGGCGGGGGCTTTTCGAACTTGAGCGGCTGCACGCCGTGCCGGAGCTGTACGGCCGCATCGGGCGGATCGTGACGGACGCCATCGGCGACAAGCGCGTCGCGCCGGAGACGCGCGCCCGGCTCCTCTGGCGCTACAACCATGTGGACTACTACCGGGATGCCGCCCTCGCCGGCGCCAAGGGAACCCTCCCCTTCGGCCTGCTCGACTGCGAGGCCGGACGCAAGGATTACTGCGCGCGGAAGCGGCCGGGATACGAGACCATCCGATGCTCGAACCGTGTGTTCTTCAAGCGGATCCAGACAATCTCCAGCTACGACTGGGGAAAGGGGCGGGTAAAGACCCAGGAGGTTTTGAAGAAGGCCATCGACGACGACTCCCCTGCGGAACTCATGGTCGCCCTCGGCGTCGTCGGGAAGGAGGTGGACGTGCGTCTCCTCACATGGCTTCTCGGCCTCGAGAAGACGAAAATCCTGGACTGGCTGATGGAGAACGACGAAGTGGCGAAGGAATGGATTGACCCGCGCCGCGTGCTTTTCTACAAGTGCGCGAACCACTGGGAAAAAACCATTGGCGAAGCAATCGAGCAAATCGAGCGGACCAGCCCCGGAACCGCCGCGTCGTGTACCGACGCCCTCGGCCGGAACCTGCTCTGGTACACGCTCTACAACCGCTTTTCCTCCAACGAAAGAAGCCGCAAGAATCCCTTGTCGCCCGTCGAGGAACTGCTGATCAGCCATGGCGTAGATCCGGACGCCAAGACGGCATGGGGCGTGAGCTGGCGGCAGATGAAGTGCGCGATGGCGGAGGAGCTTCGGGAATTCACGTTTTTTGTCAACGGGGCGCCTGCCTTTGATGACAAGGGATGGCGCATCCGCCCCCCACAGCCCGAAGGGGACGCCCACCATTTCAGAATCGTCCACCAGGGCACGGGGCTTGCGATGGCGTGGACCTTCCCGAAAAGAAGGTTCCCCGTGGTCACAAGCGCATCCCTGTGCACATTGTGCGATGCCAAAGACAACAAAGGCTTCGGAGCCGTGATCGATTTCCTTGAAAGGGATGGGGGGAAGGACCTGAATCATAGCGTCTTCTTCAGCCGAGGCCCCGACCGTCTCTTCCATTTCCTGAAAAGCAACATAATCGTGCGCAAGGCCTGGTAGCCTTGCCACTGACATTTGATAATTGGCGCCATCTAGTGTATTCTGGAAATTGGCATGGCAGAAAGAACGAAACAAAACACCAGGGAACTGCGGGACGATCCGCAGTCGCTTTCGGCATGGATGAATGGCTGGCTCGGGATTGAGCCCGGGATGAATCTCGCGCATGTCGAGGACTTCATCTGCGGCGACTTGTGCGCGGACGGCGTTGTCCTCGATGAAAACAGGTTCTTTGTCCGCCGCGCGGACGGGATGATCCGTTTCGACGGTGCGTACCGCCGATACACCGAGTCGGAATACAGCGGCCTTGTCGTCTCCTCGCTCTTCAACTACATGCTCAAGCGCATCGGCTAGCGCCTGAAAAGAAAACACGGCAGAAGGGCCAATACTATGAGTTCGTTGCGTGAATGGCTTAATGGTTATCTTTCGGAAGAGCGGGATGAGAAGGCGCTCCTCAAGGAGCTTTCACAGCATGTGCTCAACCCCATTGTTCCCGGGAACGAAAGCCCTCCCCACAAGCTCTTGTCTTTTGGAATCGGCACTGCGGAGTTCTCCAACAAGTCCGGAACATACAGGCTGCGCGCCATACTTCTGGCGCCGGGGACAAGGTTTACGCCGCGCCAGAAGGCATACGTCTGGCTGATGTACGCACGCTCCAAGTCCATGCGGGCATGCATCGCGGGTCTCGCCAAATGGAAGACTCCGGCGGTCTTGGACATCCTCAACCTAGACACGAACGACTTCCTCGAAGGCGATGGCGAAGAAGCCCCCAGCGGAGCGGTCCTGTCCGTGTCGCGCTCGAGGATTAAGCGTTTTCTGCGCGGCGTGGCCTTTTCGCCTGACGACGCGAGGGCCTTCTACTCGGCCATGGACACGGAGCCGAAGGATTTCACTCCGCGGAGGATGTTCCTCTACGCCTGCGCCCACTGCCACGGGGAGGCCCATTTCGCCAGCCTTGCGAAGCTCTTCCGCAAGAAGTTCGGACGCTCCGACTTCGTAGACTCCCTTGGCTATTCGCCTTTCTTCTACACCGCCTTCCGCAGCGATTCGATTTTCGAGTCGGGGAAGAAATACCGCGAATGGCCGCCGCCCGTGCGGATGGACGACTTCCTTTCCCAGATCGAGGCCACCGGCGCGCGCCGGACCCGCAAGTGCCGGTACGGCTTTTCATGGGAAGACCTCGAGTGCGTTGCCGCAGACTACCGCGAGGACTGCCCTTTCGGCAAAGTGGACTCATGGGACTGGAGCCGTGACGGCGTGGAGGACGTGGGGCGCGACCACATTAAAATGACGCAGTCCGTCCGGCCCAAGCCCGATCCTCTGCCGTCCCCCGAAGAGATCTCGCTGCTGTTTCAGTCGGGCTCCGACAAAGGGATGGCGGCCCTGCATCGGCTCCCTAACGAAACGGTGTCGTTCGAAATGCCATTCGGCGCGAGGGACTGCGTTATGGCCAAGGCGATTGACGACAAGCTCGTTCCGGCGAAGGTGCGCGCCGCGCTGCTGCTTGAAAGCCGCAGCATCCGCGAGCTGCTGCCGTCCACCTTCCTGCGCGGGAAGCTCCCGTGCGGACTGCTTGACACCCGGTTCGGGCGCGAATGGTATTGCGAAAACCAGATGCCTGGCTTTGAGGACATCCGCTGCTCAGACCGCTTCTTTTTCCAGCATGAGGCGGCATCCGGCTGGCACGGGCGGAAGAACGCGCTCGAGAAGATCGTGCTGAAGGCCATCGACAACGATTCGCCCGCGCAGTTCATGATGACACTGACCGTGATGGGGAAGGGCCTGCCGCGCAATATCTTCCACGAAGTCCTGCGCAGAGGCGATGCGAATATTGTCAAGGCGCTTATGGAGCAGGACAGCGGCGTGGCGGCGCTTCTCGATCTCCGCCGCCTGCTCTTCTACGCCTGCGCGAACTGGCGGGTCGGCGACCTCGTCAAAACGGTGAGGGAGGCGGAGGCCAGGCAGCCGGGCATCGCGGGGAAATGCGTGGACGCCCTTGGCCGCAACCTCCTTTGGTATAGGATGCAATACTACACCGAGCCCAAGTCTGCTGACGGCAGGAGCGGCCCGGCAGGCGACGACATGAATGTCGATCCCTTCGGGCTGCTGCTGAGCTTTGGCTGCGATCCCGATCTCAAGACGCGGTGGGGCGTGAGCTGGCGCGACCTTGAGAAGGCGCAGGGGGAAATCTACGAAGCGGGTCTGCCCGATGTCGGCTACGACCTTTTCATCGACGGGCAGCCGGTGCCAAGGGAAGGCTACAGGCGGAGCGTCTACGAATGGAAAAACGGCGATCGCGTCAGCAAGGTCAAGGTCGTGATGCGGGCGACGGGCAAGGGGCAGGAATGGGATTTGCCCTACGATTGCCGCCTTGAGTCGGCAAGCCTGGCGCCCGACAGGTTTGAAATAAAGGTGGCCGATTACGGCCGCAACACCGTCAACATTTCCTTCATGCTGTGGAAAGACGGCCTCTTCCACGCCGTGAGCTAGGCGCGTCAGGGGATTTCCAGCTGGAAAACCGTTCCAACCCGCATGAGCTTCCTGCCAGGCCGCTTGTCGTCGCGGAAGGGGATTTTGAATGAGGAGAGGGACGCGCGCACGGTTAGTGAAACCATGTCCCTGCTCACAAAGGAGTAGGGGTAGTATTCGCCTATGAACTGGCTTTGGGTCCCATAGGGAATGAGGAACATGAATTTGCACTCCCCCGTGTCTTTGAGTTCCTGAATGGCGGCGTTCCTGTCCCTGCCGTCATGGAATCCGAGCATTAGCTTGTTCGCGAGCGCATGCGTTTTGCAAATCGATTCGGCTTCGGCAAAGCCCTTTTCCAAAAGGTCCTCAAAACGGGCAAAGTCGAATTCCTCCGGGGCGTCTTCGCGGCCGAGGTCAAATATCTCGACCGTTTCCTTGATTGCCGCCACGCGCTCCAATTCCCCGTCGGAGTTGTAGTAAAGGGCGCATTTCCCAATGCCAGCGAGCGGTTTCCTTGGCGGGGCGTAGTCGTCCGCCCACCTGTTTTCCTTGGGGCCTTTTTTCGAATCGTCCTTTTCGCCAAGACTGAACCCGCAGAGCGACGGGGGCGCGGGCAGCGGCTTCGAGGGGTCTATGATGTCGTTTTTCAATGTCCTTTCGACGCTGGCGATGTTGTAGTCGCCGCTGAATACGACAAGCCGGTTGCGCTGCCTGTCGTACTTGACCCATGAGCCTTCGGGCCATTTGCCAGTGCGCTGCTCGAAGAAAGTCTTTATTTCCTCCTGCGTTTTGCCATTGATCGAGGAGAGGACGATTTGCGACCATGGGTTGACATAGAAGTTGTATGTGAAAAGCGAGGGCTTGTACCCATTCCCGTCAAACCTGTACATCGAGGCGGAATTGGATTTGCGGGCGGCCTCGAGTTTCAGGTTGCACCCGTCGCCGTGAAGGCAGATGGCCAGTGTCTTCTGGTTGTCCTTGGTGTTGCGCATCTGGAGAGTCGCCTTCCCTTTCGCTTCCACTAACTTCACAGACGACCCCTCCGGCCATGTGATAAGGTCGAACCCCTCCATTGACTTCATGGCGTTCCGTATGCCCTGCCCGTTCTTCTTCGCCGCGCGGAAACGATTCGCGAACTCCTCCGGCAGGGTATGGGCATAGAGGGGCAGGGGATCGGTGCTGGGCTTGTCCTTTGGCGCCACGGTTGCCTTGTCCGGCGCCGTCGCGCGGGATGCGTTCGCGCCAGCCGCCTCGCGCCGTTCGCCACCGGGGGCCGGAGGCTCGCCGGCAACCGATTTTGCATAGCCCTCCGAGAAAAGAAGGCGCGCCTCTTCGCCGTCAATCGTCTCGCCTTTCGCCTCAAGGGTTTCCTTTAGCTTTTTGAGGTATTCGTCCTTCTTCTGGCCGCCTCCGCTGATTACGCCAAGTTTTTCGCCCTTGGCGTTCATCACCACGACCTGGGGGACGCCGCCGCCGAAGCGCAGCGCCTTCACGATATGGCGGTTGTGCGCGGTCTGCTCCTCGCAAAGGGGCTTGCCATGGGGATTGTCGAGATAGACGAGAACCAGGTTGCGGCGCGCAAACTTTATGAACTCCGACTGGTCGAGGACCTCCGCCCTAAGACGCTTGCACCAACCGCACCAGTCGCTGCCCGTATTGAGGATGAAAAGCGCCTTGCCCGTCTTGCGGGCTTCGTCGAGAGCCTTGTCCCAGTTCACGAACCACTCCTTGGAAGGCCCCTTCGTCCATTTCGAGTCGTTCACCACCGGGCCGGCGGCGGCTTTCGGGTCTTTTGTCCAGGACGAAGTCTTTGACGGCGCGTTGCGTGGCTGGGATTGCGCCATGCAGAAAGATGCTGCAAGCGCAAACGCGGCAATCGCCATTGCATGTCTATTCATAGTTTCCCCCTAAAGTCATTATGGCGCGGCCGTGCAGGAGGAGCGCCAGGTAATGGATGAGTCCACGCTGATTCCAATGGGTTCGAGCGCCTCGCCGGATTCGATTGCGCCGCGCAGCATTTCAAAGCCGCGGGCAACCATTTCGCCCTGGTTGAGGTCGATGCAGGTGATGGCCGGGTCGGATGACGCGCAAAGCCCCGTGTTGTCGAAGGCGGCGACGCTGATGTCGCTGGGAATTGAGAGCCCGAGGCGCGCGAACTCGATGAGCCCGCCGACGGCGAGGCGGTCGGTGGAGTAGATGACGGCCGTCGGGTGCGGCTTCCGCGCCATTATCTGGCGCGTCGCCGCCTGCCCCTGCTGGATGGCGATCCAGTTCGTGGTGATCGTCCGGCCCTTGATCTTGTGCTGGCGGGTGGCTTCCTCGAAGGCATCGGCGCGGGCCGCGACCGACGGGAAGGTCGTTAGAGAGGAGACATACGCGATGTTCCTGTGGCCCATACCGAAGAGGTCGTCCACAAGCTTCCGCATGCTGTCCGCGCCGTTGGCGGAGATGCAGGGGAGCCCGCACCGCGACGGCACGTCGTTGAAGGAGATGGCCGGGATGCCGAGTCGGCGGATGGCCTTGCAGAGTTCCGGCGAAGGCATGCCGGAGAAGACGATGCCGTCAACGAGGTTCTCGCGGACCATGGCCGGGAGTTCGGGGGAGGTCCGCACGGCGAATTCGTGGAGCATGTGCCATCCGGCCTCGCCCATGGTCTCCATCGACATTGCCAGCAGGCGGGTCTGGTAGGGCTCGTCGGAGATTTTCCCGTCGGGGGTCACTGTGACGATGCCGATGGTGTGGTTGACAAGTCTGCGGAGCGGGCGGGGCCTGTACCCGAGGGATTTTGCCAGGGCGCAGATTTCGGCGGCGCGGGACTCGCCGACGCCGTGGTCGCCGGACAGCGCCCGAGAGACAGTGCTTGGGGCGACGTGCAGTTTGGCGGCTATGTCTCTAAGAGTAGGTGTCATTGTTATTGTTGCGACATCCATTATACCGCAACTGTTGCGCAAATGCAAGGCAACATTGCTTTGCGTTGCCGCGGCGGCATGGGCTGCTGGCGCATTTTGACGGCGCTTCCGTCATTTTTGCAGCAAAAAAGACGAGACCGCCGTCATTTTTCTTGACAAACGCTAGGAAAAACGATAGCATCTTTGTCATGAAAAACATAAAGCGATTTCTAAGGCCGCCCAAAGAGAGCTTTCTTTTGCTCGGGCCGCGTGGTACGGGAAAATCCACTTGGCTGGATATGGTTTTCCCCGGCGCGCCCAAGGTCGATCTCCTTGATGCGGAGACGTTCCGCCTTTACCAGGCCAGGCCGGAGCGGCTGGCGGATCTTGTCGCGGCGCATGGAGATGCCGGAACCGTGGTCGTGGATGAAGTCCAGAAGGTCCCTGAAATCCTCGATGTCGTCCATGGACTGATCGAGCGGCGGAAGGATATTCAGTTCGCGCTGACTGGGTCCAGCGCCCGGAAGCTCCGCAAGGCCGGAACGAATCTCCTTGGCGGCCGGGCGCAGAAACTGTCGATGCCGCCGTTTCTGGCCCGCGAACTAGGAAGCAGGTTTTCGCTTGAAACCGCATTGGAGAACGGCATGCTGCCAATCGTCGTTGACGCCGCCGATCCCGGACGAAGGCTTTCGGCCTATATCGACCTCTATGTGCGGGAGGAAATACAGCAGGAAGGGCTTGTCCGCAATCTCGGCTCCTTTGCCCGTTTTCTTGAGGCGGTGTCCTTCTCGCACGGATCGCAGCTTTCCGTCTCGGATGTGGCGCGTGACTGCGCGGTGTCCCGCACGACGGTTGAGGGATATGTCGGAATCCTCGAAGACCTCCTCATCGCGGCGAAGGTCCCTGTTTTCGCGAAGCGTGCGAAAAGGGAACTCGTCTCGCACGGGAAATTCTATTTCTTCGACACAGGCGTCTGGCGGACGCTTCGCCCCAAGGGGCCTCTTGACAACCCCTCGGAAATAGACGGCGCCGCGCTTGAAGGACTGGTTTACCAGCATTTGCGGGCTCGCCTTGAAATAGACGGGGAGCGCGACGGCCTCTACTTCTGGCGGACGCGCGGCGGAATTGAAGTGGATTTCATCGTCTATGCGGGAAATAGGTTTTGGGCGGTCGAGGTGAAAAACGCGGTGCGCGTGCACCCTTCTGATTTGAAGGGGCTTTGCGCGTTTCGCGAGGACTACCCTGAAGCGACGCCGATGCTGCTCTACCGTGGGCGCGAACGCCTTGTGCAAAACGGAATCACGCTAATGCCAGTTGAGGAGTTCCTCCTGTCTCTTTAAGCGTTGGCCGCGCCCTGCCACGCTGCCGCGATGCTGCTGTCCGCAAGCGGCCGGTGTGCTGCCGTCTTTCCGCAACTGTTGCGCAAATGCAAGCAAAAAGCGAGGCAAAATGCGCAATTTTATTGCTTTCGCTGATGCATTGTGGTATAGTTGTTGCTCTTGGTCAAACCACGAAGGAGCATAAATATGTCGAAAGCCCTCATTCCCGCCCTTGCCGCCGCCATCGTGGCGGGCGCCACCCATGGCGCCATTCGCCCCGCAGCCGCGCCGCGCGCGTCCTTCTCCCGCTCCGCCATGGACTTCGTCCGCGACGAGATCCATGTCGGGATCAACATTGGGAACACGCTTGACGTCCCGTCCGGCAACGAGACCGAGTGGGGGAACGTCCGCATCACGCGGGAGCTGATTCGGGCCTACCGCGAGAAGGGCTTCGACACCGTCCGCGTCCCCGTCACCTGGTCGAAGCGCTTCGACCACGACTCCCCCGGGCACCCCATCGAGCCGGAATTCCTCGCCCGCGTCAAGGAGGTCGTCGGCTGGTGTCTCGACGAGGGGCTGGTGACGATCCTCAACACCCATCACGACAGCGGCGGCGACGGTATGCCATTCGGGTGGATCACCATCGACGGCGAGCACGAGGCGGAATCCGCCGAAATGCTCCGCGACCTCTGGACGCAGATCGCAACGGCCTTCCGCGACGCCGGCGAGCGGCTTGTCTTCGAGGCGTTCAACGAGCCGCGCAAGACGAAGTGGTGGGGCGGCCCGGACGGCAACCAGAAGGGGCAGGACGACTGGACCGGGCGCGCCTCCTACTTCGAGACCTGCAACCGCTACGCGCGGGTCTTCGCGGAGGCCGTCCGCGCCACGGGCGGGAACAACGCCCGCCGCTACCTCATGGTCCCGACATACGCGGCGGCCTTCCAGGAGGCGACCTGCGCCGGCTGGGCCAGCCCCGAGCCGGAGGGCGACCGCGTCATCGCGGACATCCACTGCTACGAACCCGGCGACTTCTGCCTCTGGGGGAACCGCAAGGTCCACGACCCCGTCCACGCCGACCAGCGCCTAAACCTCTTTTTCCCGCTCTTCAGAAAATACTTCACCGACAAGGGCGTCCCCCTTGTCCTTGGCGAGGTGAACGCCCAGCGCCGCTGGCTCGACGACCTCCACTTTTCGCCGAACGACGCCGAGCGGATGCGCTGGGCGCGCCAATATGCCACGAAGGCGCGCGACTACGGCTTCCCAATCGTCGTGTGGGAGAACGGCGGCGAGGCCGACATGGGGCTTATCGACCGCCGCACCGCGCAGTGGACCAAGCCCCTGCTTGCGGACACCTTCCTCGCCGCATGGCACGGGCGCCTCGACGACGCCACCTTCGACAAGTGGGTCGCGGAGGCAAGGGCCGCCGCCAAGCCGCCGGAGTTCGTCACCAATCCGGGCGATGTCGTCCTGCGCTGGGCCGTCGGCAACGCGGATAACTATGGCGGGGCCTGGGGCCAGACGATGGGCTACGGCGACCTGAACGGCAACGGCGCGGCGCTGAAGTTCTTCTCCGCAGACGGGGATGGGACGCTCCACATCGACACCCAGGGCGCTGGCGGCAACATGGTCCACCAGCAGTTCTGGGCCGACCGCGGTCTTGAGGCGCGCCGCTCCTGGATGGCCTGGAAGAACGTCCACTCAGAGCGTTCGACCAAGGGGCGCGCGCTCCGCTTCACCGTGACCGCGCGGAATGGCACCTCCGCCATCGTCAAGGGCTTCTTCCGGGTCCCAGGCGTCGGCGACGTTCGCTTTGGCGCCGACGGCGGCCAACCCGGCTGCATTATCGCCACGCCGGACAGGCCCGTAGTCGTGGCGGTCATCCCCCTGCCGGAAGGCGACCTCGACTTCGGGGGGAAGGGGATAGGCTGCGAACTTCAGGCCATCCCCGGCGCATGGGGCCGGAACCTCCCGCTCGACGTCTGCCTCTCGCCAGTTGAAATCGTAGACGCGGGGAAGTGAAGGACGGGCCGTTTCCCAGTCACGCGGACGCAAACTCCGATAATGGGACTTATTTCAGCGGGAAGTCGATTCCGGACAGTAGCACTGGGGAGCCATCGAGCCTGATTTCCGACTGCGGCCTGAGGATGCGGTGGCGCCCGATTGCATCTATGAGTTCCACCCGCCCGGTAAATGCCGGTAGCCGCAGGCGGACGCTGCGCGTCCAATGCCTGACCCAAGGCTCGGGCGCGCGGTAGGGCTTTTGCGAGAGATCTGAAAGCACATGGCCTTCGCTGCGGTCCCAGAGGACGGCGAGCGGACCGCGCGGCGTCGAGAAGAGCATCCCGTGCGAGGTCACAGGCAAGCCGATCGCCGTCCTGTCGATCCAGCCGAGGAAGGCGCAGTCGCCGTCAAGGGCTTCGGCCGCTGCGGTAAAGGCGAAGAGGGCCGGCTTGAACGAGAGGTCGCGGTTGACGAGGCCGAAGTAGTATTCGCGGTCGGTGTGTTTGGCGCCAAGGCGGTTGTGCCAGACGCTGTCGAAGAGCTGGTACCACATGGCGGCGCGGACGCCTTCGGCCTTGGCGAGAAAAAGCGTCAGCAGGGCGTTGTCGGCGCTGTCGCGCAGGGTGTCCTCCCATGCGCCGTTTGGCGGCGTGGGCGCATAGACCTCCGTCAGCCAGAGAGGCTTGTCTCCCTGCTCGGCAATCAACTCCTTTGCGCCGCGGACGGTGCCGAGGTAGTTCCAGAAACTGGAATGGGCGGAGACCTTCTCATCCGTTGGCGGCCGCGCCGCCGGGTTTTCGGGATGCAGGTAAGGATAGTCGGGCGTGAAGTTCCCGCGACCGGGATGGAGCGCCAGGCCGTCGAGGCAGTCCCATCCGCCGAGTTCCCGTATGCGCCGGATGAAGGTCTTGTCCAGACCCGCGATTCCAAATGAAAGAAGCCCTATCCTTGCGTATTCAGGCTTCTCTTTTTTGATGCGGGAGATGGCCTTTATCCACTCGACGTATTTTGGTGCGAGAACCGCCTTGCCGATGCCGCTGCCCTCCATCGCTATTCCGGCAGTTGACATGTTGATCTCGTTGCAGAACTCCCAGTATGGGTTGCCCTGCTCAATGCAGCTTTGCAGTTCGCGGCGAATCCAGTCGTCGCGTTCCCCGTCGCTGAGATCGCCCTTCGGCCACTTGGTGTGGCGGCAGCAGACGCGCGGTGGATGCTGGAGGCGGGTGTCGCCATGGCGCACCCAGCGGACGCCCATGCGGTCCATGAGTTTCTGGACGCTTTCCTCGTCCGGGATGGGCCAGTAGGCGGCTATGCCGAATATGGAGTCGTCCGGGGTCGATGAGAAGCCGTGCGGCGGGAGAAGCGAGAGGTTGGTGCGGTGGAATGCCAGCTCCTCCCCGCTCGCGGCGTCGCGCACCGAGCACTCAGCAAAGAATATACCTCGATCCGCCTGGGGGCGGAAAGAGATGTCGCGGGAGAACGAGGCATGCGCCGGGATGACGTTGGTGGCGCCGCCGGACGCGACAAGCGCGCCGTCCCAGTCGCGGACCCACCAGGCAACGGAGACATTTCGGGATCCGCTTCCGCAGTTGCGGGCGAGTATCGTCGCATCTATGGGTGCAGAGGGGTCGTCGAACCAGTTGTAGATGCGGGCCGTGGCAATCGTGGCCGCGAAGGGGAGTCCTGCGATTTCGGAGGCTGCGGCGGCTGGCGAAAGGCCATTGGGCAAGCCGCCGGGGAAGATGGTGAAACGCGAAACCAGCGAGCCGTCTTGCTCGCCCTTGAAGCCGATGCTGGCCGAGGAGGCTTCGCGCCACTTCGGATTGCCGGCGGATCCCGGCGCAAAGGCGACGGCAAAGGCGGTTGAGCCGTCGTTGCGCGAAAAGAGCGCGACGGCGCCGAGTGGCTCTTCATGCGGGTAGCCGCCGTTTGCGTCGCGCACCCAATGCGCCGTCTTCACCATGTCGGGGGCGGAGGCGATTCCTCGTCCGAGATGGCGCAGCAGCATTGTCTCGCCGGCCTTCGGCCCTTGCAAGTCGTCGCCGCAGGCGATGCGCAGTGTCGCCGCGACGGCCTCCCCGCGTCGTTCAAGGCGGGCTTGGATTCGGGTTGCGCCCGCAATGCCGATTGCTTCGACGGCCGTTTCCCCGTCGTCTCCGGTCGTCGATACGGCTTTGGAAAAGCGAACTTCCGCCTTGCCGCCGGAGTGGGAGAGGCGGAGTCCCTCCAGCACGATGTCGGGTGCGGCGGGGTTGCCGCCAATTGCAATTGCGCCACCATTGGCCACGCCAAGAAATGGCAAAGCCAAGCCCTGTGTCGCCAGCGCGGCCAAAGCGGCCGCAATGAGTCTTGTTTTCATGGCAAAATGCATTAGAAGGCCGCCGCGCATGGGGAGCGCCAGGCATCGTGGGATGAGACGGTGATATTACTAGGAGCCGGTATCATGATGGTGAATAATTATATCGCAACTGTTGCGCAAATGCAAGCAAATATTTTAACTTGCACGGAATTGTTTCGTATGGTAGTATTATTCTGATTTTTGGAATTTCTTTTATTCAACCATAAAACCGGAAGGAAAAACATGAAACACAGGTTCCCCTCAATTGTCTGTGCAACTGCCGCCGTGGTCGCGTTCGTATTCGCGTCTGCACCGGCGCAAGCCAACATCTATTTGGCGGACGGCTTTGACACCGCCGTCTATACCGTCGGCGACGACGGCATGGGAAAACTCCACGCCAAGGGCACCGGTGAAACGGGGTTCCTCTCTTCGGCACCATGGAATGCCGGCGACAGCTCCGTCGTCCGCTGCT
>JAEEGH010010246.1_pt1 | contig 21582 bp, 20 predicted proteins | sample 9134181 | NCBI WGS metagenome assembly JAEEGH01 (sample SAMN16246544, study PRJNA631951) | gut metagenome | biome: gut microbiome; feature: rumen; material: DP-attached | host: Bos | place: Iran: Karaj | collected 2018-10
TACGGGGGAAGGAGAGGATGGAGTCTTCGGTGATGAGGAAGGCTTCGAGATCGGGATGGGCTTTCAGGAAAGCGCTGGCGGCGTCTGGACCGATTACCATGAAGTAGGTCGCAAGGGCGTCGGCTTCAGCGGCGGTTGGAGCGATTACGGTAGCACTCAAAAGATTATGCTCGACCGGGCGGCCGGTGCGGGGGTCGATGGTGTGGGAGTATTTCTTGCCGTCGCGGATGTAGAATTTACGGTAGTTGCCGGAGGTGACGACCCCGCAGTCACGGCCTTCCGAAGACCAGACCTGGCGTATGTCTTCGCCGGGGCGATCGTTGCCATCGACAGGATTGTCGATCCCGATCGACCAGCCTTTCCCGGAGGGGTTGAGGCCGCAGCAGCGGATTTCGCCGATATCGACCAGCATATCCGTGACGCCGTGGGCCTTAAGGGCGGAGTAGACGAGGTCGCAGCTGTAGCCCTGGGCTATGGCGTTGAAATTCAGCAGGGGCAAGGAACCACGCTCGTTGCCCGGGAAGCCGCAAGTCCGGGGGGCGAGGAGGTTGGCGGCCGTAATCGGGAGGCCGGAGCGGGCCAGCGAATCCACGACGTCGGGCCCCACGAGGCGGGCGGTCCCGCAGGATGCGAGAGTCCGGGCAATCTGCTCGTCCGAGGGTAGCTCGCCGGCCGTGAAGCCGAAACCCCAAATGTCGAACAGAGGCCCGCAGGCGGCATCGAAGGCTCCGCCGCTGAGCTCCCACATTTCGTAGGAGAGGCGGTAGACTTCGGCGAACATAGGGGTGAGGACGAGCTGCTCGCCGCGGTTCAGGCGGCTTAGCAATGAGTTTTTGTTGTAGCCGGAGAGAGTGAAGTCGATCTCGCGAAGAAGAGAGTCTGCGAGGGCGCTGACCTGCTGAGGTTTAAGATCGCCGCCGCGATATTTGACAGAGTACGTTCCGCCCTGGGCATAGCCGCTGACCTGATAGTAGCGCTTATCGGCGCAGGAGGTTAGCGCTAGCATCGCGAAAGCTAAAACTATGACTGAAAAGCGGCGCATCTGGCAAAGTATTTGTACAAAATTAGGGGATTTTTCCGCAAAAATCTGCATCTTTGTACGATTTAACGACTTTTCGCTGATGAAACTATATAGAATCCTTCTTATCGTGGCCCTTGGAGCTATCGCTCTGTCTTCCTGTAAAAAGAAAGAGGATGAAACGACTACCTCCAAATCGCTCACCGGAACGCTTTCCGTCGGTTCGATGGACACATATTCCAACCCCGGAGATACGTACACCTTCAATGCTTCAGGTATTTCGCTGGCTGCGGATGAGACAGATAAATCGCTGGAGGTCGTTTATACTTTTACAGTAGACGGAGTCGTTGATACTACAACTACTAAGACAGTCGTTATTCCGGATACCCTCGGAACATATTCTATTACTGTAGCGGCTAAAGCAGAAGGATACTATACAAGATCGGTAACCATCAGTACTATAGTCGTAAGTGAGAAGTCCTTCACTGATACTGGCAGGGAAGACGCTACTCCGGATTTCACAGACCCTCGAGACAATAGAAAGTACTTTACTGTTGCTGCAGGAGGCCTTACCTGGATGGCTCAGAACCTGGCATATTTCGAGAAAGACGCGGAAGGCGCTTATACTCTCGGACGTCCGTATTCATCAGCCAAGGCTACCGAAGAACTGTTTGGCGGATATTATACCTGGGCAGATGCTCAGAACGCCTGCCCTTCGGGATGGAGGCTTCCTACCGCCGCCGAGTTCGATGCTCTCGGAACTGATGCCGGGGCGATAATGGGCAATGCAAGATTCAACGGCAATCTTCTCTGGGAGTTCTGGCCTGAGGTGAAGATTACAAACAGCGCCGGTCTCTTCGCCCTTCCGTTTGGCTATGCTACCATCGTAGACGATGACTATACCTTCTACGGTTTCTTTGATTACTGCTTCTTCTGGGTAGATAACGCCGGCGCCCCGATGTGTCGCTCAATCTACGTCAAAGATCCGGACATCAAGGTCTGGGGTTCTCCCAGCGCAACCGACTTCGCAGCCCAGCTTCGCTGCGTGAAATAATCACAAACCGGAAATAATATCCAGTATCGCCAGCAACAAGCCGGCGAGGCGGTCTGTTGCCCTCACCAGCAGAGCGGGGGAGCCGAGAGCAAGGGTGAGGATGGCGAGCGGGAGGAGCAGCTCGCAGACCGGCATAGCTAGGAGGTTGGTCAGAAGGAAGTAATGAGGGAAGCTGCCAAAACGCAGCCAGACTAGGGGCGCGGTTGTCAACTGGCAGGCGATAGCGAGAGAGGCCGCCTGCCAGATGCGGCGCAGCGGGTCGAAGCGTGCTGAGGCGGGGGTCGATGGGTACCAGGCCTCGAGGCGCGGGGCTATGAACACAACCCCGATCATAGCAAGGTAAGACAGCTGAAAGGCAAGCGAACCGATCGATAGCGGATCGAGGGCGAGCTGGATGGTAGCGGCGATACACAGCCGGTCGGCCGGGGAACTGCGGCGGCCGGGCGAGAGGGCGGCGGCCTGACCGAGGAGGATGAAGAGCAGAGCTCGCACGAGCGACGGGGACGCCCCACAGGCCAGGGTGTAGACGAGGCAGAATCCGACGAGCATCGCCGCCCGGGCCAGCTCGGCCGCCCGGGATCGCCCCAGGATGGAGAGCAGGCCGCGTATGAGGGCAGCGATTATCCCCATATGGAGCCCGGAGAGCGCGAGCAGGTGAGACGCGCCGCTGAGTCTGAAGGCGCTGACGGTTTCCCGGTCGAGGCCCGACCTCTCGCCCGTCATCAGCGCCCTCAGCAGCGGCGCGCTCCTCGGATCCCCAAACCCCGCCTCGTCTATCAGCCGCCCCAGCCGTGTCGCAAGAAAACCGAGCCGCGACAAGCGCGGGGGCTGGTAGATGTCGGCCGCGCGGGCGCAGTAGCAGAACAGCCCCACGGCAAGCAACATCAGCGGGATAAGGACTCGCTCGGAGCGGCGGGAGCGGACGAGAAGGCCCAGGCACACGGCGACAAGCAGCAGCGCGGCGAGCGATAGATAGCCGGTCGGAGCCGGCCATGACGGAAAAGCTACCGGCCATGACGGGAGGGAACCGGGACCCGCGAGAAGCGCGCCGTAGGCAACTCCTGCGACGAAAGGGAGGGAAGTCCTGAGCGGAAGTCGGTTTTCCATAGCTCGATAAGTCAGGTCGAAGACGAAGATACGCTTTTTTTACCTATCTTTGCGCCCGAAATAATATCGATTATGAAAATTCTCGTCATCAACTGCGGCAGCTCATCTATCAAGTATCAGCTTCTTGAGATGGCAGACGCCGAAAACTACAAGCTCCTCGCAAAAGGAAATCTCGAAAAGATATCTCTCCCGGACAGTAAACTGACCCACAAACCGGCAGGCAAAGACGCCGTCGTCCTGATGCAGCCCGTTCCCGACCATACCCTCGGAATGAAGCTCGTCCTCGAGGCTCTTACCAATCCGGAGACCGGAGTTATCGGAAGTTTCGACGAGATCGATGCGGTAGGACACCGTATCGTCCAGGGAGCAGACTTCTTCGATGGCTCCTGCCTGATAGACGAGAGCGTGATGGAGAAGATCGCCATCTGCTGCGATTTCGCTCCGCTCCACAACCCCGCCCATATCCTCGGTATCCGCGCGATGCAGAAGGTCCTCCCCAAGGTCCCGCAGGTCGTCGTTTTCGACACCGCCTTCCATCAGACTATGGAGCCGAAGGCCTATATGTATGCCCTGCCCTACGAGTATTATGAGAAATACCGCGTCCGCCGTTACGGAGCCCACGGAACCTCACACTACTACGTCAGTCGCCGTGGCGCAAAGAAAGCCGGCCTTGATATCAACAACAGCAAGATCATCACCTGCCACATCGGAAACGGCAGCTCGGTAACCGCAATTCTGAACGGAAAGAGCATCGACACTTCGATGGGCTTCACCCCGCTCGAGGGTATGATAATGGGAACACGCTGCGGTTCGATCGACGCCAATATCGTTCCCTACATTATGAAGAAGGAGAACCTTACTCCGGACGAGATGACCGACATTATGAACAAGAAGTCCGGCTTCATCGGCCTCCAGAAGAAGAGCTCGGATATGCGCGATATGGTCTGCTTCTCGGAGCAGGGTGATCAGCGCGCGCAGCTCGTCCGCGATATGGTCGTTCACCACATCACTAAGCTTGTCGGCGGATATATCGCCGAGATGAACGGAGTGGATCTTATCATCTTCACCGCCGGTATCGCGGAAAACAATCCCTGGCTCCCGCTTGCAGTCTGCAAACACTTCGAGTATATGGGTCTGAAGATGGACGTTGAGGCGACCAACGCCGCCCGCGACGAATCCATCATCTCCGCCGCCGATTCTACCGTCAAGGTCGCGATGATCCCCACCAACGAGGAGCTCATGATCGCGATCGACACGATGAATATCGTAAAAGCTCTCTAGAGAAGACCGCGCATCTGCGCGAACTTAATAATCATTTCGGCTGTGCCTTCGATTCCGAGAATGGAGGAGTCGATGCAGAGGTCGTAATTGGCGGCTGAGCCCCATTTGGAGAAGGTAAAGAAGTCGTAGTATTCGGCGCGGCCGCGGTCTTTGCGCCCGATCAGGTCTTCTGCCTCGGATTCAGACAGGCCCTGGCGCTCCATAATGCGTTTGACGCGAGCTTCGAGCGGAGCGCTGATAAAGACATCTACACAGTCACGGTCGCGCAGGACATAGTCTGAAGCGCGTCCTACGAAGATTGCTGAACCCTTGTCTGCAAGATCGCGGATAGCTTCGCTCTGAATACCGAAAAGGATTTCGTCGTCCATTCCGGACTTCAGACCGATAAAGAGAGAGCGGCGTTTCTCATCCCTTTGTTTGAAGAACTCTTCGGCGATGCCGCTTTTTCTGGCGGCTTCGGTGATCAGCTCGCTGTCGTAGACAGGAATACCCAGCCGGCGTCCAAGCTCGTCTGCGACGGCCTTTCCGCCGCTGCCGAACTGGCGTCCGATAGTGATTATGAGTTTCTTCTCCATAGGCCAAAGGTTAAACCGCGCCGCCGAGAACGGACGGATCATCGCCGTCGTTCAGTTTGTCGAACTTGCGCAGGATATTGATTATCAGGAATGCCGCACATACTACGGACAGTAAATCCGAAACGGGGAAGGCCAGCCAGACTCCGTTTTCTCCTAGCCACAGAGGCAGGAGGAAGACCAGCGGCACGAGGAACAGTAGCTGGCGGGTAAGGGATAGGAAGATGCTCTTCTTTACCATACCGAGGCTCTGGAAGAAGTTTCCGGAGACCATTCCGAAACCTACACACCAGACCATCAGGTTCATCAGCCTGAGGGCGTTGTCTGCCTTTTCTATCATCACTGAATCTTCAGTAAAGAGCCTGACCGCAGGGGTGGTAAGGAATTCGGAGACCAGGAAACAGATGACGCTCATAAGACACATCCATTTCGTAGTAAGCCAGAATACTTCCCTGACTCGTTTATACTGACGGGCTCCGTAGTTGAAACTCGCGATAGGCTGCATACCCTGGTTGAATCCGAGATTAATCATCAGGAACATGAAGGTAATGCGGTTCGAGATTCCGTAGGCTCCGATCGAGAGGTCGCCGCCGTACTTGCGAAGCTGCTGGTTGATGAAGATCGAAACGAAGCAGGAGGCGAAGTGCATCAGGAATGGACCGAGGCCGATCGATAGCGAGGCCTTCGCGATGTGGCGGTCCAGCTGGAAGATGTGCTTTCCGAAATGAAGGAAATTCTTCTTGTTGAGGAAGAAGATGATAGTGTAGGCGAGAGCAAGGGCCTGGCAGATGACGGTTGCGATAGCGGCGCCCTTGACTCCGAGGTCGAGCACGTAGATGAAGACCGGGTCGAGGATGGCGTTGGCCGTGACCGTAAAGATAGTCAGTCCCATCGCTGTCTTCGGGTTGCCGGAGGCGCGGATAACGCCGTTGAGCCCGAAGTAAAGGTGTGTTATGACGTTGCCAAGCAGGATGATGACCATGTACTCGCGGGCGAAGGGGAGGGTATTCTCCGAGGCGCCGAAGAAGTACAGGATCGGGTCGAGGAAGATCAGGCAGAGGGTCGTGAAGACAACGCCGATGATGGTGTTGAGGCTGACGACGTTCGAGAGCACTTTCTGGGCACCGTCGTAGTTTTTCTGGCCAAGCAGGACCGAGACCATGGTCTGTCCGCCGACTCCCACCAGCGTTCCGAGGGCGGTGCTGAGGTTCATCAGCGGGAAGGTAACTGCAAGGCCGGAGATGGCGTAGGCACCTACGTTGGGGATATGGCCGATGAAGATACTGTCGACCATATTGTAGAGCGAGCTGGCTATCATCGCGATGATGCCGGGCACCGCATACTTTCGAAGCAGGGTGCTTATCCGCTCGGTGCCGAGTTCGGTAGGGGCTGCGCCTTGGACTGCCATACTACTTGTCTACGAATTCTATTTCGAAGATCAGCGGGCAGAAGCCGGGGATAGCGTTTCCGGAGCCCGATGAAGTATAAGCGTTTGCGGAGGTTATGTAGGCCCGGCCTTTTTCGTGGGCGCGCATCTGGAAGAGGGCGGCGCTGAAGCCATTGACAACAGAGGTCTTGCTGCTCGTCATGGTGATTTCGGAGGCCTGGGAAGCCCAGTTGATAAGAACGGGGCCGTAGGTAGCGGTAGATTTGTAGGTACCGAATACCTTGGCGGAGTCGGCGATGTTTGTGTCTACTCCCTTTCCGTCCAACATCCTGCGACAGATGTAGTTGATGTAGATCTGGTCGTTTGCGGTGAAATCCTCTTCGGTGTCGGCCTCGCGATCACACACATAGTAGACGCCGTCTGCGAGGGAGTCTGCCTTTGCAAGTTCATCGCCAAGAGAAGCTTTTACAACGCTCTTTTCCCACTCATCTATATCGGAAATAAGATCCACTACCTTGATGTCGTAGATAAGAGGGGAAGTAGACTCGGTCATATTGTCCAGGTACTTCTGCTTAGAAGAGTAGCGGTTATGGGTGAGAAGCCATCCGGGAACTATAACCTTGCAGCGTCCGCCTTCGTGGAGGGTAGAGATGGCTTCTTCAACTCCTGCATAGATGCTGCTTGAGCCGCGGTAATTAACCTGAGGGCCGTAGTAATAAGTCTTGTCGTAAGTTCCTATTCTCTGGGCTACGAGAGCATCTGTAGTACTGCTGATAATCCCTTCAAGGTCGGAGATAGTATACTCTATCCTCATATAAGGATATTCGTCCAGGGTCCCCATAGCCCTGCCGGAAGGATTGTCCGTCACCTCCGTAATCCAGCATCCGAGGGGAGTCTCTTGCCAGCCGGCCTGTTTATTGACGGCAATCCAGGCATCGAACTCCATCTGAGTCAGATGTCCGTAGTTTGTCGTCGGGGTCTTTGCGCAGCCTGCAAGGCAGACGGCGACAAGAATCATAAGCTTCTTCGTTATAGTATTCTTCATATTTCTACTTTTTCTACGAAGGCGGCCGCTGACGCTGCGTCGGGGATATCCTCCGGGATAAGGAGTTTCCCGCCCGCTGCCTGCTGATGGCCCCCGCCGTGGAAGTACCGCGCAGCCATCGCGGCCGCCGACCAGCCCCTCTTCGAGCGGATTGAGACGCGCATCTCGGGCTGTTCGGTGCTTTCCCTGAGGTACAGGCAGACCTTGACTTCGTCTATCGTAAGAGGGATGTTTACCATCCCCTCGAGTTCGCCCTCCATCAAGCCAAATCTGTGCCACAGCTCCTTCGTTACGATAAGGATCGCAAGGCCGTCCGGCCTTATAATCATATTGTTGCTCAGAATGTGCGCGATCGCCTTCACGCGATTCGGCCGGTAGCGGTTATAGAGCTGGGCTACGATAGCCTCACGGTCCACTCCCGCGGCCATCAGGTCGCCCGCCATCTCGAGGGTCGAGGGGAAGACGGAGTTGGCGAAATTGTTGGTATCAGTAGTCATTCCGGCCATCAGGCAGTCGAGAACCGAGAGGGGAAGGCGGGCGGTATCGCCGTCTATTCCCGGCATCTGGCGGAGGATTTCGTAGACCATCTCGCTGGCGGAGGAGACCTCCGCACGGCTGAAGACGAGATCGAACTCAGACTCCTGAGGGTTGAGGTGGTGGTCGATCAGGACCTTCTTAGCCCTGCTCTCGCGCAGTTCCAGCTCCAGAGCCTGGCCGGCCCGCGAGAAGCCGTTGTAGTCTGTACTGATAATAAGATCGGCCGCTGCGATTGCTTCGGGCCCAAGGACGAGGACGTCTCCGCCTATGAAGGCTATCGTTTCGGGGGCGGGCTCGCGAACTACCGATACACACTCTTTTCCGCGGACGGAGCGGAGGTAATGATAGAGGGCGGCGCTGCTGCCTAGCGCGTCGCCGTCCGGGTGTGTGTGAGTAGAGATGACGATTCTCTGGGAAGCGTCTATCAGGCTGCTCAAAACGCGGATTTTCTCTGCCGTCTCCATCGGCGCAAATTTAATAAGATTATTGCATTTAATAAATGATTTTTCTAACTTTGTCCGACTGCTGAAAATAAAATTAAAAGATATAACAATGGCAAAATTTGACTTGCTTAAGTTCACGGAGAACAAAGTGGTAAACACTATCGTAGTGTATGTACTCCTTCCTCTCTTGATTGTTTTCGTAGGATATCTCCTGGTAGACAGTGTCCTTCAGCCTGTCCGCTTCAACAAGGAAAAAGAGGCCCGCGAACTTGTCGGAATCGACCGTCTGAAAGATATCCGCGTCCTGCAGGATGCGTATAAGAGCGTAAGCGGTAAGTATATGTCCGACATAGACTCTCTGGTAGACTTCTATAAGAACGGAGACATCGTCGTCCGTATGCAGATCGGCTCCAAGGACGACTCCCTTGCAATGGCCCACACAAAACAGATCAAGCAGGCCCGTTACTGGCTCCGTGGCGCTAACCTGAACCGCTATCTCTATCAGCTCTATGAAGACGGCGACAAGAATCTTGTATTCTCGATCGACAACAAGATCCCCGTTAGGGATACTCTCTTTACCGGTCGTCCGAACTTCTGTATCGACTCCCTTAAGACTATCCCGTTCTCTGGAGGTCAGAAAGTCGAGATGGAGGCTATCGTAAAGAAGGTTTCCGGAGTAAACGTTCCTTTGTTCGAGGCCCGTATGCCGTACAAGAAACTCCTCTACGGGATGGACAATCAGCTCAGGATCAACCTCGATGCTGACCGTCGTAACGGAAACAAGTACGAAGGTCTTCAGGTCGGAAGCATCAGCGCTCCGAATAACAACGCAGGAAACTGGGAGTAATAATGAAGTGTACTTTAGTACCTTCCAACTTTTTTGATGAAAACTGTGCGAGAGAATATCTCGCACAAGTTTTTGTTGATACCCCCTCCGAGCCTGTCCGCTCGGTTCTGATCCCCGAATACAACGCTTATCTGGTCTGGTCTTCCGCCGCTCCGGAAGGGGAGATGCCTCCGATGTATAAGGTCCTGACCGGGCTGGGGAAGTGTCCTGATTACAACAAGATTCTTTGTTCGTGGGAAAACGGCGAGCTGTGTCTTGCTATAGCTCAGGGTAAGACCCTTCTTCTTGCGAATACCTATGAAGCCAAGGATTTTACTACCGCAGAGTATTGGATCTTCCTTGCGCTTCGCTCTCTTCAGCTGAATCCTGAAATCAGCACCATCTGTCTGCTTTCCGCTATCAGCGCGGAAGATGAGATGTCGCTCTACCGTTACTTCAAGGCGGTCGAGATACTATGAGAATAATAGGCGGAAGACTCAAAGGCAAGGTGATATTGCCCCCGGCAGGCTACAAAGCCCGCCCCACCACCGATTTCGCCCGCGAGGCTCTTTTCAACATCCTCGACAACGAATACGAGTTCGAAGACCTTAAGGTCCTCGATCTTTTCGGCGGTACCGGCGCCGTTAGCTTCGAGTTCGGCTCGCGCGGAGTGGGCCGCGTCTGGTGCGTAGAGATGGCCCGCGAAAATGCCTCGTTCATAAAGAAAGAGGCAGAGAGGCTGGGCCTTGACAACGTTACGATGGTCCGGGACAACGTCTTCGATTTCCTTAACGTCTGCCACGAAAAGTTCGATATTATCTTCGCCGATCCGCCTTATGCCCTCGAGGGCCTGGAGACTATTCCGGATAAGGTGCTGGATCGCGACATCCTACACCCCGACTGCTATTTCATTCTGGAACACGGCGGGGAACACGACTTCCGCCATCACCCGCGCTTCTTCAAGGAACGCGAGTACGGAAGAGTACACTTCACTTTCTTTAAATAGGGGATTAAAGACCCTGGGCTTTTGCTTCGTCCCAGATCTCGTCCATCTCGGCGAGAGTCATATCCGTAAGTTTGCGCCCGACCTTCAGGGTCTTCGATTCGAGATAATTGAAGCGGCGGCGGAATTTGCTGCAGCTTCTTCCCAGGGCGACTTCGGGATCGATTCCATAGAGGCGGCAGGCGTTGATGACGGCAAACATCAGGTCGCCGAATTCTTCCTCGATGTGGTCTGAAGAACCCTCAGCTATTGCCTCTCTTACTTCCCCAAGCTCCTCGCCGACCTTCTCAAATACCTCTTCCTTTTCTTCCCAGTCGAAGCCGCAGCCGCGGGCTTTCTCCTGCATCGAGAGGGCTTTCAGAAGAGCGGGCATAGCGTCGGGGATTCCGCCCATCACGGTCTTGTTTCCGCCTTTTTCCTTGGCTTTTACCAGCTCCCAGGTATCGGCTATTTCCTTTGCGGAGGTGGGCTTTCCGACCTCGTCCCCGAAGACGTGGGGATGGCGGAAGATCATCTTGTCGCAGATTTTATGCAGGCTGTCTGCTATGTCGAACCAGCCGGCTTCCTCCGCGATCTTAGCGTAGAATACCATATGGTAGAGAAGATCGCCTATCTCCTTCGCAGTGTCGTCGTGGTCACCTTTGATGATGGCATCGCTCAGCTCGTATACTTCCTCTTCCGTCATCGGACGGATAGTCTCCATCGTCTGAGCCGCGTTCCACGGACAATCTTCCCTCAGCCGGTCCATTATGTCCAGCAGCTGCCCGAAAGCGGCAATCTTTTCTTCCCTTGTGTGCATTATGGAATAATTGTTATCTTTGCAGCGCAAATTTACAAAAATGGCACAAAATACACTACTTGAAAAGGTTCTCTCTCTCCAGGAGAAATTCGCATCCCTGCAGGAGCAGCTCTCCAGTCCGGAAGCAATGGCGGATATGAAGAAATTCGTCCAGCTGAACAAGGATTACAAGGAGCTGGAGCCGATTATTAAGGCCGGTCTCGAGTATAAGAAGACCCTCGATAACCTCGCCTCCGCGAAGGACATCCTCCTCAATGAGAAGGACGAAGACCTCCGTGAGATGGCTCGCGAGGAGATCGCTGAGCTCGAGCCCAAGATCCCCGATATGGAAGCGAACATCAAGCTTCTGCTTATCCCCGCAGACCCCGACGACGGCAAGAACGCTATCGTTGAAATCCGCGGCGGCGCAGGCGGCGACGAAGCCGCTATCTTCGCCGGAGACCTTTTCAGGATGTATCAACACTTCGCCGAATCCCGCGGCTGGAAGCTCGAAATCACCGACCAGACCCCCGGTACATCCGGCGGCTACAAACAGATCGTCTTCAAGCTCAGCTCCAATTCGGAGGGCGTCTACGGTGTTATGAAGTACGAGTCGGGAGTACACCGCGTCCAGCGTGTCCCCCAGACCGAGACTCAGGGCCGTATCCAGACTTCGGCCGCTTCGGTAGCCGTATTCCCCGAGGCAGGCGAGTTCGACGTAGACCTTAAGTGGGAAGATATCAGGCTCGACCTCTTCTGTGCGTCAGGTCCCGGCGGCCAGGGCGTCAACACTACCTATTCCGCCGTCCGTCTGACCCACATCCCTTCTGGTCTTGTAGTCCAGTGTCAGGAAGAGCGCTCTCAGATCAAGAACAAGGAGCGCGCATTCGAAGAGCTTCGCTCGCGTCTCTACAATCTCGAGCATCAGAAATATCTCGACGAGATTGCCAGCAAGCGTAAGACGATGGTCTCTACAGGAGACCGCTCAGCGAAGATCCGTACCTACAACTATCCTCAGGGCCGCGTCACTGATCACCGCATCAACTGGAGTATGTACAACCTCCCCGCCTTTATGGACGGAGATATCAAGGAGTGCATTGATCAGCTGCAGATCGCAGAGAATGCGGAACGTCTGAAAGAAGCAGGCGACTAAAGCGTTACCATCTTATCAAGAACCAACTCTACAAGCTGCGCCACGCGCGGCTTGTAGTCTGTATTGGCGTCCTTAAGATAGCGGTGAGCGATAGCGCAGCATACCGTTACTGCTTCGTGGCCGAGCTGACGGGCCATACCAGCGAGGACGGAGCTTTCCATCTCGAAGTTCGTAATCTTCCAGTCGCCGAAGCGCCAGCTCTCGATATCCTCGAGCATGTTGGGCATAGCAAGCTGCTGGCGGACTACTCGGCCCTGAGGGCCGTAGAAGCCCGGGGCGGCGATAGTCATACCGCGGACAGTCGAATCTGCGTAGTGATCGATCATCTTCTGCGAGGCGTGGACGAAATACGGGATAGGCAGGGCGGCAGGCCAGTTCATATGTTTGAGGAACGAAGCCTCCATCTCGGCGTTGGTAACGTTTTCACGGTTGGCGTACCAGTTCATCACGCCGTCGAAGCCTACTGAATAATGTGAGAGGATAAAGGATCCGAGCGGAATCTCGGGCTGGATAGCGCCGCAGGTTCCCAGGCGGGTGATGTAGAGAGTTTTGTGTTCGGGCTTTACCTCGCGGGTCTCGAAATCTATGTTTGCGAGAGCGTCCAGCTCTGTCATTACTATGTCGATGTTGTCGGGACCGATGCCGTGGGAAAGGACGGTCAGGCGAACGCCCTTCTTTCGGCCGGTGACCCAAGCGAACTCGCGGGACTGGCCCTCACACTCGATTTCGTCGAGAAGGGGTTTGAACATCTGTACACGGCCGGGATCGCCGACTAGAATGAGGCGGTCTGCGAGCTGGTCGGGACGGATATGGATGTGGAACGCGGAGCCGTCGCCGTTGATAATGAGTTCAGATTCGGGAATTTTCATATCGTCATTAGTTTTGTTTTCTTTTTGCGGAGCGCAGGCGGGAGGAGCTGCGCACGAGAAGTTCGTCGGCATAGACGCCCCTCAGGGCGAGGATGTCGAAGAAGAGCGCGATGAGAGGGAATACCGCGGTCCAGCGGACTACATACGCGTCCGGCAGACGGAAATAGCCCACGGCGAGCCAGACCTGGAGCGCGAGCATCACTACCGCGGCCGCGCCGCCAAGCCTGATCTGAAGGCTGCGGCGGGCCCACGCGAACAGTGCGACGAGCGCGCAGGCAAGGGCGAGCCCGGTAAGCACGGCGTAGGGCAGATATTCAATATACCTGATTGCGTCCTCGGAGCCCGGGACACGGGCGAAATCACAGAAAAGCAGCGCCGCCATCAGGCCGGCCGCTATAGCGAAATATAAAGTTTGTACTCTTTGCCACATAATAACGTTATCCTCTTGAATTGAAACGGGCGAGGACATTCTCCTCATAGGTCTTGGAGACAGGGATGGGGTCTATGCCGCCCATTCCCAGTTCGATCACAAAGCCGTCCTTTGCTCTGGAAATCATCTCCACTTTGTCGAAATTGACGATGTACTTGCGGTGGCAGCGGACAAGATCGCTCCCGATGAAACTCTCCTCGACCGTCTTGAGGCGGCAGCGGAGCATATACTGCTTGAGAGTTCCTTCGGAGTCCTGATACCAGACCTTGATGTAGTTGTCGTCCGATTCGATATAGTAGAGGTTGGAAAGGCTGATAACCATCTTAAGAGAGCCGGAGTTGTCGTACAAAGTGATCTTCTCGTCCTTTGTAAGCGAGGGGGCTTCGTCTGTAGTGATGGAGCCGAAGCTCATCAGTTTGATAGTATTGTTTTTGTCTTCGACTGCGAAGAAAAAAGATGACAGAAGATAAGGGACGCCGAGGCCGATGACGCAAAAGCCCATCCCCGAAACGAAGAGTCTTACGAAACTTATATCGTGTTTAGGGATGATGGTGGCATCTATTCCCTGGAGGGTGAATACGGCGTACGCCAAAGAAATCAGAATCGCCTCTCCAATACACCAGAATATGTACTGTAAAAAAGTAAGGAAGTGTTTTTTACAGTAAGCAAACATCAGCATCTTCGAGACGGCGAGGATGATGAGGCTGAAACTCATAAAGACAAGGGTCAGCAGGGCCTGAGGAGATGCGAAGCCGAGCCGGAACCAGACATAGCGCAGATAGGGCGAAATAAGAAGCGTGAAGACCAACGAAAAGAGCGCCGTAAAGACTACGGTGCTTGTCAGCTGATGACTTCCGGTTAAGTATTCTGGTATTCTGTCGCTTGCGGCCATACTCCCGCAAATATAGCAAAAATCGGGCTAACTCGCTATTTTGTCGGGGGAGGAGATGATGCGGAGTATACTCATTGGCTGGGCGACTGCCGCATTCTCTTCCGCCTCTACGCTCTTCGCTGCCAGCAGCCCGTTCTTTCTGAGATATTCCGAAAGGACGGAGTGATCAAGGCCCAGAGACTTAAGGTAGCCCAGTCCTACGCTGCCCGAAGAGGCGGCGATAGCGAGCAGGAGATGGGTAGCGAAAATCTTGTCCGCTCCGGACATAGTAGCCTCGATGATGCAGAGGTTGAGGGTGTTCTGGGCGCTGCGCGAGAAACTGAGTTTGTCAGCTTCGTGGTAGGCTATTCCGGAGGGGCGGAAAATACTGCCTTCGATAGTAGTCTTGAGCTCCGCCAGATCTACTCCCAGGGCCTTCAGGGAGGCGCAGGCGTCATTGTCTGAATGGCGCAGGATTCCGAGCAGGAGATGGTCCGTAGTGATGGAGTAGTCTCCCGTTCTCATAGCCTCATCGCGGGCGTATGAGATTATCTTCAAAAGCTCTTGCGAAACCAGGGTCTGCATACGTAACAAAAATAGGAAAAATAGGTTGTTTTCCCCAAGAATTTTTGCTAAATTTGTATGTTTATACAAAACCTGGAAAACAGAAGATTTTTTTAGAAAAATATGGAGAACGAAGAAGTAGAAAAAGTGCACGGAATTATCGAGCCAGTAGAGATTGATCACGAAATGAGAACGGCCTACATCGACTACTCGATGTCCGTTATCGTCTCGCGTGCTCTGCCGGACGCCCGCGACGGTCTTAAGCCGGTCCAGCGCCGCGTGCTCTTTGGCATGGACGGCCTCGGACTGTCCTACGGCGGCCAGACTAAAAAGTCTGCCCGTATCGTAGGTGAGGTCCTCGGTAAGTTCCACCCCCACGGAGACAGCAGCGTCTACGACGCGATGGCCCGTCTGGCCCAGGACTGGAACCAGCGCTATCCGCTGGTAAGCGGTCAAGGTAACTTCGGTAGTATGGACGGCGACCCTGTCGCGGCTATGCGATATACCGAGGCTAAGCTTGCAAAGCTTGCAGAGGAAGTGCTTGCGGATCTTGATAAGGATACCGTAGATTTCACCCTCAATTTTGATGATACTATCTGGGAGCCTACTGTCCTCCCGACTAAGGCCCCTCTGCTGCTGCTAAACGGCTCGGCCGGTATCGCGGTCGGTATGGCTACCAATATGGCGCCCCATAACCTTTCGGAGTGTTGCGACGCTATCTGCGCTTATATCGATAACCCCGATATCGATGTAGAAGGCCTGATGGAACACATCAAAGGCCCCGATTTCCCTACGGGCGGTATCGTTATGGGCCGTCAGGGTATCGTAGATGCCTATACTACCGGTCGCGGCAGGGTGGTCCTCCGCGCTAAGGCCGAAATCGAGGAAGACGACCGCGGACATCAGGTAATCGTTGTTACCGAGATCCCGTATATGGTCAACAAAGCCGAGATGATCGCCCGTATCGGCGAGATGATCCGCGACAAGAAGATCGAAGGTATCTCGGATATCCGCGAGCTTACAAACCGCGAGGGAATCAGGATCGAGTTCATAGTAAAGAAGGACGCCAACGCAAACGTAGTCCTCAATACTCTCTACAAATTTACCCCTCTCCAGTCCAGCTTCGCTTTCAATAACGTAGCCCTGGTGGAAGGCCGTCCGAGGACCCTGTCCCTCAAGGATATGATCAAGGTCTTCGTAGACTTCAGACACGAAGTCGTAGTCCGCAGGACCCGCTTCGAACTCGAGAAAGCCCGTAAGAGAGCTCATATCGTAGAGGGTCTCCTTAAGGCTATCGACGTAATCGACGAAGTAGTCGCGATTATCCGTCACTCTAAGACTGTCGAGGACGCTAAGGCAGAACTTATGGCCCGCTTCGGCTTTACAGACGAGCAGGCTTCCGCTATCGTAGATATGCGTCTTCGTCAGCTCACCGGCCTGGAGAAAGACAAGCTCCAGGAAGAGTTTGACAAGCTTCAGGAATTCATCGCCCGTTGCGAACAGATCCTCGGAAGTGTTGAGGAGCAGCTCGCTATCGTCAAGGCCGAGTCTATCGCCCTTAAGGAGAAGTATGGAGATCCCCGCCGTACCGAGATTACTCTCAGCGCCGAGGAATTCAACCCGGAAGACTTCTATGCAGACGAAGACGTAGTGATTACTATCTCACACTTCGGCTACATCAAGAGAACTTCTCTCAACGAGTTCCACGTCCAGTCACGCGGCGGAGTCGGCAAGAAAGCCAGCGCCACCCGCGACGAAGACTTTATCGAACACATCTACGTTGCGAATATGCACAGCACTATGCTCTTCTTTACCGAGAAGGGTATCTGCTACAGGCTCAAGGTCTACGAAATCCCCGAGGGTACCCGTACCTCTAAGGGCCGTGCGGTTCAGAACCTCCTCGCTATTGAGCAGGACGACAAGATCAAGACCTATCTGAACGCAGCGAAGATCGAGAGTAGGGAGTATACAGACTCTCATTTCGTAGTTCTCGTCACCCGTCAGGGTATCATCAAGAGAACCTGCCTCACCGAGTTCGCAAACGCCCGCAGCCGCAATAAAGGTATCATCGCAATCAACTTCAAGGAAGACGACGGTCTTCTCGATGCCCTCCTTACAAACGGTACGGATGAGATTATGATCGCCGGCCGTGCAGGCTACTGCGTACGCTTCGACGAAGAAGACGCACGCCCGCTCGGAAGGGCCTCGATGGGTGTACGTGGCATCAATCTTGCGGAAGGCGATGTAGTGATCGGCGCAATCAGCCGCGACACTTCGGCTGAAGACGCTCAGAATCACACAGTGCTGGTTGTCAGCGAGAATGGTTTTGGAAAACGTTCCTTCGGAGACGATTACCGTCATACGAACAGAGGAGCAAAGGGTGTCAGGACGATGAATATCACCGAAAAGACCGGAGCCCTTGTAGCTATCAAGAACGTTACTGAGGAGAACGATCTGATGATCATCACTAAATCGGGCCTCACCATCAGGATGGCAGTTACAGACATCAGACTTTGCGGCCGCGCAACACAGGGCGTCAAGCTGATCAACATCCGCGAGGGAGACAGTATTGCAGCAGTCTCGGTGGTAGCCCACGAAGAAGAGGAAGAAGAAACACAAACAACAGTTGAAGAATAATCAACACTAAAAATAAAGCTTATGAAACGAATCTTTTTAGCTCTCGCACTTCTTGCTTCGCTGCAGACGGCCTTTGCCCAGCAGCAGGTCAAGTCGATCTCGGCAGCCCAGAAAGCAGTCGACAAGGCAGTAGCTGAATCGCAGGATGCGAAAAAGGGAGCAAAACTCGCAACATGGACTAAACTCGGCAAGGCGTATATAGACGCTTACAACGCCCCTTCCGGAAACGGTTGGATCGGAGCCAGCAGGGCTGATCTCGCCCTTCTTCTGGCAGACGACAAACCGGTCTCGGTAGAGAATGTTGAGGTAAACGGTCAGCAGATGATTAAGGAAACCTATGCTACCCGTGACTATTACTACAACTCAGCCGATGTCCTCCAGTTCATCGTGATTACAAAACCTATCGTTCCCGATGCTCTCGAGAAGGGTGCCGAGGCCTATGCCAAGGCCCACGAACTGGATGTCAAAGCAAAGAAGACCAAGGAAATCACCGAAGGTCTGCGTCTTATCGAAGGTAAGCTCGTAGATGAGGCTTACAACGCCTATACTTTCGGCAACCTCGAGAAGGCTTCTTACTATTTCGAGAAGGCAGCTGAAGTTTCTCAGCAGGAGCCTTACGCAGTAGTAGACACCAGCGCTATCTACAACACCGGCCTTACCGCCTGGATGCTCGGACAGAACGAACGCGCAAAGCAGTTCCTCGAGAAGAGTGTCGAGATCGGTTACTACGGTGAGGAAGGAGACGCTTATGCGAAACTTGCCGACATCGCCGACAAAGAGGGCGACCAGGTAAAGCGTCAGGCTTATCTTGAGGAAGCCTTTATGAAGTTCCCTCAGAGCCAGAGCGTTCTCGTAGGCCTTATCAACTACTATCTCTCATCCGGCGGAAATACAGACCGTCTGTTCGAGCTCATCAGCGCCGCAAAAGCCAACGAGCCTGAAAATGCTTCCCTGTACTATGTTGAGGGTAATATCTACCTCCAGCTCAATGACGAGGAGAACGCTATCAAGGCCTACAGGCAGTGCGCGGAAATCAACCCTGAGTACGAGTTCGGTTACATCGGCGAGGGTCAGTACTGGTACAACAAAGCCGTCGATCTGCAGGATGCAGCGGCAGCCGAGATGGACTACAAGAAGTACGACAAGATTATGGCCGAGTTCGAGAAAGCCCTTAAGAGCTGCGTTGAGCCGTTCGAGAAGGCCTTCGAGGTAACAAAGGACGACAACATCAAAGTCGCAGTCAGCGAGTACCTCAAGAACGCCTGCTATCGTTTCTCATACGATGACGAGGTGTACAAAGAGAAGTACGACAAATACGACGCAATCGTTAAGGCTGCAAGGCAGTAACGATCTTTCCGACCAGAGGGTGTCGCACTATATCTTCGTTTCCGAAGGTGATGGTTGCGACACCTTTTATTTTTGAGAGTCTCTCAACGGCCTTCTCAAGTCCGCTGTCTTCGCGGTTGGGAAGGTCGATTTGTGAGGTGTCGCCGGTGACGATGAACTTAGCTTCGCATCCCATTCGGGTGAGGAACATCTTGAGCTGGCCCATATTGGTGTTCTGGGCTTCGTCGAGAATGACGCAGGCCCTGTCCAGGGTACGGCCGCGCATATAGGCGAGGGGAGCGATCTGGATAGTACCGTCCTGCATAAACTCCTGCAGTTTCTTCGGCGGGATCATATCTCCCAGGGCATCGTACAGCGGCTGGAGATACGGATCAAGCTTTTCCTTAAGGTCTCCGGGCAGGAATCCCAGGCGCTCGCCGGCTTCGACCGCGGGGCGGGTAAGGATGATGCGCCTGATCTCACGGTTTTTCAGCGCGCGGACCGCCAGGGCTATTGCGATATAGGTCTTACCGGTTCCGGCAGGGCCGAGGGCGAAGATAAGGTCATTGTCGAAATAAGCCTTTACGAGTTCCTGCTGGCGGGCGTTTCGGGCTCGGATAGGCTTTCCTTCTGTATTGTGGACTATGATAGCTTCGCCGCTGAGACGGAAGCTCTCGGGAGAAGTCTCGCCGTCGAAGATGTCTTCTACGTCGTAGATAGTAAGATTCATCTTGCGGTGGCGTTTTTCGATCAGCGCTCCGAGTTTCTGATTAAACTCTTCAATGTCGGCAGGTTTGCCGTCCAGAATCAATTCGTCGCCTCTTGCGACTACCTTCAATGAGGGAAAATAAGAGCAGAATTCTTCGAGGATTTTGTTTCCGACGCCGTAAAGACCTACCGGGTCTACGCCTTCGAGCTTGATCGTTTTCTTCATAGTACAAATATAGGTATTTTATTTTGTCGGCAAACTTGCTAAATTTGTAGGTTGTAGATTATTCATAACAATTTAACATATGAAAAAGATTACTACCATCGCAATGATCGCAGCCCTCGCCATCACCGTATCCGGCTGCGACTTCATCCGTTCAATCGCCGGACGTCCCACCTCATCTCAGATCCAGGAAATGGACGAGGCTGAACTAGTCGCAGAGGCTGAGGAAGCCCCTTGCTGCAATGCAGATACCCTCTGCTGCGGAGATACCCTCTGCTGCCCCGATTCTCTTTGCTGCAAACAGCAGATGCCTTGCGATTCTTGCGTAAAAGCCTGCTGCCAGGCTGAAGAAGCTTGCTGTAAGGCAGAAGAGGCTTGCTGCAAAGCAGAGAAAGAGTGCTGCAAAGCAGAGAAAGAGTGCTGCAAAGCAGAAAAGGCTTGCGAGGAGAAGACCTGTGAGGCTCAGCCCGTAGTCGAGCCCGCTCCCGTAGAGAAGCCGTGTGAGGCAAAGCCCGCTTGCGCAGAGAAACCTGCCTGCGAAGCCAAACCCGCTTGCGAGGCCAAACCCGCCTGCGAGGCGAAGCCTGCTTGCGAAGCTAAGCCCAAGGCCGCTCCCAAGAAGGCCGTCCGCATCTTCACCGGCCCCGTCTGCAAGAAAGCCGTTCTCGAGAACAAGTACTATGTCCTTATCGGCGCCTTTAAGGTCGAAGCCAACGCTGCCGCTCAGGTCAAGAGGGCTGAGAAAGCCGGCTACAAAGTAGTCACCATCCCCTTCACCAATGGTCTTACCGCAGTTGCAATCAACCCTACAGATTGCCAGAAAGAGGCTCTCGAGACTCTGGACGAAGTAAAGTGCAAGAAGTTCTGTCCTAAAGACGCATACGTACTTGTTATCAAATAACTCCCGTTAGTTAGTAATGGATTACGATTTTAAGAAGATAGAGCGCAAATGGCAGGAAAGATGGCGCTCCGAGGGGACGTATAAAGTATCCGAGGAAAGCGACAAACCTAAATACTATGTCCTGGATATGTTTCCATATCCTTCCGGAGCCGGTCTCCACGTAGGACATCCCCTGGGTTACATCGCCAGCGACATCTTTTCCCGCTATAAGCGTCTCAAAGGCTTCAATGTGCTCCACCCGATGGGTTACGATGCTTTCGGCCTTCCCGCCGAGCAGTACGCAATCCAGACCGGTCAGCACCCTGAAGTCACCACTATGAAAAACATTGCGCGCTACCGCGAGCAGCTGGACCGTATAGGTTTCTGCTACGACTGGTCGCGCGAAGTGAAAACCTGCGATCCCGAGTATTACAAGTGGACGCAGTGGGCCTTCCTTAAGATGTTCGGCAGCTGGTTCGACCCGGCAGCGAACAAGGCCCGTCCGATCGAAGAATTGATCGCGAAACTGGAGACTACCGGCTATGAGGATGTGACGCCCGAAATGTGGGCTGCGGCTTCCGAGAAGGAGAAGTCAGACATCCTTATGCGCTGGAGAATAGCCTATCTGGGCGAGACATCCGTAAACTGGTGCGAAGGCCTTGGGACCGTTCTGGCAAATGACGAAGTCAAGGACGGCCTGAGCGTGCGCGGTGGTTTCCCGGTGGAGCAGAAGAAGATGAAGCAGTGGCAACTGCGCGTTTCGGCCTATGCCGGCCGCCTGCTCGATAGCCTTGACAGCCTTGCATGGACAGACTCCCTCAAGGAGATGCAGCGCAACTGGATCGGCAAGTCCGAGGGAACGGAGGTCGT
>JAEEGH010010247.1_pt1 | contig 21581 bp, 18 predicted proteins | sample 9134181 | NCBI WGS metagenome assembly JAEEGH01 (sample SAMN16246544, study PRJNA631951) | gut metagenome | biome: gut microbiome; feature: rumen; material: DP-attached | host: Bos | place: Iran: Karaj | collected 2018-10
CGCCGGTCTCTTTCCGACCATCTCTCCGCCTGCTGGGGACAGGGAACTGCGGCCTCCAGTGTAAGGCCGGGGCGCTCCTCCCGGAGCTTAAGTATCGTCTCGCAGAAATAAGTGTCGCAGCCCTTTGCCATGCCGCAGATAAAATGCCTTATCCCGGCGTCGTACAGCGCCTCGGCCACGTCGTAGAGCTTCTGCTTGAGGGCCGCGCACCGGGGATCGTATTCGTCCTCCCCCCAGGGGAGCTTTTCCGGCCGGTAGCCGGTAAAGGAACAGGTCGTTTCTCTCGTAACCATATCACTTCATGTACATGTAAAGGTCGCACTTTATCATGCCGTTGTAGAGCTTGCGTTTTTTGTCGGAAGGAGTGCCAAAACAGCGCTCAAACTCCGGATGGGAGGAAAGAAGATAGAGCTGCCATCCGGGGAGCCGGTTCATGGCTGAACCAAACGCGAGGTAGATCTCTTCGGCCTGCTGCCTGTCGAGTAGGCGTTCGCCGTAGGGCGGATTGGTGACGATCACGCCGCGCTCGGTCCGGCGGGAGAAAGAAGAGGCGTCTGACGCTTCAAAGGTGATAAGCCCGGCAACGCCGGCACGGCCTGCGTTTTCTTTCGCGATCTGAATTGCATGGGGATCGATATCCGAGGCGAAGATGCGATATTCTCCATGATACTCGGAAGCGATTGCCTTACTCCGAGCTTCCTCCCAGATGGATTTACCGAAGAACGGCCACTGCTCGGCTGCAAAGCCGCGGCTGAGGCCCGGCGCGCGGTTGAGTGCCGCGAGCGCTGCTTCTATGGCGATGGTACCGCTGCCGCAGAAAGGATCGCAGAAATCGCCCTTGCCTTTGTAGCGCGAGAGCTTTACCATGGCCGCGGCCAGAGTTTCCCGCAGGGAGGCTTCGGTGTGTGCCGGCCGGTAGCCGCGTTTGTGGAGAGCGACACCGGAGGTGTCCAGAAAAAGGGAAGCCCTGTCTTTCAGGATGGAAAACCGTATCTTGTATTCCTCGCCGGTTTCCGGGAAGTGTTCCAGATGATAACGGGTCTTCAGCTGTTCCACAATGGCCTTCTTAATGATACGCTGACAGTCGGGCACGGAAAATAGTTTCGATTCCAGACAGTAGCCGGTGACCGGAAAAGCGGCGTCACGTGGGAGAAAGTCAGCCCAGGGGAGGGCTCGGGTTCCTTCAAACAGCGCGTCAAATCCGGCAGCGGGGATGGATCCGAGTTCAAGAAGGACACGTTCTCCGCAGCGCAGATTAAGATTGACATTTGCGCAGTCGGCAGCCGTCCCGGAAAAGAAAACTCTGCCGTTCTCAGGACGGACATCCATGATATCCATGCGGCGAAGTTCATCCGCGACGAGACCCTCCAGACCGAACAGACAGGGGATACAGAACGAAAATGACATAAAAAGTACCTCAAAGAGGAAAAAGTCGTACAAATCATACATCAAAAAGAAATGCTTGTAAACTATATAATAGAGGTGTGGATAGATAAATAACGGTATATCTTGTGCCAAGCAGGTAATAATTGAACAAGCCATAGATAAATTATGAAAAAATTTTGAATAAACTATTGATTTTTTGAGACGTTAGCAGTATAGTATCTCCTGTATTACAGCGCCTTCTTTCCGTGCGCATGGCGAGGCTTACCGTTTATGGCAATCGAACTTTCTGAATTTCTGGATGTCCTGAAAGATTCCTACAGCGCGTACTATACGATTGTAGATGACATTGAGTGCGAGTATCCGCTGGCTTTCCGAGCTGACTATGCTTCCCGCGATGAGCTGTATCTTCTTACCAGAAGCGTTAAGTTCTGGGGCAATGAAAAGAACGAACATGCCTATATCTTTGCGGCACCATCTTTTACGCCGGCTGTCGCTGATGCCTGTATCGAATGGGCCATTCAGGACATGCTTCCGCGTGTGAAGCCGCATAAGGAGCATCAGTGTACGAACGTGAAAGTGGTGTTCATAGCGGAGACAGTCGACGATGAAACAGCAAAAACCGTGAGGAAGAAAAGTTTCACCAAAAACTACAGGCACGGTCTTTACGGTTTCACCAATCTGCTTGCCGGAATCACGGATCTGAGTACGGAGAAGACTGTGACCAACCGCGAAGGGCACGAGCTCGTTCCCTATTTCAAGAAGCTATTTGCTGCCAGGGCAGAATCCTGACCGCAATTAGTGATAAAAACCAAATTTTTCATCTAAGGAGTGAAAAAGTGTGAGCGCGTTACTAATCTTAATCATCGCAGTTGTGCTGCTTGCCATCGGCTACGTTGTTTACGGCAGCTGGCTTGCCAAGCAGTGGGGCGTTGACCCCAACCGCGAAACCCCGGCCCACACCAGTTACGACGGCAAGGACTTTGTTCCTGCTAACCCCGCCGTGCTGATGGGTCACCACTTCTCATCCATTGCCGGTGCAGGCCCGATCAACGGACCGATCCAGGCGGCCGTGTTCGGCTGGGTCCCCGTTTTTCTGTGGTGTGTATTCGGCGGCATCTTCATTGGCGCCATGCATGACTTCGGTGCTCTGTTTGCATCGATCCGTCACAATGGCGGCTCCATCGGCGAGATCATGAAGGACTCCATGGGTGTCAAATCCCAGCGTCTGTTCATCATTTTTGCCCTTGCCGTTCTGATCCTGGTCATCGCCTCTTTCACGGCGGTCGTTGCCGGTACCTTCGTGTCAGTGGATCCGTCCGCCGCCACGTATTCCGCAAACGGCTCCACGGCCATGACCTCTATTCTCTTCATTGTTATCGCCTGCATCTTCGGCTTCTTTGTGTACCGCAAGAATGCCAAGATCGGTCCTGCCACGATCGTCGGCATCATCGGCATCATCGCCATCGTTTTCCTTGGCCAGTTTGCCGGTCTGCACTTCAGCCGTACTTTCTGGGTGCTCTTCATCGCGGTATATGTCACGGTTGCTTCTCTGCTTCCTGTCTGGATCCTGCTCCAGCCGCGTGACTATCTGAGCTCCTTCCTGCTCTACGGTATGATGATCCTGGCTCTGATATCCATTATCGGTGCTTCCTTTACCGGTGCTGCCACGATGGAAGTTCCCGCTTTCACTGGCTGGAAGAATCCTGCCGGCCAGCCCCTGTTCCCATTCCTGTTCATCACGGTTGCCTGCGGCGCATGCTCCGGCTTCCACTCTCTGATCAGCTCCGGTACTTCCTCCAAGCAGATCAACAACGAGAAGGATTCTCAGATCATCGGCTATGGCTCCATGATCATTGAGTCTGCGCTTGCCGTTATCGCACTCATCGCCATCGGCGTTGTGTGGAGCAAGACGAGCGCCGGCGGCGGCGATCTGTATCAGCTGTCCGCACCTCCCACCATCTTTGCCGGTGGTATTGCCACCATGTTTGCTTCCTTTGCCGGTGAGGCAAGCTACAAGGTCATCTACAACCTGTTCACGCTTGCTGTTTCCGTCTTCGCTCTGACCTCTCTGGACTCCGCGACCCGTCTCTGCCGTTATCTGTTCGCAGAGCTGCTGACTCCGGTAGGAAAGACCCATGAGGATCTGACCGGTGCTGCGAAGTTCTTCTCCACTCCGATCGTGTCCACTCTGATCATGGTCATCATTGGCTGCGGCATGGGCTTCATGGGCCTGAGCCAGATCTGGAGCGTGTTCGGTTCTGCCAACCAGCTGCTAGCTGGCGTTGCCATGCTGGCTGTGTGCACATGGCTCGGCAAGATCGGCAGGAACAACAAGATGTTCTTCTTCCCGATGTGCTTTATGCTGGTCGCCACCATCACTGCTCTGTGCTTCACAATCATCAACGGCTTCAAGACGATTGCTGCAGGCGCTCAGTGGGGCACCTACTTCCAGGTCATCTGGTCCATCGTTCTTGTCGTTCTGGCTGTGATCCTTGCAGTCACTGCTTTCAAGACTCTGTCTGCACAGGCAAAGGAAAAGAAAGCCTGATCATTTCCGCAATTGGATAAGAGTTCATTTCCTGAATTCATAGTTTCAGTGAGCCGTCTCTTCGGAGACGGCTCATTTTATCTTTCTTTTAAATATCTCTTGAAAAACTTTGCGGTTTGTGGTAGGCTGTAAAACGCTGTGAATGGGAAAATAACATCGGATCGGCTGAAAGAGAGTGGAGGTCGGCGGCTGGAAGCCTCCTCAGAGAGAGATGTTTGGTTCGCCCGGGAGCTCCGGCCAATACCCGGCGTAAGGAACGCGTTAAGTCTTTTTGAGCGGCGGCAGAACATCTGCCGAAGATAGGTGGTACCGCGCAAGTTTTGCTTTCGTCCTATATCTTGTGGGACGGAAGCTTATTTTTATTTGAGGAGAAGAAACAATGAGAGAAATGATGCAGAAGCTGAGAGAAAACGCACTGCAGGCAATCCTTTCCACGGAGGATGCCGAATCGCTGGAAGCCATGCGCGTGAAGTATCTCGGCAAAAAAGGTGAGATGACCAATATCCTGCGTCAGATGGGCAAACTGTCGCCGGAAGAGCGCCCGCAGATGGGGCAGATGGCAAACCTGATTCGTGCGGAAATCGAGAAAAGTATCGAAAACCGGCGTCAGGAGCTGGAAACACTTCTGATGCAGAAGAAGCTGGAACAGGAAGCCATCGATGTGACGCTTCCCGGAGAAGAAGCGGTTCTTGGTCACAAACACCCCATGTATAACGTTCTTGATCAGATCAAGGATATTTTTATCGGCATGGGGTTTGAGATCGTGGACGGACCGGAAGTGGAGCTTTCCGATTATAACTTCACAAAGCTGAACATCGAAGAAAGCCATCCATCCCGCGAATGGACCGATACGTTCTATTTTACCGAAGACAGCAGTATCTGTCTGCGCACACAGACTTCTCCCATGCAGGTGCACGCGATGGAAACCAAAGAGCTGCCTATCCGAATGATAGCGCCCGGGCGTGTTTATCGCAAGGATGAAGTGGACGCCACGCATTCGCCGATGTTCCATCAGATCGAGGGCATGGTGATCGACAAGGGCGTTACCATGTCGGATCTGAAGGCGACGCTGAACCTTGTTGTGGAAAAGATCTACGGGGAAGGCACGGTCACACGCTTCCGCCCGCATCATTTCCCGTTCACGGAGCCAAGCTGCGAGCTGGACATCCAGTGCCATAAGTGCGGCGGAAAAGGCTGCCCGACCTGCAAGGGCGAAGGCTGGATCGAGATCCTGGGTGCCGGCATGGTGCACCCTAAAGTGCTGGCAGGCTGCGGCATCGATCCTGACGTGTATTCCGGCTGGGCTTTCGGCATGGGCCTAGAACGGCTCGCCATGGGCGAATACAAGATCACGGATCTGCGCCTCATTTTTGAAAATGATGTGCGGTTCCTGGAACAGTTCTGAAGGAGGCGGCAATCATGAACGTATCAAGAAAATGGCTGAATGAATTTGTTGATCTGCCGCTTAACATTGCGGGGGACAGAGAGTTCGCGGAACGGATGACCGTCTCCGGATCCAAGGTGGAAGTAACGGAAGATCTGTCCAAAACGATCCAAAGGGTCGTTGCTGCGCGCGTTGTCGAGATGCAGAAGCATCCCGATTCCGACCATATGTTTGTCCTTCAGCTGGATGTTGGCGCGGAGAAGCCGGTGCAGATCGTATCCGGTGCCTGGAACCTGCATGTAGGAGATCTGGTGCCTGCAGCGCTCGACGGATCGCTGCTTCCCAACGGGACCGAGATCCATAAGGGAATGTTGCGCGGTGTGGAATCCGACGGTATGCTCTGCTCACTGAAGGAGTTGGAACTCACCACGCACGATTACGCCTATGCCGAGATCGTCCCTGCTGCGATCCTGAACGATTATCATCCGTTGGACAGGGCAAAGCCGTCGATCCCGGCAGATATCAAAGCCGGTGACAAGGTCTATGGCCCGGTCAAAGTGGCGGAGATCCTTTCCGTTGCTCGGAAAGAATACGGCAGCTGGAGCGTGAAGGTTTCTCTCGGCAGCGGTGAAGTTGAGATCATGAGCCGCTGCAGCAATCTGCACGAGGGCGATCTGGTCGCTTTCGATACGAAGCGGGATGCGATCTGTACCCTTTCCGATCTTCATGCCGAGCAGGCGGAGTTCCCGCATTGCATTACCGACGGCATCTTTATCATCAACGAAGACGAAGCACCGGCGTCGATCCAGGATCCGGACAGAAAACTGCAGCCCGGTGATGATATCGGCGCATTCATCGGCCGGGACGACCACGTGGTAGAGTTCGAGATCACGCCGAACCGGCCGGACTGCCTCTGCATGATCGGTATGGCGAGAGAAGCCGCGGCTACCTTTGACAAGGAATTGAGGATCCACGAGCCTGTCGTCAGGGCAGAAGCTGGCGGCAATGTGCATGAGATGGCCAAAATCATCATTGAAGAGCCGGAACTCTGTTATCGCTACAATGCCCGCATGGTCAAAAACGTTAAGATCGGTCCGTCACCGGCCTGGATGCGCGAAAGGATCCGCAACGCCGGTATGCGCCCGATCAACAATCTGGTGGATATTACGAACTATGTGATGCTGGAATACGGCCAGCCAATGCACGCGTTCGACTTCAGCTGCGTGAAAGATGGGGAAGTGCATGTGCGTCTGGCACGCGAGGGCGAGACCATCCAGACACTTGATGGTACGGAACGTACGCTCTCCACCAGCATGCTCTGCATCTGCGATACGGAAAAACCGGTCGGCGTGGCCGGCGTGATGGGCGGTGCCAACAGTGAGATCGTAGGCGATACGGCGATGGTTCTCTTCGAGTCTGCCAACTTCAACGGCGCTTCTGTACGCCGCACGGCTACAGCGCTCGGCATGCGCACCGACGCTTCTTCCCGTTATGAAAAGGGCCTTGACCCGGAGAACACACTGCGAGCTGTCAACCGCGCATGCGAGCTTGTAGAGCTGCTTGGCGCCGGTGAAGTGGTGGACGGCATCATTGATGAGTATCCGGCAGGGAAGAAGGAAACTACCGTTCTTTTAGAGCCGAAGAAGATCAACGATCTGCTGGGAACGGAGATCGGCCGCGACACTATGGCAACGATTCTGGAGAAGCTTGGGTTTGTGATGGAAGGCGATGTGATCCATGTGCCGTCATGGCGCATGGATGTGGAGCATTATTCCGATATTGCAGAAGAAGTTGCCCGGTTCTACGGTTATAACGAGATCCCGATCCGGTTTACGGCGCCGTCGACCCTGTGCGGCGGCTTCACGCCGGAGCAGCAGTGCGAGCGGAAGATCGGTGAGATCTGCCGCAGCCTCGGTATGGACGAGATCATTACTTACTCCTTTATCAGCCCTGCTTACTACGATAAGATCCGTCTTCCGGAGGATTCTCCGCTGCGCGACAGCCTGAAGATCCTGAATCCGCTGGGTGAAGATACTTCCATCATGCGTACCACGATCCTCCCGTCGATGCTGGAGATCCTTACACGCAACTACAAATACCGGAACAGACAGGCATTCCTGTATGAGATCGGCCGTACTTACCGGAAACGGGAGGATGGCCTGGCTGATGAGTCCAGGATCGTTTCTCTCGGAGCATACGGACCGAAAATGAGCTTCTTTGCGCTGAAAGGCTGGGTGGATACCCTGTTGAAGACGCTTGGGATCGAAAAGGTCCGGTATGTGCAGGAAAGGGAGAATCCTTCTTATCATCCCGGCCGCTGCTCGACGGTGTGGGCGGGAGATGCTTGCCTCGGAACGATGGGACAGATCCATCCGGAAGTGGCGAAAAACTACACTGTCGACGCGGAACTCTACTGCGCGCAGCTCGGTTTTTCTGAACTCTTCCGTCTGCAGGGCGGTGTGCCTGTATTCCACCCGCTGCCCCGTTTCCCGTCGGTCAACCGTGATATTGCCGTTGTCTGCGACGTATCGATACCGGCAGGCGTTCTGAAAGATTTTATCCTGGAAAACGGCGGCGTGTATCTGAAGGACTGTACGATCTTCGACGTTTATACCGGCCATCATATCATGGAGGGAAAAAAGTCCGTAGCGTTTTCGCTCACCATGCGTGCTGACGACCAGACGCTGACGGATGAGCATGCGGAAGAAACGGTGAAGCGTATTCTGAAAGCTCTGTATGAGAATTACGGCGCAGAGATCCGATAATTCCGGGCTTTTGCCGCAAAAACTTGAAAAAACCCTTTACTTGTCTGCTTTACCGGGTATATAATAGCAACAACATATTGTGTATATTATACATGAGGTGATGCAAAATGCAGGATGTAACCAGAAAATTTGCAGCGTTGGACAGTAAGGCGGAAATGAAGGAGATCCTCTCTTCGGTGTATAACTCACTGATGGTAAAGGGATACAATCCCATCAATCAGATCGTGGGTTATATTCTCTCGGAAGATCCCACCTATATTACCAACTATAATAATGCCCGCAGCCTGATCTGCCGTATTGACCGGGACGAGCTGTTGCAGGAACTCCTGAAGACTTATCTGGATAAATAAATGAAAAGCCCGGCCGCCTGCCGGGCTTTTCCTGTAAAAAGAAAGAGTTTTTGACATGTACACGATTTTAGTTTTGATGGCCGTGATTCCAGCCGTGATCCTTCTGGTAAGAGTATACCGGGCTGATCATCTGGAAAAGGAGCCGATAGGCCTTCTGCTCAGCCTGCTGCTGCTGGGGATCATCTCTACCAGCATGGCCGCACTGACAGAGCAGATTGGCGACGCGTTCCTGAGCCAGTATTTTGCGGAAGATTCGATCCTTTATAAGGCGCTCATGTATTTTGTCGTCGTTGCGTTGTCTGAAGAAGGATTCAAATATCTTCTTCTGAAATTCAGAACCTGGAAAAACCCCAATTTCAACTGCGAATTCGACGGTGTAGTCTATGCTGTCTTTGTCTCTCTGGGATTTGCCCTCTGGGAGAACATCGGCTATGTGCTGACTTACGGCTATGAAACGGCAATCGCACGGGCGTTGACGGCAGTGCCTGGCCACGCCAGTTTTGGCGTTTTTATGGGTGTATGGTACGGAGCTGCCAAGCGCTATCAGCTTGCAGGACAGCCGGAGATGGAAAAAAGCCGTCTGAGAGGAGCATTGCTGGTACCCATGATCCTTCATGGCACATATGATTTCATCGCGTCGCTGGAAAGCGGTTCCATGACGCTGGTATTCCTGGCTTTTATTGCAGTGCTGTTTGTTATCACATCACGTCTGATAAAAGCCAAATCGGCAGCGGACCATCCGCTTGTACAGCAGCAGGATTATTATGAATGATCCGAAAACAACATAAGTACATGAGCACAAACGGCTGCCGTTGGCAGCCGTTTGTCTTTAGCCCCACAAAGCGGTGAGCATGGGAATGATCTGCTTTTTCCGGGACATGACTTTCTTGAGAAAAACATGCTGGTTCTGCGGTTCCACAGCGAAAGCCTGACGGATGATATCATCATTTCCGATATAGAGCAGATGCGATCCCTCGGTCAGAACATCGGTAATCATCAGAATCACAATGTCAAACGATTCTTTACTCTTGAGTCGGTTCATATACTGCAGAAATTCATCCCGTCTGGAAAGCAGATGTTCGGAGTCAGCTGTTGTGATCTGGCTGACGCCGATATTCTTTTCCGATATATGGAATACCTTGTAATCGGTGAGGAAGAGTTCTTCTGCCGTTTTGTTGTCGGGGCTGGAAGAAGAGAACAGGTCTTTTCCAATATCTTCAAGGCTGACATGCGCGATCCTGGACAGACGCTCGGCCATGGCAATGTCTTTTTTCGTACAAGTGGGAGATTTAAACATGACCGTATCCGAAAGAATGGCAGATGCCATGAGACCCGCCAGCTTGGGAGAGGGCACTACACCGTGCTCCTGATACATGGTGGTGATGATGGTATTTGTGCATCCGACAGGTTCGTTTCTTACAGCTACGGGCTGTGTCGTCTGAATATCAGCGAGACGGTGGTGATCGATGATTTCGACGATTTCTACCTGCTCCAGTCCGGGAACTGACTGGGATGCTTCGTTATGATCCACAAGCACGACGCGTTTCCTGCGCGGCTTCAGCAGATGGTAACGCGAAATAGTCCCAACAACGCGCTCATGTTCATCCAGAACCGGATAACTGCGGAAACGGCTCTTCAGCATGATTTCCTTTACATCATCGACCAGATCGTTCAGATGGAAACAGATAATCTCACCGGTCTGACAAACACGACTGACCGGGATCGCCTGGTAGATAAGTCGTGCAGTTCGTCTGGCTGAAAGAGGCGTGGAGATAATGCAGGTTTCTGCGCTGGAATTCATCCAACGGGGATCGATATCGGATTGACAGATGATAAGGCAGTTGACGTGGTTTTTCAGCGCTCTGTCGACCACATCAGGCTGTGCTCCGCAGATCAGAATATTGTCCCGAAAGAACTGAACGTCGTCTTCATAGGTCTGGGGAAGGGCTATACGGACGTCGCCGGACACGGAAGTAACGAGATTGGAATACTCGTTGACCAGTTTTCCTTCCAGCACGCTTACCAGATTGAAAACAGGAACGTCATCGATGTGATTGGTCTCGATGGTCATCATATCGTAGTTTGCAATATCGCCGGTGGAAAGAAGACCGTACAGAGTCCCGTCTTCATTCAGAATGGGCATGGACGGGATCTTCTCTTCCCGCATGGTGCGCCAGGCGAGATCAATCGTGACGGACAGGCCAAGCTCCGGCAGACGGTCAAAATCAAGATCACAGATCTGTGTACGCATGTTGCTTACATAAAGTGGTGCTTCGAATCCGAACCTGTCAAGCATGGCCTGTGTTTCATCATTGATGGCTCCGATCCTGGCCGGGATATATTCACGGTCACCCAGTACATTGCGAAGATTGGCATAGGCGATGGCGGCAACGATCGAATCAGTGTCGGGATTGCGATGGCCGGTAACAAAAATGTCGCTCATGTTAACCCTCCGAATTGTATTTTAAATAATTATATCAAATCACCTTCCGAATGCAAGGAAAAGCTGGCAGAATGTCTGATTGGGAAAAATCGGTTCTGTGCAAGCGTAGTATGGTGAACAGAGCGTTTCACGGACATTGAAACTGTCCGTTCATGATTCCTTTACTTGACAATGTCAAGGTGTGTGTGGTATTTTAGCCGAGGAAATATTTTACCTGCCTGTTTGCGAGCGATGTTTCCCAAGGGAAAATCAGCTTTTGCTCTCAGGCAGTTTTGTTTTTAAAGGAAGCGAATACGATATGAATTATGATGTAATTGTTATAGGCGCGGGTCCCGGTGGTATCTTCACCGCTTATGAGCTGATGCAGAAAAACAGGAGCCTTAAGGTTGCCGTTTTTGAACTCGGCCGCCCGCTGGATCAGCGCAAGTGCCCGATCGACGGGAAAAAAGTAAAGTCGTGCATCAAATGCCCGGTCTGCAGCATCATGAGCGGATTCGGCGGTGCCGGCGCTTTCTCTGACGGGAAATACAACATCACCAACCAGTTCGGCGGCACGCTGTATGAATATATCGGAAAACAGGAAGCTCTCGATCTGATGCGCTATGTGGATCAGATCAATCTGGCACACGGCGGTGAAGGGACGAAGCTCTATTCAACAGCGAATACGAAGATCAAGCGGATGTGCCTGGAAAACGGACTGCATCTTCTGGACGCGCAGGTGCGGCATCTCGGAACGGACATCAATTATGTTGTGCTGGAGAGCATCTACGCGGAACTGAAGGAGAAAGTTGAGTTTTTCTTCAACACGACGATCACCGGCGTCAGCAAGATGGACGGCGGGTACGAGATCCACGTCGGGGAAAAAGTCTATACTTGCAAAAACTGTGTGATCTCTGTCGGCCGTAGCGGAAGCAAATGGCTGGAGAGCGTTTGCCAGAGCCTTGATATCCCGACAAAATCCAACCGTGTGGATATCGGCGTGCGCGTGGAGCTTCCGGCTGAGATCTTTGCCCCGCTGACAGATGAGCTGTATGAGAGCAAGATTGTTTACCGGACAAAGCATTTTGAGGATATGGTGCGCACGTTCTGTATGAATCCCCACGGCGTTGTGGTCAATGAAAATACGAACGGTATCGTTACCGTGAACGGCCACAGCTATGAGGATAAGAGCAAACACACTGAAAATACAAACTTTGCGTTGCTGGTCTCGAAGCACTTTTCCATACCGTTTGAAGATTCCAACGGCTATGGTGAAAGCATTGCACGCCTCAGCAATATGCTGGGCGGCGGTGTTATCGTGCAGCGTTTTGGCGATCTTGTACGCGGCCGCCGCTCCACGGAGACAAGGATCCGCGAAAGCTTTGTTACACCGACGCTGGCAGCTACGCCGGGCGATTTGAGCCTGGTGATCCCCAAACGCATTCTTGACGGCATTATCGAAATGATCTATGCGCTCGATAAAATAGCGCCGGGGACCGCCAATGATGACACGCTGCTTTACGGTGTGGAAGTGAAGTTCTACAATATGGAAGTGGAACTGGATCAAAATCTTGAGACAAGAAGCAAGGGCCTGTATGTAATCGGCGACGGATCCGGTGTGACGCATTCGCTCTCCCATGCTTCCGCCAGCGGCGTATTCGTTGCGCGGCACATTGCCGCAGAACTGTGTGCCCTATGAACGACGATAAGAGCCAAAACTATCTGCATGGCGCAGCCATTCTGACGGCCGGCGTGCTGATCATGAAAGTGCTGGGCTTCCTGTACAAAGTTCCGATCGCAAATATCATCGGCCCTGACGGTTATTCGATGTTCTTTGAGACGTACAGCGTCTATAACGTGTTTCTGACGCTTTCGACGGCAGGACTCCCGATCGCACTGGCGCGCATGATTTCCGAGGCCAACGCGGAAAAGCGAGAAATGCAGACAAGACGGACCTTTACAGTCGCCTGGTGGACGTTTTTTGTGATCGGACTGGTGTTCTCGCTGATCATGCTGCTTTTCTCAAAGCAGCTTGCTGCTGACATCCTCCACAATCCGCCTGCCGCAGCGAGCATACGCGCCATGGCGCCTTCCGTACTGCTGGTCTGCCTGGTATCCGCTTTTCGCGGGTATACACAGGGAAAAGGGAACATGGTGCCCACAACGGTCGGACAGGTGTTGGAAGTGCTGGTCAAAGTCGCGGTCGGTCTCTCCCTGTCCTATGTCCTGATCCGATCCGGAAATAACAAAGCGATCGGTTCAGCCGGCGCGATCTTTGGCGTAACGGCGGGTTCTCTGGCGGCGCTTCTGTATATGTATCTCTATAAGAAAAAATACTATCCGGAGCACATGCTGGAAGATCCCGACAGACCGGACAGCGACAGGGAGATCCTGTTTCGTTTTCTGAAGATCGGCATTCCGATCGCAGTAGGATCCAGTGTGCTGGCTATCCTGAATCTGGTGGATTCCAGCCTCTGTATGGGCAGGCTTCAGTCGGCAGCCGGATTCAGTCTGGATAAGGCACAGACACTTTATGGCGTATACGGAGAAGCACAGACACTTTTCAACCTGCCTGCGGCGCTCATTACACCGATGACGATTGCTGTCGTCCCCGCTATTACGGCTGCGATCGTGAAGGGTGAGAATGATAATGCTACGAAGATCTCTGAGGATTCCATGCGGATCGTCTCCGCACTGGCTATGCCAATGGGAATCGGGCTTGCTGTTCTCTCCGAACCGATCATGCGCGTGATCTATAAGGATGGACATGAGGCAGCTCCGATGCTTCTCGCCATCATGGGGCTGGCAGCGTTTTTCGTGTGCATGGTGCTGATGGAAAACGCCATTCTTCAGGCGGCAGGGAAGGAACTGCTGCCAATGATCACCCTGGTGATCGGCGGATTGGCGAAAGTGATCCTGAACTATTTTCTGGTTGCCGATCCGAGGATCCATATTTACGGAGCACCGGTCGGAACGTTTGCCAGCTATCTCATCATGTTTGTGATAAATTTCGTATTCATGTGTTTTGTGCTGGACAAGAACCCCAAGCTGCATATCATTCTCGTAAAACCGCTGGCATGCAGTGCTGTGATGGGACTTTCCGCCTGGATTTCCTATCGGATTTTTGCCCACTTCCTGCGTGGAGGCAGAATCATGATGATGGCATGTCTCGCTGTGGCAATGGCGATTGCGATCGTCATTTATCTGGTGATGACGGTCGCGTTCCGGATGCTCACGAAGGAAGATATGCAGATGATCCCCGGCGGGGAAAAGGTTGCAAAACTGCTGCATATGCGGTAGTTTTCCTCCACCCGTACGGATAAGGAAGAGAATACAGTCGAAAATCTTCGTAAAAAATGCACAAAAAGCTTGATTTTACTGGGAAAAATGAAGATTTCACTTGCAGTACACAAGCCTTTGTGATACATTATCACCGTTGCTCTCCGGGCAACAGAAAACAGATGAGATATCCGCTCCGGCGGACTCATGATATCTGGTTTGATACCAATTTACAGGAGGAAAAACATGAACAAGGCAGAACTTATTTCTGTAGTCGCTGAAAAGACCGGCTTCACCAAGAAGGACAGCGATCTCGCCGTCAACGCCGCTCTGGACGCCATCACCGATGCTCTCGTAGCAGGTGAGAAGGTTCAGCTCGTCGGCTTCGGCACATTTGAGGTCAAGGAGCGCGCCGCCCGCGTCGGCCGCAATCCTCAGACCAACGAGGAGATTGAAATCGCGGCCTCCCGCGTTGCTTCCTTCAAGGTCGGCAAGGCTCTTAAGGATGCTGTCTCCAAGTAAGCATCGTATATAAAACGAAAAGTCGCGCGCTGGTTCCAGCGCGCGACTTTTCTGAAAAAGGAGAACTCAATGAGACTGGATAAATATCTGAAAGTATCCCGCCTGATCAAACGAAGAACCATAGCTAATGAGGCGTGCGACAGCGAGAGGATAGCCGTCAATGGAAGAGCGGCAAAAGCAGGTTATCAGGTAAAAGTCGGCGATATTATTGAGATCATGTTCGGCACACGCGCACTGAAAGTGGAAGTGACTGATGTGAGCGAGAATGCGAAGAAAGCGGATGCTTCTTCTATGTATCGTCAGATTGCAGAATAAAAACGATTCGAGGCTGCTCATAGAAGGCAGCCTCGTTTTTCTTCTCAGATGATGTATTTTTTGATGCAGTCCGGTGCCTGATCGGGATCGGATGAAACAGAGAGAACAAAACTGATGTTTTCATTGTTGGAGAACTTTTCCAGCCAGGATAGGAACTCTTCCAGGGCACCGGGGTCTTTATCGTTGACAAGTTTATAAAAATTATCAATAAAGAAATGGGTTATATCGTAATTGCCGGCGTGAACGCCGCAGATGAGACCTTTCAGAAATTCATAACTGCCGACATCATAGGTGCCGGCTTCGATCAACCTGGCCTGATAGGGAATATCATACGTGAGCTTTCGCTCTTTCTCGATGCAGACAACATCACCTGTCTCTTCTTTTACGGCTTCCCGAACCATGTCCACCAGGCGCTTGGTCTTTCCGCTTCCCTTCAGACCCATAAGAATGCGAACCATAGTGATCACTCCCTTTACGTATTTCGGCAATTGCCGATCTCTTTATGAATACAGTCTAACATTATTTCCGAAATCACGCAAGATGGGAAATGTAAAGCTTTTGTTTCGGGAACATTTGCGGCACAGGAGGAAAACTAAAAACAGCGATCTCAGAAATAAAGGACCATGGCCGCGTCTTGACGGGAAAAAACCGAAGTGATATCATGGCAAAAACACCACGTATCATGTATGACCTGACATCGAATGGAAAGGAAAACGCCGGGAAGAATAACTCCCGGCATTTTATGAGCATCATGAGTATCCGACCGATCCTGAAAGCAGCAGCTCCCGTTCCCAAAATAGAAGAGATGGAAAGGTTTCTCTTCCTCGGACCTCATCCTGACGACATTGAGATCGGGGCCGGAGCCACAGCCGCGCGGCTTGCGGCAGAAGGAAAATCCGTATGTTTTCTGATCTGTATGGATGGGCGTTACGGTACGGACAACTGGAAGGATCAGGAAACAACGCCGCTGCAGCTGGCAGAAATGAGAAAAGAAGAAGCAATGGCTTCGGCCGCTTCGATCGGGGTAACGGACGTCCGCTTTCTGGAACTGGAAGACGGAGGGTTTTATTCCCGCGAAAAGCTGTTCCGCGGCATCGCGGCCTGCATTGCCGACTTCCGGCCGGATGTGCTTTTCGCGCCGGATCCGGATGTCGACTGTGAGTGCCATCCGGATCACAGAAATGTGGGCGAAGCGGCAAAAACGCTGGCACTGTTTTCCGGAAACGAAGGCATTATGCGCAAGCTCGGAGCGGAGGAGGCAGCGGTTCAGGCACTGGCCTTTTATATGACGGCAAAACCGAACCGGTATATGGATACCACTGGTTTTCTGGATAGCCAGCTGAAAGCGGTCTTTGCACATCACAGAACGCAGTTCCCGGAAAACGGGAAAGACGCGCGTGCGATCACATTGTACCTGAAACTTCGGGCCTATGACTACGGGATCCGGAGCTTTCGCAAGACTGCAGAAGGCTTTCGTGTGCTCGGCCGTACGCAGATGCACTGCTTCCCGGAAGGCAGCAGGTAGATCAGACGGTAAGATCGCGGAACTGCTGCCAGGCAAGCGGACTGCCCGCCAGAAGCCCGGATTTGGAGCCGTCATACGGAAGAGGACTTCCATCGAAAGTAGTACAGACGCCGCCTGCCTCCTCAACGATCAGGGCGCCGGCCGCATAATCCCACGGTGACAGATTCAGTTCAAAGTAAGCGCCGGCGCGCCCCGCAGCGATGGAACAGAGGTCCAAAGACGCAGTTCCCTGACGGCGGATATCCAGGCAGTTATCAAAAACGGTACGCATCAGCTGAAAAGACCTGTCGGCAAGCTCCGGCCAGTATGGAGCAGTGCCGCAGCAGACGACGGTATCTGTAAGCGGGGAGGTATCCGTGTGAATGGGAGTTCCGTTCAGAAAAGCGCCTTTACCGCGGATAGCAGTAAACAGTTCGTCCACAAACGGGTTATATACGACGCCGATCAGCAGCTCGCCGTGGCTTCTGTACGCAACGGAGATAGCGCTGTGATTCAGATGCTTCAGAAAATTCATGGTGCCATCGATGGGATCAATGATAAACAGATGTTCTGCCATCGGGTCATCGTGGACCGCATTCTCCTCACAGAGAAAGCAGGCGTCAGGCAGAAGATCACGAAACCGCTGCATCAGTAGATCCTGCACGCGGCGGTCATATGCTGTCACAACATCGCGATGGCTGCTTTTTTCTTCGGCAAGGATCCTGCGTGCCTGCAGAAGAAGCGCTCCGGCTTCGCGTTCGGCAGAGATAATGCATTTGGAGATCTCATGGATCGTCATAACTTCTGTTTCCTTAATAAAAGATATGTTCAGTATAGCATCGAAAAGACAGACTGTCGAGAAAAACCGCCGGACGGGAAAAGAATCCTGTCCGGCGGCTTTGGTTCAGAGCAGATCAGACGGTTCAGCCCAACTTCCAGGTCGGCGTGAAGAGGCCGGCAAACTGACTGTTATAGACGTCGATTACCTCATCGCACTGGTATGCCTCGACGATGCGCTGATACACCGGGTTGTCGGCGTCCTCGGAGCGGACAGCAATCAGGCAATAGTAGCTGTTGTCAGCATATTCATTCTCCATATACAGGGCTTCGGAAGCCTGAAGGCCGGCGTCCGCGGCATAGTTGCCGTTCACAACAGCAGCAGCAACATCCGGGAGAATCGACGGAACCAGATTGGCATCGACTTCCTGAAAATCTACAGCCACGTTGTACCCGGTGATATCGTTGATGGCAGGGGAATTGCCGGCGCTCGGATCAATGTCAATAATACCGGCGGACTCCAGAAGCTTGAGAGCACGACCTTCGTTCGTTACGTCGTTGGGAACGCCGATAATATCGCCGTCCTTCAATTCGCTGAGATCCCTGATCTTGTTGGAGAAGATCCCCATCGCGACGATATAGGTATCGCCGATGGCTGTGAGATCATAGCCATTGCTGGAAGTGTCATTATTGAAAAAGGCATGGTGCTGAAAAGCGTTCATTTCAATCTCACCATTATCCAGCGCATTGTTGGGCAGAGAGAAGTTGTTGAACTGAACATACTCCAGAACGATGCCTTCCGGAGCCAGTTTTTCTTTTACAACGTCCCAGATGGGCTCGTATACAGCACCGGTCAGGCCAATCCGTACGACGACAGGCTCTGAAGAGACCTCCGAGGCAGATGCTTCCGAAGCGGCAGGCGCGGCTGACTGCGCAGGAGCGCTCGAGGAGCCACAGGCGGACAGAGACAGGACGAGGATAACAGCAAGCAGTACAGCGATGATACGTTTCATTTTTTTCCTCCGAAGTTTTTTGATTGTGGGGTTAGTGGTTTATATCAATGGTTATTGCGCTTGACGTTAAGGTTGCCGATCTGCTGGCTCAGCATGACGAGCAGGTTCAGAATCACAACGGTAACGTAGATGTTGTCCATGTGATTGCGCTGCTGCCCGTAAATATAGGCAAAGTTTCCGAGTCCTCCGGCACCGACAGCTCCTGCCATCGCCGTCAGACCGATCAGGTTGATGAGGGTGATGGATGTGCCGCGGGCAATGGCGGCGATACTCTCCCGCCAGTAGACCCGGAAGATGATCTCCCAGTTGTTGTTGCCCATGGACTGGGCTGCTTCGATGAGACCGTCATCCACACCGCTCAGGGCGGCTTCGATCTGCCGGGAGAAGAAAGGTGTTGTTCCGAAAACAAGGGGAACGATGGCTCCTCTCACACCGATGGCGGTACCTGAGATCAGGCGGGTAAGCGGCAGCAGGCAGAAGAGCAGAATGATAAAGGGAACGGAACGGATAATGTTGATCAGCTTATCCAGGATCTGATAGATGACCTTGTTCTGCAGAATACCGCCCGGACGTGTGACCACCAGAGCAGTTCCGAAGATCATGCCCAGCACAAAAGAGATCAGGCCGGACTGAAACGTCATGTGAAGCGTTTCCAGAATGCTTTTCCCCAGAATGGCGGCGTCTTTTACGACATTGGGAAGGATACTACTGAGCATATCTTGCATCTTTCAACACCTCCACTCCAACATTTTTCTCAATGAAATATTCGATCGCTTTTGTGATATCGGCACGGTCTCCGCTGATGATGGCCACAGTTCCGCCAAGCTGTGAGTCCTGCAGGATCTCAACATTAGCAAAGATGATGTTGATATCGACGTTGTACTCCCGGGACAGATAGGAGATGACAGGCTCGGCTACATTTCGCTCAATGTAGGAGAGACGTACGATCAGTTGGCCCGGCTCCAGTTGGGTGAGTTTCGCGTTTTCGGCGATCAGTTCGTCCACCTTATGCAGGTTGGAAGTAGAACGGATAAAATTCTGCGTGATCTGCATCTTCGGATTGGCAAACACAGTGTAAACATCGCCGCGTTCCACGATCGACCCGTGATCCATGACTGCCACGTGCGTACAGATCTCTTTTACAACAGCCATCTCATGTGTGATCAGCACAATAGTGATTCCGAGTTTGGCGTTCACCTCTTTCAGGAGATGCAGGATCTGTCTGGTCGTCTGCGGATCCAGTGCGGATGTCGCCTCATCGCAGAGCAGAACATGGGGGTCATTGGCAAGAGCCCGGGCGATCGCGACGCGTTGCTTCTGCCCGCCGGACAGCTGGCTGGGATAGGCGTTTTCCTTTTCGGAAATATCCACCAGAGCCAGGAGACTCTTTACTTTATCCTGAATCTCCTGCCGGCTCAGCCCGCTGCCTTTCAGCGGATAGGCCACATTTTCCGCCACCGTTCGGGAAGGCATCAGATTAAAATGCTGAAAGATCATGCCGATCTTTTTCCTGGCCTGACGCAGATCCCGTTCATTCAGCCGGGTAAGATCCGTTCCATCGATCTCTACGGATCCGGAATCGGGCTTCTCTAGCAGATTGATACATCGTACCAGCGTGGATTTCCCGGCGCCGGAAAACCCGATTACGCCGAAGATCTCACCTGACTCGATCCGGAGCGATACATCATTAACAGCATGGACCTGAACAGTGCCGCTGGCGAAGGTCTTGCTTACGTGTTTCAGCTCAATCAAACACTATCATCTCCAAACAAAAAATACCCGGAAGCCTTTCGGCTTCCGGGCGCAAATCAAAGCAGAGGATACTTACTGATCCTTCATACTCCCGCCAGCCGAAAGATGAGCGCAACGCATCATGCCCATGGACATAGCCATGCACATGCACATCATGTTCATCATTGCTTTGCGGGAAGAAAGCATCTGAGAAGCTCCTGTAAAAAGGTCTCGGGTCGTTTACAAGTCAGCACTATAACACCGCATGACAGAATAGTCAACACATTTTTACCATGAGAAAATGTGATCGTTATCTTCTACAGACAGCTTCGCAGTTGCAATTCGCTATGGCGTTTGATAGAATAATCCCGTTCTTGCCGGGCATTTTCCTGAAAAACTGGTAAAACGGAGGGAAGCGAGAATTGTCGTCAACAGGTAAAAAACTGATTATTCTGTTTGCGCTGCTGGCAGCAGGGCTTCTTTCCGCCTGCGCAGGAATGTCATCCCCGGCTACCGATCGGGAAGATGAGCCGGAAACGGCAACGGAAGCATATCCGGATCTCTACCTGTCCGAAGTGATGGCCAAGAACACGGCTTCGTTTGCTGCTTCCGACGGCTTGTTCCACGACTGGGTCGAGATCTGCAATCCGACCGACGAGGCTGTGGATCTTACAGGCTGGGGGTTTTCTGACGGTACGAAGAAAAACAGCTACACCTTCAACGGGGTCAGTCTGGATGCCGGCGGGTATCTGGTACTTTTCTGCAGCAGGGAGGCTGCGGGCGTTACGGGATTCGCTCTTTCGGAAGGGGAGACCGCAACGCTGCTGGCGCCGGACGGGACTGTGGTGTCAACGGTAGTGTGCACATCTGTTGAAGAGAATGTTTCCCTCTGCAATTCCCGCGACGGAACGGTGTCCCGCTGTGTCTGGCCGACGCCGGGCTGCCCGAACACTAAAGACGCCTACGATTATCTCTGCAGCTGGTATACGCTGCAGAGTCCGCTGGTCATACAGGAAGCGGCGGTATCGAACGGATCGTTTCACGCGCCGGGCGACGGCGCGGACGAATACAGTGACTGGGTCGAGATTCGAAACCTCTCGGATCAGCCATATGACCTGTCCGGCTGTACGCTGGCCAATCGGGATGAAGAGAACAGCCGCTGGAGTTTTCCGGGAAACATCCTGGAGCCGGGAGAATTGCTGCTCGTCCGATGCACCGGTGAAGCGCCTGCGGATGAGAACAACACCGGCTTTTCCCTGTCAGCAACCGGAGAAAACCTGTTCCTGCGTGACACAGAAGGAAAGCTTCTAGATTATGTAAATCTTCATGATGTCCCGATTGGCGGAAGCATGGGGAGAAAAGAAGGAGAAAACGGATTCTTTTATTTCTCAAAAGCGACGCCCGGAACAGCAAACGGATACGGCTGCCGTCGCGTGTCGGCACAGCCGGTGCCGCAGGAGCCGGATGGAGCTTATAACGATGTGGATGCCGTGTCTGTGACGCTGAAAGCAGAGGGAAAGATTTACTATACGACGGACTGTACCGTTCCGAACGCATACAGTGCACAGTACTCTCTGCCGTTGAC
>JAEEGH010010248.1_pt1 | contig 21581 bp, 16 predicted proteins | sample 9134181 | NCBI WGS metagenome assembly JAEEGH01 (sample SAMN16246544, study PRJNA631951) | gut metagenome | biome: gut microbiome; feature: rumen; material: DP-attached | host: Bos | place: Iran: Karaj | collected 2018-10
ATGGAGAGGCTGAAAGCCTCTCTTTTTATGGCTTTGAGACGTTTCTCTTCTGTACGGAAATACTACATTTTGAAAAAAATATAAGATAAAATGTAATATATACTTGACATAATGTAAAATCGGTGGTATGATCGTCCACGTCAGGAGGTAATGAGATATGAAAGAGATGAAGGAGAGCAAAGTCAAAACATTTTTCTTCTGCCTGTGGGTGATAATCGCGGTGCTGCTGATCCAGGCCGGAGTGTCCGTTATCGGGATCCTGCCGAAGGCAGTGCAGTTTATGCTGGAAACGGGCGGCATGGGAGAAGAGTATATGAAGAGGTATCAGGAGTATGCAACGAGCGGGCCGGTGCTCATGACACTGCAGTTTGCAGCGGAGATAGTGTGTATAATAGCTGCAGGCATCTGGTACTATTTCGGATATGTGAGAAAAGATAAGCAAAAGGGGATTTACAAGCCGATCACTAAAAAGTACAATCTCCTTAAAGACACCGGCTTTATCCTGAGCGGATGTCTTGCGGCTTGGGCACTTGCGGTGCTTTTGCAGATCATAGTGTCGAGCCTTATGCCAAAGACCAACGAGGCCGTCGGGGAGATGCTGAACACCGCGCTCGGCGGAGGCACACAGTGGATGGGCATCGTCACAGCCGTGATACTTGCTCCGATATGTGAAGAGCTCACGGTACGAGGGATCATCCTTCAAAGATCAAAGAGAGCCTTCGGTGTGGTCGGCTGCGTAGTGATGAGCGCTGTGATGTTCGGGATATTTCACATGAATCCAATCCAGGGTATATATGTTCTGCCGCTCGGCCTGTTCTGGGGCTTTGTGGGCTATAAAAAGAATTCATTCATCCCATGTGTGTTCTGTCATATGCTGAACAACGCACTGGGGCTTTTCATCCCGGCGTCCGTAAATGCCATAGTAATGTTCATCGTATTTGGGGTGCTTACGGCAGTGATCGGTGTGAAGACAGGATATATATCGAACAATGACACGGTTGACGATGTGGATAACACAGTTGAGGAGGTATGATATGTCAAAGAAAGGTAAAACATTACTTGTGCTGGTCGCACTGCTTCTGGCCGCGGTCTCTGTGATGATCGCGATAGCCCCGAAAAACAACTATTCCGCGAAGCTGAATACCGTGGTGGCTGTTGAGGGGGCGGAGACACAGCCGGGATTCACCCAGACAGTCCTTACCGTTAAAAAGGACGGATTATATCAGTTCAGTGCCGACTGGTGGATGGATGAGGCTCCGGGATTCGTTACCGGGCTTATCGTATATGATGAAGCGGGAAACAGCGTTTTTTCCGTGACGGGGAATATGCTTACTGCCGATTCCGCGATCAGGAATCTGAAAAAAGGCAGATATACCTTCAGGTTTCAGCCTCTTACAAGCGCGGAGGCCTACAGAGCATACGTGACCGAGAATTTTCCGGGTGAAGAGATCGGAGAGGTTGATGAGAGTGTGTTCTTTGACGGCACATTTAACATGTGCTATTTGGTTGAGATCAAAGAGTATATGAAAAACGCGAAGCTCATCTCAACGCTTTTCGGCGTGGTCGTGGGTTGCCTTCTTGTCGCGATCGTCCTGGCCGCATCGAAAAAAGAGACCCCGGCGATCGGTAAATATGATGAACGCCAGATAGCTGCTCAGGGCAAGGCGTATAAATACGGTTTTTACACGCTGATGATATACACGCTGCTCATAGTGATATGTCACGCAGGCGGAGTAAACATCCCTCTTGAGACATCATTGCAGGCTCTGGTCGGGATACTGATATCTGCCGCCGTGCTCGCGACGATATTGATAATGAAAGACGCATATTTCAGGCTTGATGAGAACAGGAACAGCTGGATAGTATTCTTTGTGGCACTCGCATTGCTGAATCTCGCGATCGGCGCGGTGAACATAATGAACGGAAACAATATCGCAAACGGCATGCTCACCACTATGGGAAACGCAAATCTCTTTTGCGGAGTCACAGTTGTATATCTTCTCATGGTGATACTGGTAAAGACTGTAAAAGACAGGAAAGAGGAATAGTATGAAAAACCTGAGATTAAAGGCCGCAAGAGCTTCCTTTGACATGTCTCAGCAGGAACTCGCGGACAAGGTGGGGGTGTCGAGGCAGACGATAAATGCGATAGAAAAGGGTGATTACAACCCCACGATCAACCTGTGCATTGCAATCTGCAAGGCGTTGAACAAAACGCTCGACGAGCTTTTCTGGGAATAAGAGTCATGGGGACGGTTCTTTTTGACTCATCGGCACGTTGTGCCGGTGAGTCAAAAAGAACCGTCCCCATGACTCCTTAAAGCAGTTTTGTGCGGTAGATTAGACAGGTCTTTCCGTAAGGGACAGATCTCAGCGCATCGGAGACGTATTCATAGGCCTTGTCGATGGCTGTGGGCTCAAACAGACCGAATACGGCAGAGCCGCTTCCTGTCATCTGAGAAGTCGCGGCGCCCGCATTTTTTAGGATCTCTTTTATTTTCAGGATCTCAGGACAAAGTGAAATTGCGGCTTCTTCCATGAAGTTTCCGAAGAGTTTCATGGCTCTTTTTGTTTTACCGCTGTTTATCGCCTCGACCAAAGCCTCTGTATCGGGATGGGGAGCGGTTTTAAGATATCCATCGCACAGCTCGTAGATCTTTTTCGTCTCCAGCGAGGCCTTTGGCTTTACGATGATGCAGTCCATGCACGGAAACGGAGAGAGAAGTGTGAGCTTTTGCCCGATGTCCTCGCAGAGCTGCGTGCCGCCCGTGAGGCAGAAGGGTATATCAGCTCCGAGAGAGGTGCCCAGCTCTATGAGTTCCTGATTTGTGAGGGAAAGATCGAGCATGTCGTTTAAGAGCCTCATTACAGCGGCTGCATCAGCGCTTCCGCCTGCAAGGCCCGCTCCGACAGGGATGTTTTTTTCGACCGATATGTCAAGAGCAAACTTTATCTGATACTGATCGCAGACCAGCTTTGCCGCTTTGTAGGCAAGATTTGTCTCGTCCCATTTTACTCCGGGGCAGAACTTCGGATTTTTGCAGGAGAGCCTGATCGAGGTCTCATTGGAGAGAGCCGCGGTAACTCTTATCGTATCAAAGACGTCTGCGTGCTGCATGACGGATCTGATGGAATGGTAACCGTCGCTCTTTTTTTCCAGTACGTCAAGAGAGAGATTGAGTTTGGCGTATGCTTTGATCTCACCGGTCATATGGCCTCCTATGCTTTGTTTATTCAAGAATGTGGTCCATGCCGGTCTCGAGGATGAGCTGAACATGCTCGTCTGCGAGTGAGTAGAATACAGCCTTTCCTTCACGTCTTGAACGGATGAGTTTGCTGGTCTTTAATATCTTTAACTGGTGTGAGACTGCCGACTGAGTCATTTTCAGTCCGTCCGCGATGTCGTTCACGCATCTTTCCCCGTCACGGAGGAAAAACATGATGCGGATCCTTGTCGGGTCGGCGAAATACTTGAACAGCTCGGCAAGTTCAAGAACCTTTGTGTCGTTGTCCATTATCCCTCCTTGACGGACGACCTGTCACGAAATGAGAGCGCCCGCATGGAATTGAGCACGGCAAGCACCAGAACTCCGGTGTCCGCAAATATGGCGAGCCACATCGCATAGGTGCCGAGGATACCGAGCGCGCTGATGAGCAGGCAGAGAACCTTGATGCCGATGGCGCCGAAGATATTCTCATACACTATGCGCATGGCTTTGCGCGCGATCTTTATGGCAAGCGCGATCTTTGCGGGATCGTCGTCCATAAGGACTATGTCCGCGGCTTCTATGGCAGCGTCGCTGCCGAGGCCTCCCATTGCAATGCCTACATCGGCGCGGGAGAGCACGGGGGCATCGTTGATGCCGTCACCGACAAATACTATTGTATCATGGGGAGCCTGCTTTTTGTCAAGTATTTCTTCGATTTTCGCGACTTTATCGGCAGGAAGGAGTCCTGCGTGGGTCTCATCGATCATGAGCTCTCTTGCTACAGTCTTTGCAACGCCTTCGGAATCGCCCGTGAGCATGACGGTCTTTTCAACGCCTGTGAGCTTCAGGTCACGTATCGCCTTTTTGGCAGTGGGCCTTAAAATATCGGTGATAAGGATGTGACCGGAGTATTCACCGTCTATCGCGACATGCACTATGGTACCTGTCGAATGGCAGGGGATAAAGGAAATGCCAAGCTTTTTCATGAGGCGGTCGTTTCCGACGGCAACACGGACTTTGACACCTCTTGCGATGCCGGGCTGTCCGATGGTTGCGACTATCCCGTTTCCGCCGATCTCCTCTATTGATTCCACGAGCGTTCTGTCTATCTCTTTTCCGTAAGCCTTGAGAAGGCTCTTTGCGATAGGATGGGAGCTTGAGCTCTCCGCATAAGCCGCGAGCTCGAGGAGCTTTTCCTCCTGAATATGGCAGTGGTGGATCCCGACCACTTCAAACACGCCCTTTGTCATTGTGCCTGTTTTGTCAAAGACAACGGTTTTTGTCTTTGAGAGCGCGTCGATATAGCCTGAGCCCTTTACGAGCACGCCGTTACGGCTTTCGCATCCGATGCCGGCAAAGAAACTAAGAGGTATGCTGATAACAAGCGCGCAGGGACACGATACTACAAGGAAGGTGAGCGCTCTGTAGATCCAGTCCATCCATACTTCTCCGGCATTGGCTCCGGAAAGGCCGAAGAGAAGAGTGACTGAGGGGCCGAGCAGGGCAAGCGCAAGTGCAAGGCCGCATACTATAGGGGTGTAAAATCTTGTGAATTTCTTGATGAAGTTTTCTGTGGGGGTCTTCTTTTCACCGGACTCGCGGACAAGTTTCAATATCCTTGATATTGTCGATTCGCCGAATTCTGTGGTGGTCTTTAGATGGAGCACGCCGGTCATGTTGACCGAGCCTGAAAGCACTTCGTCATTCTCGCCCACTTCTACGGGGAGGCTTTCTCCCGTAAGGGCTGCAGTGTTGAGTGACGAGGTTCCGGAGACCACGATGCCGTCGATCGGCACTTTTTCACCGGGCTGTATCACGATGATGCTTCCGGTCTCAACACTGTCGGGAGCGACACGGCGGAGCTGTCCGTTTTCTTCTATGTTTGCGTAGTCGGGGCGGATGTCCATGAGCGCCTCGATGTTCTTTTTGCTCTTTCCTACGGCGTAATCTTCAAAGAGCTCGCCTATCCTGAAGAATATCATGACGGCGGTGCCTTCGGTGAATTCGCAGAGCGCCATGGCACCGACCGATGCCACTGCCATGAGGAAGATCTCGTCAAGGAATTGTCCTCTTGCTATGTTTTTTACGGCTTTTGCCAGAAGGTCATAGCCTATGATGAGATAGGAAACAAGGAAAACAGCAACGACAGCGATATCGGAAGCTGAGTTTATCCCAGCCCACGACTCCGGTACGGATATCACGCCGGTCTTTTCAAGGATGAGCATAACGATCGTGATGACAGCGGAGAGAGCGATGCGGATGATAACGGGAAGCATGTTCTCGTCATCGTCGTCATCATCATCGTGATGACAGCATTCGCTGTGCTCGTGGTGATGCTCGTGACAACATTTATCGTGATCATGATGGTGCTCATGGCAGTGATCGTGTTCGTCATCATCATCGTCATCATGATGATGTTCATGACAGCAACATTCACCGTGTTCGTGGTGATGTTCATGTTCGTGGTGGTGTTCATGCTCATGATGATGCTCGTGATGCTCATGTCCCCCATGCTCGTGCTCTTCGTGTTCTTCCCATGGCAGAAAGACTTCACAGTCTTCCTCCACACGTTTGCAGGCCTTGACGACAGCTTCCATGACTTCCTTTTCGTCTGCGCCGTCTTCAAATTCTATTGTCATCTCAAGTTTTAAAAAGTCGATCTCTGCGGCCGTTACCTGTTTTACACGCCCCGCGGCTTCTTCCATTTTGTTCGCGCAGTTCGCGCAGTCCACTTCGATACTGTATTTCTTTCTCATTCCCATGTGCGGTACCTCTGTATTTTAAGATTTGTATATAACATATCAACATATGAACGCTTGCTCATATGTTAATAATATCATTTGATCTTTACCTTGTCAAGACCGATCTTATGTTTTTCGCTTTCATTTCGAAACAAATAAGAAAGAAACAGAGAAGAAACGGTAAAGCCGTTGAAACATGGTTTTTTGCATGTTACAATCAATTTTCCGGGGGACTTTTTTTTCATCGGCATCCCGGAAACAACAAACCATGCGATCGGATTTTGGATCGTGCCACCGGAGATTATCTGAGGAGAGACCAATGAACGAGAGAAACGAAACAAAGACAGGAAAGATCAGCACACAGCTGATACTGACCCTCATCCCCATGATAGCGGTATTTATCGTGATCGTAGCCGCAATCATTTTTGCAAGATCCAAGACAGTCATAGAAAATGAAGCCGTTTCAGGCCTTCATAACGAATCAATGGCATATGCCAATGACGTCTCCACAAGGATCGAAAGCATAAAGACCTATTACGACGGCATAATCGATGTTCTGCAGAGAACTGAATATGCCTCCGAGGCGGAGATGCTCGAAGCGCTTGCCATTGCGATGGACAAATTTGAGGAGACAAGCTCGGGACTGTATATCGGCTTAAGTGACAAGACTTATCTCGATCCCTCCGGCTGGGTCCCTGACGAAGGCTATGACCCCACGACCAGAGACTGGTACAGAGAAGGGGCCTCAAATAAGGTAATGTCCGTAGGCGAGCCCTATCTCGATCTGGATTCGAATTCCATGGTCGTTTCCGCGACCAGGATGATCAAGCTCCTTGACGGAAGGAACGGCGTTGTTTCGACCGACGTATATCTCAACAACATCTCGGACAGCGTATCGAGATACACTCCCGGAGGAACAGGCTCGTCAGTGCTCTTTAAAGGGAACACCATACTTGCCTGCGCAAAAGAAGGCTACAACGGCACCCTCGCATCCGCACACAGCGGAGACAGCCTCATAAATACTTTAGGCAGCAAGGTCACATCCGGCGCGGACGGTGTGGAGATCATAAAGGACAAAACGGGAAAATATTATGTTTCGTTTGATAAAGTAGGCGGTACAGACTGGACCATGGTATCCTATGTGCGTTCCGCAGACGTCCTCAAGTCATTGAACAACCTTGCGATAGGCGCTGTAATAATAACTGCGCTGATACTTGCAGTGAGCGCTGTTGTCATAATGATCATGATAAAGAGGATGATCACTGAGCCCGTAACGGATCTTACAGAGTCCATCACAAAGATCGCAGACGGTGATTTTACCGTAAATATCGAGGCAGAAGGAAACAACGAGATAACCGTCATGAACTCCTCCATGCATGACTATGTATCTCATATGCGCGGAAGACTTAAAGAGATGAAGAACGTGACGGTAATGCTCACCGAAGAAGCAGAGAGCAGCCGTGACGCTTCGCAGACCATGAATTCGCAGGCGGAGACACAGAGCGCTTCAATGGATCAGATAAAAGATGCCATGGACGGCGTTGCGATGTCGGTATCGGAGCTTGCGGAAAACGCAACGGACCTCGCACAGGCTGTGAGTCAGGTGACCGAGCAGGGCGGAGTCACCAGCGGGATAATGGAAAAGCTGCTTGACAAAGCAAAGCAGGGCCAGAAGGATATGGGAAATGTCCAGAGCAACATGGACAGCATCTATAAGTCCATGAACGAGATGAGCAATGTTGTCGGCACGGTCGATGAGGCCGCAAAGAAGATCGATTCGATCGTCGAGATGATAAGCTCCATTTCGTCGCAGACAAACCTCCTCTCACTCAATGCGTCCATCGAGGCCGCAAGAGCGGGCGAGGCCGGAAGAGGCTTTGCGGTCGTGGCTTCCGAGATCGGAAACCTCGCAAATGAGAGTGCCGCAGCCACTACGCAGATAGGCTCGATCATCACAGAGATCACAAAGGAAGTGGAAAAACTTTCGGAAAAGAGCAAGGAGAGCGTAAAAGAGATATCCGACAGCAATGTTGCGGTAAAAGCAACGGGAGAGACCTTTGCGGAGATCTTCACATCGCTTGACGAAGCCGGTAATACCGTGCTTGACATGATCTCAAAGATGAACAGAGTAAACGACATCGCTACGAGCGTTGCAGCTATCGCAGAAGAGCAGTCCGCAAGCGTTGAGGAAGTCACCGCAACCGTTGAAAATGCGACAGTCAGCGCAAGAGAAGTCGCAGACGAGAGCAAGGGCGTGGAGAACAACGCAAACAAGGTCGCGATGAATGCAAAGAAGATAGAGGATTTCGTTTCGGATTTCAGGATCTGACGATAAATGAAATGATACTGAGCGGTTTTTGCGCAGGTTGCGCCGACCGCTCATTTTTTGCGCAGTTTTTGCGCATTTTTTTCGCAGTCTTGTGGTAAAGGCCATGATGTGTTAAAATAATATCACTACTGATGGGACTAAAGACCTACGGAGCTGACATGAAAAAGAAACTTGCGATATGCGCAAACGGCTGGAATTACGATCTTCTGGCCGAAGCCCTTGAAGGTATAAAAGAATACTCCGCAAAAGAAGACTTTGATGTCTTTGTTTTCATGTGCTTTGCTTCCTACAGTGTTTACTCCGATATGGTCCGCGGCGAGCTGAATATCTACGATATGATGGATCCCGAGGATTATGACGGCGTGATCGTTTTTTCAACGTCGCTCAATTCTCCCGATACCGCAGTAGAACTGTGCCGCCGCGCGAAGGAAAAAAATGTGCCGGTCGTAAGCATAGGGCTTGAGGTCGAAGGGATCAGTTCCATTTGTCTGAGCAATGACGAGGGGATGCGCGGACTGGTGACGCATCTTATAGAAAAACACGGCATTGAGAATGCGTTCTTTATAGGCGGGACCACCGATCATGTGGACAGCATCTCCAGACTTCAGGCAGTGCGTGAAGTCTTTCTTGAGCACGGGCTTAAACTTACCGACGAAGATGTGGGCTATGGCAGATGGTCCAACAAGCATACCGCGGACATTGTGGACGAAGTGCTCGATTCCGGAAGAGACCTGCCCGATGCTTTTATATGCGCAAATGACGTTATGGCGATGGCGGCCGCGACAAGGCTTGAAGAAAGAGGTCACAGCGTCCCGGACGATGTCATAGTGACCGGCTTTGATTTCGGCAAAGAAGCGCAGCAGTTTTATCCTGCCATCACGACTGTAAAACAAAAATACGATGATATAGGACGTCGCGCCTGCGAACTGATCTTTGAGGAGATAAACGGCAGCACAAAGCGTGTGAACGAGAGCGTGCCGTCGAGGTTCGCGTGCGGTGAGAGCTGCGGATGCGCAGGCGATCTGGACTACAAGAAGCTGCACATACAATATTGCAGACACTCATTCAAACGAAATACCGATGCGAGACTTCTCGAACAGAATGAGAGAGTGCTGAGGCAGTGGCTGTCGGATGTCGATAGCTATGAGGCAATGCGTGATGCCATGAGAGACCACTACCTTGCCAATCACCAGTTCGAGGGTGATTCCTTTTTCATCGTCATAGACGGGGAATATTTCAGCAATCTTACACTGGATGAAAAAGAACTCGGACACAGGGCCGGGAAAAAAGGCAAAGAAGTCCTTCTCGCGATCAAGGACAACAAGCTCGCGGAAGGTCTTTCGGTGAGCGCGAAAAAGATCGTGCCCGGCTACAAAAAACACGACGGCGAGCAGCATGTGTATATCCTGCTTCCCATGCACTATTTTGAATACACATACGGCTATGTGGTGTTTACCGATCTTCCGTATATCCTTCGTGAAGGAATGCTCTATCCCTACATGGAAAAGCTGCAGCAGTCCTTCAAGATAATGCGTACAAACTTAAGGCTCAAGAGACTTAACGACATAGACCGCATGACCGGGCTCCTCAACAGGTACGGATATGAAAACAAGGCGCTCCCGCTGTATGAGGAGAGCCTCAAGAACAAGGCGGACATGATGGTGATGTTCGTCGATATAAACTATCTAAAGGTCATCAACGATGAGCATGGGCATCTGCACGGCGACAATGCCATTATGACCGTTGTCCGGGCCATAGAGGAAAACCTGGCAAAGGGCGCGATTGCAGTGCGTTTCGGCGGCGATGAATTTTTGATCCTCGCACCCGACCACGACGAAGCAAAAGCAGCGCTGGCGCGGCAGGCCATCTTGGACTGGCTGCAACGTTATAATGACACGAAACAGGTCCCTTACAATATCTCCGTGAGCATTGGCTATGCCGTGACGGATCCTGTGGGACGGCCCGACGCCACTTTGCAGGACTATATCAGAGAAGCGGACAGATTGATGTATGAGATAAAAAAAGAGATGCATTCGGAGAATGACCGCAGAAAGAGCTGAATATGACTAAAGAAACATGCTTTAAAACACTTGCCGCGATCCTGTGCCTTACAGTTATCGCGGCATTGTCCGTGTTTGCGGGAAAGACGAGAGTTTCCCGGGCGGACGAGATAATATCCATCACCGACATTTCCGGGATGCTTTCAATGGCGGATGATCCGCAGGGAAGCTACAGGCTTGATGCCGATATCGACATGGACGGCGTGAACTGGATCCCGTTTGGATTTTCAGGCACCTTTAACGGAAACGGCCACACGCTTTTAAACCTTACGGTCAGTGAGACGGGAGAAGAAAAAAGGACCACCTATGACGGAAACCACAAGGCCTACGAGACAGCTTTCGCGGGGCTTTTCAGCGTCCTTTCCGGAACGGTGGAAAACCTGAACCTGTTAAACGAACGGATACTGATCGATGTTTCCGACAGCGCTTTTTCGGGAGGCATCGCAGGCTACGGCGATAACGGGACCATCAGAAACTGCAGCGTTCAAGGGATACACGAATTAAAAGCGGACGCAAAGATGTTTGGCATAGGCGGGATCATGGGATATGGTTTCGGAAGCATAGAAAACTGCGATGTGGACATCACGCTGATCTGTGTCGACAAAAACGCGGCGGAGCGTGATGAACAGTTTCTCGGTGGTATCCTTGCGGGAGGCTATGCTGACATAGTTTCCTGTAACATAGATATTCAGGGCTATGTTTCTGAAAGAGGCTATGCCCATAACGGCGGCATTGTCGGTATCTACATTTTTTTCCCGAGAGGGACCGAATACTACGGAAATGTCACCGAAAACACGGTAAACGGCACCATTCACTTTTTTGAGGACAATACCGACAGAAGGGCATATTGCAACTCGCTGATAGGTGAGATAATGAACTGGAATTTCAGGTTCAGTGGGAACAAATACGGCGAGACCACTGTAAATTCCACAGACCGCTCGATAAGGGACGAGATAAAGGCCTATGACAAGGATCTTTATCCGGAGACCTGTGAAGTGCCCGAATACACTGTGACCAGAGTGGAAGCCGCGCCCGGAGCCTTGGGATACACGGAATATGTCTGCAATGGCTGCGGATATACGTTCAGAGACAATTACAGGATATATAAAGAGCCGCTTCCGACACCGACATATACACCCACACCGGAACCGACAGATACTCCTGCGCCCACGGCAACGACAGCGCCCACCGAAAGCCCCGCAAAGACACCGGAAGCAGCGGTCACGGGGGTGCATTCATTGACAGACGGTGATATCACCCCTCCCGGAAAAGAGGATAAAGAGCAGAAAAAGGATGAGATCTCAGACATCGAGCCCGACAGCTCGGAGGTCACCATCAGAGTGATCTCGATATGTATCTCGGTGGTGCTCCTGGTGGCACTGATATCTGCGATAGCGCTTAATTACCCGGGCAAACAGGAAAAGCACAACAGAGAAGGAAAAAGAGATTGAACGATCCTTGTACGGAAAATGAGCTTAAGAAAAAACTGACATTGTCCTTTGCGATGGAAAGAGAGATGGAGCAGTGCCTCACTTATCTTTCCGCCTGCGGACTGGACGTGGGGGATACCGCAAAAAGCTTTATGGCAGCCGATCCGCGTTTTCATTTCTTTTCAAAGAAAACAAAAGACGGCGCGCCCATATGCAAGAACGACTCAAAAGCAGTGCTTTCGGCGTTCAGGGACTATTGCATCTCCTGTACTCCGGACAGTAAAAAACTTGAAAGAGATCGCATTGCTTCAGGAGCACAGAGCGGAAATGCGGGCGCTCTCGGTGAATACTGCTATCTTGAAGAAGACGTCTCGAAGGATGAGATCCCGGAAGGCCTGAGAAAGCGCATCCGCCATATAGAGCGGGTACATCATTACAAGGATGTCTTCAACGTGAAAACGCACGATTTTCTTAAAGAAAAGCATTCGGGCACGGTGATCGTCGCAAAGAACCGAGATACTTTGATCTATCCCGGAGCGCCTTTTTGCCAGAGTTTCGGGAACGAGCATTTTTACTATGCGTCGTGCGTAAAAAACTGCATTTACGACTGTGCCTACTGTTATTTAAAAGGCATGTATCCATGCGGGTTTCTAACGGTCTTTGTGAACACGGAGGACTATTTTGAAGAGCTTGAGAAGATATTAAAAGAGCACCCGGTATATCTTTGTGTGTCCTATGATACGGATCTTCTCGCGCTTGAGGGGCTGCTCGGATATTGTGAAAAATGGACAGAGTTTGCAAACCTGCACAAGGACCTTAAGATAGAGATACGCACAAAGTGCGCAAATTCGGAGGTGTTTAAGCATTTTCCGGTACCCGTGCACGACAATGTGATCTTTGCGTGGACGCTTTCTCCCGATGAGGTCCGAGAATTTGCGGAAAAAGGCACTCCGTCCTCGAGGGAAAGGTTAAAAGCCGCGGCATCCGCACATAAGGCCGGATTTCCGATAAGGTTCTGCTTTGACCCGATAGTTTTCCATAAAAACTGGAGGGAAAGCTACACAAGGCTTTTTGACGAAACCTTTGAGGCCATCCCTCCGGAAGATATACTCGATATAAGCGCGGGCGTGTTCCGCATTTCAAATAATTACTTAAAACGGATGCGTGACTGTGATGCTCTTGACCCTGTCACGGCGTTCCCGTTCGTAACGGAGCAGGGCGCTTCGCATTACGGAAATATAAGCGGTGAAATGCGGGATTTTGCCGAAAACGAACTTGCAAAACGCTTTCCGAAAGAAAAGACTTTCATCTGGTAAAAGGCTTTCCCTTCATGGGAAGGCCTTATTTTACGAAGCTCAGAGCCTGTTCAAGGTCGGCGATCAGATCTTCTTTGTCCTCAAGGCCGCAGGACAAACGCACAAGATTGGGATATACTCCGCATGCGAGAAGCTCCTCGTCACTCATCTGGCGGTGTGTGGCGCTTGCGGGATGCAGGCAGCAGGAACGCGCATCGGCAACGTGCGTCTCGATGGCGGCGATCTTTAAGTGCTTCATGAATTCTTCGGCGGCTTTTCTTCCGCCCTTTATCCCAAAGCTTACAACACCGCAGGAGCCGTTCGGCAGGTATTTCTGCGCGAGCGCATGATATTTGTCACCGGGAAGTCCGCAGTAGTTCACATATTCGACCTTGTCGTTCTTTGACAGGAATTCCGCTACGGCAAGACCGTTTTCGCAGTGGCGCTTTATGCGGACATGCAGGCTTTCGAGGCCAAGGTTCAGGATAAACGCGTTCTGAGGCGACTGGATCGATCCGAAATCACGCATGAGCTGCGCGGTGCACTTTGTGATGAAAGCGCCGCCGAGACCGAATTTTTCGGCATAGGTGATCCCGTGATAGGAATCGTCGGGTGTGGTGAGCCCCGGGAATTTATCCGCGTGGGCCATCCAGTCAAAGCAGCCGTGATCAACGATCGCGCCGCCGACGCCTGCGCCGTGTCCGTCCATGTACTTTGTGGTGGAGTGGGTCACGATGTCGGCGCCCCATTCAAAAGGACGGCAGTTGACAGGTGTTGCGAAGGTGTTGTCCACGATAAGCGGAACACCGTGAGCGTGAGCTGCTTTTGCAAATTTTTCGATATCGAGTACGGTGAGAGCGGGATTTGCTATCGTTTCTCCGAACACCGCCTTTGTGTTCGGGCGGAATGCCGCGTTAAGCTCTTCTTCCGTGCAGTCGGGCGAAACGAAAGTAAATTCGATGCCCATTTTTTTCATGGTAACTGCAAAAAGATTGTAGGTGCCGCCGTATATGGAAGCAGATGCGACCACGTGGTCGCCGTTTGTTGCGATGTTGAACACTGCGTAGAAATTTGCCGCCTGGCCGGATGAGGTGAGCATTGCGGCGCTACCTCCCTCAAGCTCGCAGATCTTTGCCGCTACGAAGTCGTTTGTGGGATTTTGAAGTCTTGTGTAAAAATATCCGCTCGCCTCAAGGTCAAAAAGCTTTCCCATGTCCTCGCTGGTGTCATATTTGAAGGTTGTGCTCTGTACGATGGGAATCTGACGAGGCTCGCCGTTCTGCGGCCTGTATCCGCCCTGTACACATTTTGTGTCGATCCTTGTTTCTTTGCTGTTCATATAGCGCCTCCCGTGATGGTTTGCTGTTAATCATAGTGTAATTTTATTTTTCAGTCAAGATTTTTTAATTGCTTTTTGATGACAAACTTAAGATAATATTGTAGAATAGGAGAGAAGTGTGTAAGCGCTTACATTTTGCCGCGGCAATTTGCGGGCGCAGCGCTCAAGGAAAACCATGTCAAAACAATATACGGTGAGATGCAAGGGACTTGACTCCAAGGGAGCCGGACTTGTGACCTTCAACAATTCAATATTCAGTGTTCCGTATGTCCTTCCCGGAGAAAAATGCGATATCGAGCTGGTATACGGTAAAAATGAGACCGGTGCACGCCTTGTACGGGTCATTGAACCTTCAAAGGACAGGGTGGATGTTACCTGCAATGCATACGGAAAATGCGGAGCATGCAATCTCCTCCACATGGACTACCGGGCGGAATGCAGGTACAAGCAGGAGCTCGTGGCGGACCTCTTCAAAGAAACGGGAGCGGAGCAACTTCCCTTTATCGCGTCTGACCGGCCGGACAACTACAGAAACAAGATCTACACCACTTTTGACTATCAAAAGAACGCCAAAGGACAGGTGAGATATGTTGCCGGGCTCTATCAGGAAAACACCAGGCGTGTCGTGCAGACAAACGGGTGCCTGCTTGAAAAAAAGATCGCGCAGAAGATCACCTCTACCATCATCGATCTGATGAGGCTCACAGGAACAAGGGCGTATGACCAGGAGTCCGGGACCGGAACGTTGAGGCATGCATATTTCAGAGTTTCCGAAAAGACCGGCGGCGTGATGCTCGTGCTGGTGACCGGGAGCAAGGATTTCAAGGCCTCCGGCCGTTTTGTGGAGACTCTCACAAAAAAGCACGGATGCATAGAGACCATCATCTGGAACGTAAATCCCAAAAAGACGGGCATGGTGCTCGGGGACAAGGATACGGTGCTCTACGGGAAAGGCTTCATCGAGGACGAGCTTCTCGGACTTAAATTCAGGATCTCGCCGCATTCGTTTTATCAGGTGAATCCTCACCAGACCGAAAAGCTTTACCGTGCGGCGCTTGAGATGGCTGAGATCGGAAAAAACGACGAAGTCGTGGATGCCTACTGCGGGACAGGAACGATATCGCTTGCCGCGGCGGGATCTGCGGGACACGTCACGGGAGTCGAAGTGAATCACGACGCTGTGCGTGACGCAAAGGAGGCCGCAAGGACAAACGGCATTCAGAATGCAGACTTTATTCAGGAAGATGCCGGAAAATATCTCGAGTCGGTCGGAAAGCACATCGATGTGCTCATCATGGATCCTCCGAGATCCGGGAGCAATGAGACATTTTTAAAAGCTGCGGTGAGATCGGAATGCGGCAGGATAGTATATATATCCTGCGAGCCGAAAACACAGAAAAGGGACGTAGAGTTCCTCATGAAAAACGGATACAAATGCGTAAAAATGCAGGCCGTGGACATGTTCAGCCACACACCGAAGGTTGAGAACATCTGCCTGCTTAAAAGACAACACTGAAAGAAAAGAGGGCCTGTATGTACAGTATTGAGGATTACATTGATTCATTGATCGAAAAGACAAAAGAAAACCTGGATTTCCCGGCATGGAACATTGAAAAGAAACGCCAGGGAGTGAAGAGTGAGTGGAACTATATCGACGGATGCATGATCAAGGCGATCCTTGAGATGTATTCCATTACGGGTGACAGGCACTATTTCGATTTTGCCGACGAATATATCAGCTATCGAGTGAGCGACATCGGCGAGATAGCGGGCTACAACTGGGAAAAGTTCAATCTCGACGACATAAATGCCGGAAAGACGCTTTTTGAGCTTTATGATCTCACGGGCAAGGAAAAATACAAAAAGGCCATGGACCAGATCTATCAGCAGATACTGCTGCAGCCGCGCACAAGAGAAGGCATTTTCTGGCACAAGCTCATCTACCCTGCGCAGGTATGGCTTGACGGGCTTTATATGTGTCAGCCGTTCTATATCAAGTATGAGACACGCTTCAACAACAAAAAGAACTATCCGGATATTTTCAGCCAGTTCTTTAAGGTGCACGATATCTTAAGAGACCCGAAGACAGGGCTCTATTATCACGCTTACGACAGTTCGAGAGTGATGTACTGGAGCGACAAGGAGACCGGACTTTCCGAAAACTTCTGGCTCCGCGCACTTGGATGGTACGCGATGGCGCTCCTCGACACGCTCACCGAGATCGACAAGACGGGCTACGAAGCAGAGTACAACATGCTAAAAGACATCTACGTGGAATTTATGGAGGCGATGTGCTCCTTCCAGGACGAGAGCGGCATGTGGTGGCAGCTTCCCGCGTTCCCCGGAAGAGAGAGAAACTATCTTGAGACCAGCGGAAGCGCGATAATGGCATATTCGTTGCTCAAGGGCACAAGACTCGGGCTTCTCCCCGAGAGATTCGTCGAAAATGGAAAGAGAGCGTTCCACGGTATCTGCAAGAGAAGCTTAAAGACCGAGAACGACACGATAAGTCTCGACAATATCTGCCTTGTCGCGGGACTCGGCGGAAAGCAGCGCAGGAACGGAACATACGATTACTATATGTCCGAGCCTGTGGTAAAGGACGACGCAAAGGGTGTTGGCCCGTTCCTTCTCGCATATTCCGAGATACTAAGACTTGAGAAATAATCATATTTGTTCTTTATTTTTTCACAAAGTTGTGTTAGAATGCCCCTTGCTTGTAAAAAAATACAGGCGAGGAAGGATTTGTTTATCATGAAAAAGAGATTATTGGTATTTACACTTGTGACTGCTATGCTTGCGGCGCTCACCGGATGCGGCGGGGCTTCCGTAAAGCTTGGAGAGTATAAGGGGATCGCGCTCAAGAAAGTGACGGAAGAAGAGTATCAGAGCGAGCTTTCTTCACTTCTTACGAACAACGCAAAGATGGAAGAGAGCGAGGAGCCTGCCGAAAAAGGCGACACCGTGAACATAAACTATGCGGGTTATCTTGACGGTGTGGCATTTGAAGGCGGCACGGACGATTCCGAAGCAGGCACCGATCTTGTGCTCGGAAGCAACAGATTCATCGAGGGCTTTGAAGACGGACTCATCGGCGCGACAAAGGGACAGGAGCTTGACCTCAATCTCACATTCCCCGATCCTTATCAGAACAATCCGGACCTTGCGGGAAAGGCTGTTGTATTCAAGGTTACGGTAAACAAAGTAACAAAGAGCGTTGTGCCCGAGCTTAATGACGATACGGCGAGCAAGCTCGGATATGCATCCGTTGAGGCACTTGAGGAGCAGCTGAGAGAAGATCTTAACCAGCGTACTTTCCAGAACCAGATCGGTGAGCATCTCATGAGCGTGTGTGAGGTGAAGAATATTCCTCAGAAGGATATCGATAAGGCTTCCGATGAGTGGTACAACACCTATTACAACTACATCACGGCTCTTGCAAACGCGTACGGCGCGGATTTCAACACGATGCTTTATTATTACACGGGATTACAGAGCACTGATGAGCTCAAGAACTTTGCCAATGAGTATGCTGAGAATTCCGTAAAATACCAGGCGATCATCAAAAAGATCGCAAAGGTCGAAAAGATCGCTGTCACCGACGAGGAATACAACAAGCGTGCAGGCGACTATGCAAAGAACTACAACTATGAGGACTTTGACAAGTTTGTCGAGGACTACGGCGCAGACACGATAAAGGATGCCATCACGATGGATATGGTCATCGAGTTTATCGTAAAGAATGCACAGATTTTCTGATCTTAAGAGATCCACTCCGGAGATTTCGGTCTTCGGAGTTTTTTTTGTTGACGTGAGCGGGATTTTGGGCTACAATACGTGCACAAGAAATCATTTATTTCATTTGATCATTTATTCGACATCGATCGGGAACTTCATTACAAAACACCCTTACATGCAACAGATCAATCGTATTTTTCCAAAAGGAGTTTTTTTATGAATTATGACGAAATGCAGCTCACGCAGCTGAAAGAGATCGCAAAGGAAAGAGGACTTAAGGCGACTGCGCTTAAAAAGGCCGAGCTTATCGAACTCTTAAAGAGCACGGAAAAGAAGGAGACTGCCGCAAAGCCCGCAGCAGACGGCAAGAAGAAAGAGACCGCAAAGCGCACAAAGACGGCAAAAGCCGAACCCGCGGAAAAGACGGAAAAACATGAAAAGGCCGGGACGTCCGATAAAAACGGAAAGGTCGAGAAGACCGAGAAGACCGAGAAGACCGGGAAGGCTGAGAAATCTGACATCCCGGTTGTAAGGGAGACTGCGGCAAAACCGGAACAGCCCGTAATAAGACAGGAACAGCCGGCGGCTCGAAATGATGCGCCGGTAAGACAGGACAACGCTCAAAGAGACCACAGGCGCGAGATGCCCGAACGTCCGAGAGAGATGCCTGAACGTCCGAGAGAGATGCGTGAGCGCACTGATGATACACAGCGTGACCGTACGGGAATGAATCAGCAGCCGTTAAGGCGCCCTCAGTGGGGAAACCAGCAGCCCCAGCGGATGTCCGAACGTCCTCAGTGGGGAAACCAGCAGCCTCAGCGCACGTCCGAGCGTCCTCAATGGGGAAATCAGCAGCCCCAGCGCATGGCCGAAAACGTTCAGGGAGATGCCTTAAACGCCCCTCAGGTCAGGGAACCCCAGCCCCAGCAGCAGGAAGAGCCCGTAAAGAGATACGATCCCGCATCTTTTATGGATCCCGAAAAGCAGCAGGAGCTTGACAGCGGCATTGAAAAGAACGGCATTCTTGAGATCATGCCCGACGGCTTCGGCTTCATCAGATGCGACAATTTCCTCCCGGGAAACAATGATGTTTATGTTTCCCCTTTACAGATAAAGCGCTATGGCTTAAGATCCGGCGATATCATCTGCGGTAATACCAAGATACAGATGGCAACGGAAAAGTTTTCAGCCCTCCTCTACATCAAGACTGTAAACGGTTACACTCTGGAGGAAACGGCAAAGCGCAGGAAATTTGAAAATCTCACTCCTGTATTCCCTCACGAGAGGATACATCTCGAGACCACGTTCAGCTCCGTTGCGATGCGCATGGTGGACCTTCTTTCGCCCATAGGCAAGGGACAGCGCGGAATGATCGTTTCGCAGCCCAAGTCAGGTAAGACAACGCTGTTAAAGGAGATCGCAAATTCGATAACTACAAATCATCCCGACATGCACCTCATCATCCTGCTTATCGATGAGCGTCCCGAGGAAGTGACCGACATGAAGGAATCCATCAAGGGAAGCAAGGTAGAGGTCATCTATTCCACTTTTGACGAGCTGCCCGAGAATCACAAGCGTGTTTCCGAGATGGTTATAGAGCGTGCAAAGCGTCTTGTTGAACATGGCGAGGACGTGGTGATCCTTCTTGATTCCATCACAAGACTTTCAAGAGCATACAATCTCACCTGCGTTTCGTCGGGACGTACACTTTCGGGAGGTCTCGATCCCGCAGCTCTCCACATGCCAAAGAAGTTTTTCGGCGCGGCAAGGACCATGCGTGAGGGCGGAAGCCTTACCATACTCGCGACTGCGCTTGTCGACACGGGAAGCCGCATGGACGATGTGGTGTTTGAGGAATTCAAGGGAACGGGCAACATGGAGCTTGTGCTTGACAGAAACCTCTCCGAAAGACGCATTTTCCCCGCGATCGACCTGGCAAAGAGCGGAACGCGGCGCGATGACTTGCTGCTCAGCCGTGAGGAATATGAGGCAATGGCACGCGTGAGAAGAGCGCTGAACGGAGCGCATCCCGAGGATACCACGGAGCGCCTCATCAATATGTGCACACACACAAGGAACAACCGCGAATTTGTCATGACCATCTTAAAGAGCATGAATCCGTGACGAAGCCTTGTTACATTAAGATTTTCTAAATTTTCTTCTTGCATAAACGCACATTGGGTGATATAATCCCATAGTGCTTGTGAAAGAAGATGCTTTCACTTATGTTTATCAGAAGTTCTGAGCCAAATCTCAGGACCCGGGAATTGAAAGGAGATTTACGATGAAGGAAGATATCCAGCCTAAGTACGTTGTTTCTCACGTTACCTGCAACTGCGGCAACACTTTTGAGACACGTTCCACAAAGGGCGATATTCACGTTGAAGTATGCTCCAAGTGCCATCCTTTTTATACTGGTCAGCAGAAGGCTACAGCTGCCCGTGGCGCTATCGAGAAGTTCAACCGTAAGTATGGCTTGGCATAGGAACACTTATTTTAGTGAAATTGGGTTGAGATTATTTTCGATAGTCTCAACCCTAATTTTTTCTTAAGACACGCCCACCTGGGCGGGGAGAGGGAAATGAAAAATTCGGGTATCGGCGGACAGGCCGTAATCGAGGGTGTTATGATGAAGAACGGCGGCAAATATGCGGTTGCCGTTCGTAAACCTGACGGTGACATAGCCGTTGAGGTAAAGACTTGCAAGGACGAGTCGCAGAGAAGCGACTTTTTAAAACTCCCCATAATCAGAGGAGTCGTTTCTTTTATCGATTCGCTGACCATAGGAATGGGAGCGCTCACCCTGGCTTCAAACTATTACGTTGAAGGGGAAGAGCAGTCCGCTTTCGAACAGAAACTTGACAAGATAACAAAGGGACGCGCCGAAAAGATAATAAACGGCGTGACCGTTTTCATATCTGTGTGCTTCGCACTTGTGATCTTTGTGCTCCTTCCCGTGCTTTTATCGGGGCTTCTTGCGGGAGTCGTAAAGGATCAGGTGCTCCTCGCATTTTTTGAAGGACTTATCAGAGTTGCCATCTTTGTGCTCTATATAGTCCTGATCTCTCAGGTGCAGGACATAAAGCGTCTTTTTATGTATCACGGCGCCGAGCACAAGGCGATAAGCTGCATAGAAAACGGTAAAAAGCTTAACGTTGAAAATGCAAGAACTTCAAGCCGTGAGCACAAGCGCTGCGGAACAGGTTTTATCCTTAACGTCATGGTGATCAGCATCATCTTTTTCATGGTGATCCGTGTAGACAACATGGCGCTTAAGCTTCTTTTAAGGCTTCTCCTGATCCCCGTGATCGCAGGTATCTCATACGAGTTTTTGAGATTTGCCGGAAATCATGATTCAAAAATCGTGAACATCCTCTCCAAGCCCGGTATGCTCATGCAGAGGCTTACCAAAAGAGAGCCTGAAGATGACATGCTCGAGG
>JAEEGH010010249.1_pt1 | contig 21579 bp, 18 predicted proteins | sample 9134181 | NCBI WGS metagenome assembly JAEEGH01 (sample SAMN16246544, study PRJNA631951) | gut metagenome | biome: gut microbiome; feature: rumen; material: DP-attached | host: Bos | place: Iran: Karaj | collected 2018-10
CAATTCTGATTTTGCTGGTTGTGAATCAGATTGAAGTAAAAAAGTTGTACCTATAATTAAAGGAATTGCAATTCCAATCCAAACAGATTTTCCATCCGGATCCAAATACCTCACCGGATTGTTCCCAGCATAGTGATACAAGTTGAAGTTTATGTGATTAACTCGATGAGGTAGTCTGTCAAAGGTCGTCATCTTCTTCCACTCTCATGGGGAATAAGAGAAGAAGTATAATTATTTACCTTTTACGATTGACATATAAATCCCATTCGTTCCTAATATAATAAAATATAGAATGCCCATTATTTGTAATACTTTCTTTTGAATCTCATCAAATTCAAAAAACAAACTAACGATACCAATTGAAAATAATAATATGTTTATAAAAAAATAAACTTTATATATTATTGGAAACTTATTTCTGAAAAAAATGAAATGTATGGGATTCCACATTTTTATTTTTTTCTTACAATAAATATCTGTACCAAAGTATAACGTCAAATAATTAAACAAAAAAACAAACAAATAAGATAAAAAATATTTAATACTCATTTCCCATACCTTGCTTTTTTATATCCTTCAAATATTTTATTTATAGTGTCATTTAAAAGTTTTTCAGGAATAAAGTTTTATCATACAAACTGCTATTTATGTTAACAACACACGCTACTGGTAGCGTTGATTTTTCCCCCTTCAAAAAACCGTGATTTAGTCCTATAAAATTTCAGTTTATGTGGGACATACAAATCACGATTTATGGGAGTAAGGCGGATTAAGTTTTATGAGGATAGATGGGAAAAACTTAACTGCCTAACATAAAACATACTCAAGTTAAATTAATATGCCAACTAAAAATAAACCTTTGTATCCAACAAATCTACCCTCATTTATTTTGTATTCCATCTTGATTCATTTCATATAGAAATTCTTTACTTCCAAATCTTTGATAATTTTCTACACTTTTATTTTTTACGTCATACTGAATTATAGTCTTATAGTCATTATTGACTGTAAAATCACAAGTTGTAATATCATCATTTTTATTTATTGTGCAAATATTATCCTCTCCATTAGAAATTTCCAAAGAATAGAAATCATTCGTCATGATTCCATTGCATTTTTTATAAAAATCGGAAACTGAAAATTCCATCTCTCCATTTTTTGGATAATAAAAAATAGCCTTGCAATCCTGTTGAACCAATTCTATACAAACAAGCTTATCATTTTCCAAAATGTAATTTAATTTACAATTACTACCTAGTTCTATGGTTTTTTGTTTGTTATTTGAACAACTAACCAGCATCAAAGTAGTCAAAATTACATATATAATTTTTTTCATTTTTTACCCTCTATTAGATTTGCATTTTGTATTTTTAAAACAGTATTTATTACCTCGTTTGCTTTTTAATTAACTAACTCTTGCTCAATACTTGAATTTGGACCAATTCCTCCTATTTCTGATGAATCAGCAAAAGAAATTACACCTTTATTAAACTCATCTTAAACGAATTCCCCGTTGTAATCATAATGCGAAATAGAAATCTCTATACTTATTTGATAGTTACCATTATCAGTTTGTTTTGCAAAGGCAGCAATATCAACATTGTTAATTAACAATCTTCCATCCGGATCTGTATACCGCACCGGACTGTTTTTCGCGTCATGATACAAGTTGAAGTTTATGTGATTAACTCGATGAGGTAGTCTGTCAAAGCTGCTAAAGAAACGCGTGTTGAGTTCTGACAAACTTCGGTTTACTGGACTAACTTCTGGATTTTCCTCTTTTTTTTCATTTCGCTCGAAAATTCCTCCAGACAAAATTTTCATTTTATTCAATAACAATTAATTTTCCCATTCTTAAAACTTCTCTGGGGTTTCAGTCGGTACTGGAGGAAGAGCACGAATAAATGAAATACAAGTATTATCGAATTCCTCACCTTGATAAACAGATTTTATATTAATCTTGAATGTCATCTCTTCATCAAAAACAGGGACCGGTAACTTAATCTCCTGCAACTCAACAAGATCCTGAAAAGTTCCGGATACAGGAGTTTCAAGAAGTTCAGAAGTAATTTCGTAATCCTTAATTCGATTATATTTTCCATATAAATCCGGATTATCAAAAGAAACATATCCATTCAAAATTAGAAAACTTTCAACACCCCATTCTTTTAGGTTACTGGAAACTGTGAATTCAAACCATTCATCATTATCCTTATCATCACTAATCCATGGAGTTAAAGACGGTTTTCCATTTTTTGAAAAATTATTTCCATCAAATATTTCTTTTTCATTTTTCTTACACGAACTGGAAGATACCGATTGGATTTCCAGATTGTAGCCTAACAGATTCCAGCTAACTTTTTCTTCTGAAGCAAAAAATAATGAATCACTATCAAAAAGATAAAGCCTTCTAGGATTAATAAATAATCCAAGTTCTTTCTTCAACGCTTTTTTACCTTTTGGATTAAGTTTTATGTAGGAAAAACCATCTTTTGTAAAAGTTTTGAATAATCCTTTCTCTGTATATACAAATCCTCCATAGATAAGATTTTCTGGACCAATATAATCATGGTAGTAATCTCTTGAATCTAATGAACAATCCAGACTATATGATCCATTTTCATTAAACATAAAATCTGTATAATTTGAATTCTCATAAGTATCTGGATTTAAAATACTTCCCTGCCAGATTCTGTTGATTGATTTAATTTCTATTTTTGAACATGAAAAGAAACTAAAAGAAAAACACAGAATCATAAATAAATATTTTTTCATATTTCATCATCCTTTATAATTATAGGAAGAAAGTTGTAATGGCTTATGTTAATAACAAATACTGGTAAAATTACCAGAAACTTGGAGTCCACTTTTCAATTGACAATGAATCTGAATTAATTTGAAATCTATGCATAATTTCAGTTTCATATAAAGTTCCATCTGTTGCTCTTGCAATACCGAATATCTCAAAAGGTTGATCTATAAGACTGATAGAAAATCCTAATAAATGACTCTTAAAAAAATCACTTTCTTTATTTGAATCTCCAGTTAATTTTAACGAAACATAATCTAAACCGTAGAATCCACGATCGAAATCAAATCCACCAAGAACTTTTGATTCTTTACCATCTTCTAAAAGATATTGGAAAACATTGATAAAAGTCATACCATCAAGCGAATCAGTTTCATAATATAGATATAATTTTCGTCCACCATTTACAATCTTATCAAAATCTTCACTAAATAGAAACTTTGATTTCTCAATCAAAACTTTTCCCTTATTCGGAAAGTTAGACTTATCTGTTTCTTCTAAACTTCTATCTTCTTGAATTAAATCATCAGATTTAGATTCATTTGAATTATTTGTTTCCAGATTGTAACTGTTTTCGATATTCATTGTCAGTTTATTCTTTTCGCATGATAATAATGCAAATGCACATAAAAGAATCATAAATGATTTAATTCTTTTCATTCTTGTTCTTCCTTTTTTCAATTTTATAAAATCTATCTTTCCTTGAAGATCAGGACTCGTTCTAGTTGAAAAAGAAGCCCAAGTCCGCAGTTTAAGGAAATAAAATAATACTTAAATTTTATTTTTTATTTGCTGCAGTTTCATTTCTAATCTCTGTTTATCTTCTACTTCAAAAACGAATTGATTAAAAATAATCGCTTTCTGATATTCCAACAAGCAACATATGTTTTTTTTCTGTTCGATATTTTCTTCATCTTTTGTATTCTCAAATATCTCAAGAGCTAAATCTAGTAATTGTTCAAAACTAACTGGGAAAGCTTCTCTAGCATATTGTTGAATATTTGTTTTTATTCTTATTGCTTCTTTTGAAGTTACACAATCGTTATGAAAAGATGTAATATCTATTGGTTCCATTATTAAAAAATAATCAATTTCTCTTCGTTTATTTGAATCAACTCTCGTTAAACCTGTTGGTTTTATATCTTTTTTATCTAATATCATATCAGAAGAGATATATTCATATTTTTTATTTTGAATATCAGAATTTGATCCAAGAACAAAATGACCTTCTTGATTTACTAAGAATCCTTCTTCATTAAGTTTAAAAAAGCCATTTCGTGTGAATAATATTTCATTCTTCTGATTTTGTAAGACAAAAAAACCTCTACCACAAATACAGAAAGCATATTTGTAATCTATTTGTTTTATACTACCTTGCGCACTAATATAATATTCATTTCCAAATGATTCCAACCTATATCCTTCTTTAGGATAATTCATTACATCTTTCTCAAGAGTGCTGATATCCCCTCCATAAAGAAGAAATGAAATGTAACTTAATAATATAATTAGCATTGTTTTCTTACTCAATTTCTGCAACCACCTTATAATTTTTATCAAGCAAATATTGTTTTTCTGTTTCTTCATCTTTACATAGTTTATGCCAATTTATTTTTGCAATTCTATCTTTTTGTATAAAAGCTCTTTTAAATCATTATTTAATGAATCTCGCCTTATAAAAGTATCAATAGTAAGTTTATCTGTTATTATAATGTTCTTTTTTGATTTTAAATCTATAATGTATTTACAATCTCCTATTTCAGGATATTCGTCAGATGGTCGTAATAATCCAAATACTGTTCCATTGACACCATTTAAAACAATTTTATCATCGATCACAATTGAAACAAATAATTTTCCTCCTTTAGACTTCCTATATTGTTCACCAAATTTTAATGTATCAAAGTCCTCTTTTAAAACAAAGACCTGGCTTTCTTTATTAAATTCCAAAATTTCGGAAAAATCGATTATAATAAAATTTGGAAATTTATTTTTGCAATTCATAAAACTATGATTATTTAAATAATCTATAGATATTTCAGAATCATAATCCCAATATACAATACAATTATGTTTAGTTTCATTAGCAAACACTTTACAAATACACATCAATAAACAATACAAAATAAAAATCTTTATTCGTTTATAACCCATCATAATATAAATCTCCTGTTTTGGTTTCTGAATTAAATGTTTTTTCATAATGTTCCAATTGTTTTTCTGCATAATCGGGAACAGAAAGCTCACTATTCATATTATAATTATCAAAAAAGTTTTGAATATGTAGGTTTTCTTGAACATTTCCATTTTCGTCATAGCCTGATAATATTCCAGATTTAGGAAGATACAAAATATCATCAAGAGGTTCTTGAAAGTTTTTCCAATCTTCAAATTTTGACAAACCTGATCTTCTTCCTTCAAGATTATACATTGGATCAACTACATAGTTTTCCCCATCTAGTTCAACACATGGAGCTATATGGTAGTTAAACCGTTTATCACTACCAGGCATTTTTGGATGATTTACATATGCATAATTCACTTTAACCCCTTGTTTACGTAGATAATCTGCCATAATACTTGTTCTAGCAAAACAACCATCCCCCCTTAATTTTTTTGCAAAATGTAAATCTCGATCGTACTTGCAATAGATCTTAATTCATCCAATTCTGATTTTGCTGGTTGTGAATCAGATTGAAGTAAAAAAGTTGTACCTATAATTAAAGGAATTGCAATTCCAATCCAAACAGATTTTCCATCCGGATCCAAATACTTCACCTGATTATTTCCCGCAAGTGATACAAGTTGAAGTTTATATGATTAACTCGATGAGGTAGTCTGTCAAAGGTCGTCATCTTCTCCCACTCTCATGGGAAATAGAAGAAGAAAGTATAAGAATTGTTTATTATGGCTTTTTAAAAAAATATTTTACAACAGCAACTAATATTAAAATTAATTGAAATATTGAAATTACCCTTATGAATATTATAGTTCCTTTTTTATTACCAGCTTTTTCTACCTTTTCATAAGCGTATTTATGACTGCGTTTAAACCACTCATAAATCTTTTCCGGAAAAATAATTGCAAAAATCAAGTATAATATAGTACCTACAATTAAAATTTTTTGTATCATATTCAATAATCCACTCCAGGTAATGTTAAATTTACAAATATTCCAGCTCCAGGGGGTGAAACTCAAGTTAAAAAAATTTATGAATAAAACTGCTGTTTATGTTAACAAACTTCGCTACTGCTAGCGTGGATTTTTTTTGTCCTACAAAAATCGTGATTTAGTCCTGATAAATTGCAGTTTATGTGCAGCATACAAATCACGATTTATGTGACTAAGGATTTAAAATACTTTTATACGAATTCATGGTTCGTATTTAAATGGTATAGTAATGACTTCATACTTTATCATTTCTGGACTTATATCTTTGCCAGCTTTTTCATCAACATAATATACAAGTCTTAATTCTATATTTTCAATATTTACCATTGTCTCTTTACCAGCTCTTATTTTTGCTCTAATTTTTACTGGGTTTGTTAATTCCTTTTTTTCAACATACCAAATTGATTCCAAAGATAACAATTTCTCATCGCTTAATTGCGATTTCTTTATAAAATCATAAGTAGGAAAATTGTAAAGGACCAGCGTATTTCCCTTTATTTCACGATACAAGACATTTTTTCCAGGATTAAACGGACTTAAGAGAAATCCAAATTCTGGCATAAATACGGTTTCTTCTTCGAATTTATAATCAAGTTCTATTTGAAGCATTTCATCAGAACTTGAATAATTTTGAGCATTTAATACAACACACATACAAAAAAGTGCAAGTCCGAATATATATTTTCTCATTTAAAATCCTCCAGATTACAATAATGACCACTTAAATCTGCAGCTTCACTCTCTACATTTCTTGTTGTAAACTGCCAGTTCAGTTCCTCTCTAATTTTATTCTCAACATACTTCATAATGTCTGTATCAGGTGAATAGCCACCGATAGATAAATCACATAATACATGACCTAAACCTTCATGGATGAACCCCAATTGATTTGCCTCTTCAATACTACAAGAAAACATATTCATCAAATAATTAGCAACTGAATGAGTTTGTGGATCTGCCTCTTTTATATCAACCAGAAAAAATGCTATATCTGGTGCCACTTTTTTCAAGCCTCAAAAAAACCGTGCTTTAGTCCTAATAAACTGCAATTTATGTGTGACATACAAATCACGATTTATGGGAGTACGGCGGAATGCAATTTTGCGAAGAAAATGCACTTGTTTTACTACTTGATACATAGGTAAATAATAATCCGATTTTACCGAACAAGAAAAGAAATAATATTTTTAAATTTTGGCTAATAGTTTATTTAGGTTTTGACCATTGTTTTGATGAATCATGGAAGAACTTTGTGCTATTATGAGATTCTACTTTCTCTTACCTGCAATATCATAGACTTCATTATCTGCTCTTGCTGAAATCACCAGAATATACATCTCATGTGTTTTTTCGTCTTCTATTAATTTATATACAACTCGAATTCCAATATCCCGATATTTTATTTTTAATAAACCTGTTAAATTATTTGAACCTTTGTTTCCAAGAGGCTTACCATAGCCGCCTTCATTCTGGGGTCTAGGATTGGAAGAAACTTTTATGATTCCCTTCAAAACAATTTTTCTTACAGCCCCATCCATCCTAGCCAATTCTTCTTGAGCAAGAGGGTGATATTTGATTTTCCACTCCATATTTTACTCCAAGTCTACCTCAACATCACTCAAATCTTCTTCTGAAAGTCCAAATCTTTTCATGACATCTTCCTGAGCAATATATTCAACCTTTTGAGAAAACCTTTTTTCAGCTTCTGCTGTAAGGACTGCATTTTCATATTCATCCATCATCTGTTTATAGCTTTGGGGACTCATCAGAATACATTCTGGAACATTGTTCTTGACGACAATTTTTGTACCAAGTTTTTTCACCTCAGAAAATATTCTGTTTGCCTCCCCTTTATTAAAACGACTGATGGGAACTATTGAATCCAAGATATTTAATGTATTCAGCGATTTCATGTATTACCTCCACCGAATTGCTAAATACAGTATATATACTAATTTTTTTATTGTCAAATTTATCTATATATTTAACATTTATAATTTATAAATTCGATATGACAGTTGCAACCCAAATGCATTTTCTTCGCAGCTTAAGGTTCCATGACTGCCCTTAAGTCGCTCATAAATTGTCAAAGAACATTCCTTCCATCCGCTTTCATGGGAAACAGACGAAAGCGTTTTCGTTATTGTTCAAATATTATTTCCAAAAGCCACATGAGTGACTTTTATTAAATTCTTTTTTTTCTGTAACACATGGAATCGGCTTTAAATGAAATCTGAAATAATCTGAAGTAATAAAATTAGTGAAAATAAAAATAAACAAGAAATAGAGATAATTGTTTGGAATCTTTCGTTCCAGAATATCAAGAGATGACAGAAGTTTCAAACTCGAGCAAAAACAAATTATTAAAATCATTTTTCATTCTTAAATAAGGCCATCTCGAAAAATTGATTTTTTGAGGCACCCACAATTTATTTTCTAATCTGCATATATTTTATTTCCTGATGAATAAAATGTAAAGTAAAAAATAATTTATTGTTATATAAAAATAAAAAAAGCGGGAACATCATTGAATAATGACCCCGCAGTTTTTTTTAATTATTTTTTAATCCTGTAAAGCTTCGTAACCTTCTTCACCAGTTCTAACTTTTACAACATTCTGAACATCATAAACAAAAATCTTTCCGTCACCGATGCGGCCTGTGTAAAGAACTTCCTTGGCGGCAGTTACAACAAGATCAACTGGAACTTCACTGACTACAATATCAACCTTGATTTTTGGAAGAAGTGTCATATCCATTTCAACACCACGATACTTTTGATTTTTACCGTGCTGCTGACCACAACCAAGAACATTTGTAACAGTCATACCTGTAACATTTATATCATTCATTGCAGCCTTAAGTTCATCAAACTTACTTTGACGGGTGATTATTGTAACCATATGGAATTTTGCATCCGGATGAACGCTGGACTTTATTACAGGAACAGACTTTTCAACAGGTACAGAATCATCTGATACTCTTGATGCTCCTACTCCTGCTGCACCTTCAGTCATAACCTGTGGTGCCATAATAAATCCTGCATAGCTTGAATCAATTCCGTGCTCCAGCTTATCAAGACCAACAATTTCTTCTTCCCTGCTGGCCCTGAGTCCGTGGAACTTTTTAATTGCCCAGAAAACGATTACCATACATACTGCTGTCCATGCAACAATTGAAACTTCACCAAGACACTGAACTCCAAGATGCTTAAATCCGCCGCCATAGAAAACACCGCTTTCTACATTGAACAGACCATCGCTTAAAGTTCCCCAGATTCCGTTTGCAAGGTGAACGGCAACTGCACCAACAGGATCATCAATATGAAGCTTAAGATCAAGAAGTTCAACAACAAGCACTACAATAATTCCGGCAACAATACCAATTACAGATGCACCAAGAGCATCAACTGTAGCACAAGTAGGAGTGATTGCAACAAGACCGGCCAGTGAAGCGTTAAGTGTCATTGAAACATCAGGCTTACCGTTTTTAATCCATGTAAAAATCATTGTTGTAACAGCTGCTACTGCAGGTGCAATTGTTGTAGTTGTAAATACTGCGGCCAGACCACCAACACCAAGAAGCTGTGTACATGCAGCACCGTTAAATCCATACCATCCGAACCAGAGGATAAATGTTCCAAGGGCTCCCAGTGTAAGAGAGTGACCTGGAATTGCATGAACCTTTGTTACTTTTCCATTCTTATCATAATCATATTTTCCAATACGAGGTCCCAGGAAGATTGCTCCAATCAGGGCAGCTGTTCCTCCAACAGAATGAATTGCAGCACCACCGGCAAAATCAACAAAACCCATTTGTGCAAGCCAGCCCTGTGAGTTCCAGACCCAGCCAGCTTCAATAGGATAAACTACTGCAGAAATGACTGCTGAATAAATACAGTAAGCAGAGAACTTTGTACGCTCTGCCATTGAACCACTTACAATAGTTGCAGCTGTTGCACAGAATACAAGGTTAAACACAAAAGAAGACCAGTCCCCTTCAGCAAAGTTTGTAAAAAGCTGAAGATTAGGTTTACCGATCAGACCAAAGAAATAATTTTCGCTCATCATCAGGCCAAATCCCAGCAGCATAAACATTGGGGTTCCAATACAGAAATCCATCAGGTTTTTCATGATGATATTTCCTGCATTTTTTGCTCTCGTAAATCCTGTTTCTACCATTGCAAATCCGCACTGCATAAAAAATACAAGAGCAGCGCCAATTAAAAACCACACACTCCAAACTTCACTCATATATTCCTCCAATAAAAATATTTAAATTATCTAATGCTGTAGAGCAAATCTCCGTAACTTGGGAAAGGCCAGAACTCTTTTGGTGTAATTACTTCAAGTTCATCAGCACATTCTCTCAGGGAATTCATTGCTTCAAAAACATGTTCTCTATAGAAGAAAGCTGTCTTACCAGAATCTTCCTCTGCGGATATTTTCTTTGCCTGGCAAACTTCACTTTCAAGTTTTTCTGTTTTTTCAAAAATTGCTGATGTCAAAGTGCTGACTTTTTTAAGCATTTCACTTTCGTAAACTGCTTCACAGTCAGGGCATACATTTTTTTTCATGCTGATTGTTTCAGCCAGTTTACCTGCATATTTACTTGCAGCAGGAAGAATAAACTTCTTTGACATTTCAAGCATTGTTTCTGCTTCAATGTTAATGATTTTTGAATAGTTTTCATTGTGAATCTCATAACGGCTTTCAAGTTCCACACGACTGTAAACACCGAACTTTTCAAAAACACGAACATTTTTTTCATCCAGAATATGAGGCAATGCTTCTGGTGTAGACTTAAGATTGTAAAGGCCGCGCTTTTCAGCTTCCTTAACCCAGGATTCATCATAGCCGTTTCCGTTGAAAATAATTCTTTTGTGTTCCCTGATTGTGTTCAAAATCAGTTCATGTAAATCAGCCTTAAAATCTTTACTGCCTTCAAGTTTATCTGCAAACTGGCTGAGTTCTTCTGCAACAACTGTATTCAAAAAGACATTGGCACATGCAATTGATTCACTTGAACCCAGCATGCGGAATTCAAATTTGTTGCCTGTAAATGCAAATGGGGAAGTTCTGTTACGGTCAGTTGTATCCTTGTTGAATTCAGGAAGAACTGTAACGCCAATCTGCATTTTTTCTTTTTCATGTTTTCCATAAGGAAGGCCTTTTTCAATTGATTCAAGAATTGAAGAAAGTTCATCTCCAAGGAAGATTGAAATAATTGCAGGAGGGGCTTCGTTAGCTCCAAGACGATGATCGTTACCAGCAGAAGCAACAGAAATTCTAAGCAGATCCTGATACTCATCAACAGCCTTAATGATTGCACAAAGGAATAAAAGGAACTGGGCATTGCTTTCCGGAGTTGCACCTGGATCAAGAAGATTCTTTCCTGTATTAGTTGAAATTGACCAGTTGTTATGTTTTCCGCTTCCGTTAACTCCGGCAAAAGGTTTTTCGTGAAGCAGGCAGACCATTCCGTGACGGTCAGCAACTTTCCTCATCATTTCCATAGTAAGCTGATTGTGGTCGCAGGCAAGATTTGTAGTTGTAAAAATTGGAGCAAGTTCATGCTGAGCTGGAGCAACTTCATTGTGTTCTGTTTTTGCAAGAATTCCCAGCTTCCAGAGTTCACGGTTCAAATCCTTCATATATTCCTGAACACGAGGCTTAATCATTCCAAAGTAGTGATCTTCAAGTTCCTGGCCTTTTGGAGCTTTTGCACCAAAAAGTGTACGGCCTGTGTAAATTAAATCTTCACGTTTGTCATAAACAGATTTATCAACAAGAAAATATTCCTGCTCAGGACCTACTGTTGTCTTTACGCTTGTTACTTCTTCATTTCCTTCAAACAATTTCAAAACGCGGACAGCCTGTTTACTGATTGCCTGCATTGAACGGAGAAGTGGTGTTTTTTTATCAAGGGCTTCTCCTGTGTAGGAACAGAAAGCTGTAGGAATACAAAGAGTTCCGTCTTTTATAAATGCATAGGATGTTGGATCCCAGGCAGTGTATCCTCTCGCTTCAAATGTGGCACGAATTCCTCCGCTTGGAAAACTTGAAGCATCTGGTTCCCCCTGAACAAGTTCTTTTCCGCTGAACTCCATAATAACTTTTCCACCGCTTACAGGATTAATAAAGCTGTCATGCTTTTCAGCAGTAATTCCTGTAAGTGGCTGGAACCAGTGAGTAAAATGAGTTGCGCCCTTCTCCAGTGCCCAGTCTTTCATTGCATTAGCAACAATATTTGCAACCGTAGGATCCAGTTTTTCTCCACCCTCGATTGTCTTCATCAGCTGTCTGTAAGTTTCCTTTGGCAGACGTGATTTCATAACCGTTTCATTAAAAACATTTTCTCCAAAAATTTCAGTTACTGTTTCCATTTAATTCAGCTCCTTTATAGAGGGCATAAAAAAAGCGCTGAAATTCCGGACCGTTGTACACCAGTTCGAATCTCAGCGCCTTTGCTGCCATTATTTCACTCAGTCAGGATTCAGCCGGAAAGGTGAAATGATTTAAAAACAAAAAAAGTCGCAAAGATTACTCTTTGCGACTTCATTGTCGTTTGATGTTTTTATATATATCCTCAAAAAAAATTTATGTCAATTATTTTCATAAAAAAAAATTGTAGATTGTGTAAAAAAGTTTTAACAAAATCTTCAAAAAAAATGCTGAATAAAATCCGAAAAAAAATCTATACTAACCTCCACTCCCTTACACTATAACAGTTGACACAAAAAATCGATTTTGTAATAATATTTTCCAATAAGGCAAAGAGGCCACGGAAAGTATTTCGTATTGTGCGAAGTACTTTCCGTGGCCTTTTGTTTTTTTAAATCTCAAAGACGGCAAAAAAATTATCAGCAGAAGAGGAAGCTCAGAACTTTTATTTTTTTGTTAGAAAAGGAACTTTGATATGACAAGTAGAAAAATTGAAGGGAAAACTCTTTACGAGCCATCATTTGAACACGACGCCTGTGGAATTGGTGCAGTGGTAAACATTGATGGAAGTAAATCACACAAAATCGTTGACAGTGCCCTGAGCATTGTTGAAAAACTTGAACATCGTGCAGGTAAAGATGCAAGTGGCGAAACTGGTGACGGAGTTGGAATTCTGGTACAGATTAGTCACGATTTTTTTAAGAAAGAGGCCGCTGATTTAACAAAGGGGCTGGATGAGCGTGATTATGGAATCGGAATGTTCTTTTTTCCTTCAGAAGAAGACAAGTGCGAATCTGAAAAGAAAAGATTTGAAAAATGCTGTGAGGCAGAAAAACTTGTTTTCCTTGGCTGGCGTAAAGTTCCAGTTAATGCAGAAGTTCTTGGAAAAAAAGCCAGGGACTGCATGCCGCAAATCTGGCAGGGATTCATTGCCCGCCCTGCTTTCTGCCAGAAGGGACTTTCCTTTGACCGCCTCCTTTACATTCTGCGCCGCAGCTTTGAAAAAAATCCAGAATCAAAAAATCCCGCAACCTACATTTGTTCCCTCAGCAGCCGCACCCTTGTCTACAAAGGAATGTTCCTTGTACGTGAGCTGAGAACTTTTTACAGCGACCTTAATTCACAGGACTACAGTTCAGCCCTTGCAATTGTCCACTCAAGATTTTCTACAAACACACAACCAAGCTGGCAGAGAGCTCATCCGAACCGCTTTATTGCACACAACGGAGAAATCAATACAATCCGTGGAAACGTTGACCGCATGCTGGCCAGAGAAGAAACTCTCCGTTCATCAGTTTTTTCAAAAGAAGAAATCCAGAAAATTCTTCCAGCGGTAGATACCACCGGTTCAGATTCAGCAATGCTGGACAACACACTGGAGTTCCTTTTAATGAACGGCCTTCCTCTCCCCCTTGCAGTTATGACCTGTATTCCGGAACCATGGAAGCACGACAGCAACATGGGAGCAGACAAAAAAGATTTCTACCACTACTGGGCAACCATGATGGAAAGCTGGGACGGTCCTGCAGCAATTCTTTTCAGTGACGGAGATTTGCTGGGCGCTACACTTGACCGCAACGGACTCCGCCCAAGCCGCTACTACATCACAAAAGACGGCATGCTGATTTTGTCCAGTGAAGTAGGTGTCCTTGACATCCCTGAAGAAAACATTGAAACAAAATCACGTTTGCAGCCTGGCCGCATTCTCCTTGTTGATACCATTCAGAAAAAAATCATCAGCGATGAAGAATGTAAATCCCAGTTCGCAGGCCAGTACCCATACGGTGAATGGCTGGACATGAACCTTCTTCATCTTGCAGAACTTAAAATCCCAAATAAAAAAATTCCAGTGCACACTCTGGAAGAACGAAACATTCTTTACCGTGCCTTTGGATGGAATTACGAAGACGTTAACGAAATGATTCTGCCCCTTGCAAAAAATGGAGTTGAACCTACTGCAAGCATGGGCATTGATACACCACTTTCCGTTATGAGCGAAAAACATCCAAGCCTCTTTTCATATTTCAAGCAGCTTTTTGCTCAAGTTACAAATCCACCAATTGACAGTCTTCGTGAAAAAATCGTTACCGACACAACCGTTTACGTTGGAAAAGACGGAAACCTTCTGGAGCCCTCACCTTCAAACTGCCGAGTCCTTGAAATCAATAATCCAATTTTGACAGGAACCGATCTCATCAAAATTGCCGCATTAAATCAGCAGGGACTAAAATCAAAAACCCTTTCAATTTTATTTGATGTAGAAGGGGAAAGCCTTCCCCTCGGCTGCACTTCGTTGCATCCTACCCCTTCCAGCGGGGACACCCCGCAACGCCCCGTACTGGAAAAAGTACTGGAAAATCTTTTTGCACAAATCGATGAAGCTTATTCACAAGGTTACAACATCATAATTTTAAGTGACCGTGGTGTAGATAAAAAACATGCTCCAATACCGGCAATCCTTGCAGTGTCAGCAGTTGAGCAGCATCTTATCCGCACAAAAAAACGCACTGCAGTTTCCATCATTCTTGAAACAGCAGAAGTTCGTGACGTTCATCAGGCCGCAATGTGTCTGGGTTACGGTGCACGGGCAATCAACCCTTATCTTGCCCACGAAGCTATTGCCGAACTTATCGATCAGAAAATTCTGGACAAAGATTACCACACTGCAATTGATGACTACAACAAAGGAATTATTACAGGCATTGTAAAGATTGCTGCAAAGATGGGAATCTCAACAATTCAGTCTTATCAAAGTGCACAGATTTTTGAAGCCGTTGGAATTTCCAGCGACGTTATAGAAAAATATTTTACAAATACCGTAAGCCGGGTTGGAGGAATCGGGCTCAGGGAAATTGAAGAAGACGTGCGCTATCATCATGCCCAGGGATTTGATCCTGCAGGGCTTACTGTAAACACACATCTTGATTCTGTAGGAAAACATAAATTCCGCAGGGGACCTCAGGCTGAAAGTCACCTTTATAATCCGGAAACTATTATTGCCCTTCAGCAGGCAACCCGAAACGGAGACTATGACCGCTTTAAGGAATACACAGCTCTGGTTGATGATAACTCTCATCCTCACACTCTTCGTGCCATGCTGGATTTTAATTTTCCAGCAGACGGCGGTATTCCACTTGATGAAGTTGAACCGGTAGAAAAAATTGTTCAGCGTTTCAAGACAGGTGCCATGTCTTACGGCTCTATCAGTGAAGAAGCTCACAAATGTATGGCAGCCGCAATGAATCATCTCCACGGAAAATCAAATTCAGGGGAAGGCGGTGAAAAACCAGAACGTCTTGGAACTGAATACAACTCTGCAATTAAGCAAGTTGCTTCCGGCCGTTTTGGAGTTACAGAAGAATATCTTCTCAGTGCCCGGGAAATTCAAATCAAAATGGCACAGGGAGCAAAACCTGGAGAAGGAGGCCATCTTCCTGGTAAAAAAGTTTATCCATGGATTGCAAAGACACGTTATGCAACTCCAGGCGTAGCACTTATTTCTCCTCCTCCACATCACGACATTTATTCAATTGAAGATCTGGCCCAGCTCATTTACGATTTAAAGAATGCAAACCGCCAGGCCCGCATCAGTGTAAAACTTGTAAGTGAAGCAGGAGTGGGAACGATTGCAGCTGGTGTTGCAAAAGCAGGTGCCCAGGTAATTTTGATTTCCGGACACGATGGTGGAACAGGAGCAGCTCCAATCAGTTCAATTCATCATGCCGGTTTACCATGGGAACTTGGTCTTGCAGAAACACATCAGACTTTAATTCAGAACGGTCTCCGTGGAAGAGTTGTTATTGAAACAGACGGAAAACTTATGAGCGGAAGGGATGTTACAATTGCGGCCCTTCTTGGAGCAGAAGAATTTGGTTTTGCAACAGCACCTCTTATTGCAATGGGCTGTTCAATGATGCGTGTCTGCCAGCTGGATACTTGTCCATTTGGTGTAGCAACTCAAAACGAAAAACTTCGTGCAAAATTCCCGGGTAAACCTGAATATGTTGAAAACTTCATGAAGTTCATTGCACAGGAAATGCGTGAACTTATGGCAAAACTTGGAGTCCATACAGTTGAAGAACTCTGCGGCCGCACTGATCTTTTAAAAATCAAGGACCAGCAGGGATTTAAGAGGGCAGGCCTGGTTAATATGAGCCGTGTTCTGGCAAACTCAAAAGGTAACAATCAATGGAAAGCAGACAGGTCACTCTTTGACTTTAAGCTTGAAAATACAATTGATGAAAAAACACTTCTGCCACTCTTCCAGAAAAAGGTTAAGGCCACAGAAGCAATTTCAATCCATTCTACTGACAGAACGGCAGGTACAATTCTTGGTTCAGAGATTCAGAAACTTTACGGCAATAGTCTTGCTGATGATACCTTTACTGTTAATTTCCAGGGTGGAGCCGGACAAAGTTTTGGTGCCTTTATTCCAAAGGGACTCACTCTGCGCCTTACAGGGGATGCCAACGATTCCTTTGGTAAAGGTCTCAGCGGCGGTAAACTTGTAATCAAAAAGCCTCAAGAATTCCAGGGCAGTGCTGACACAAATATCATTGTAGGAAATGTAGCACTCTTTGGAGCAACATCCGGAAGCGCCTTTATCAATGGTGTTGCAGGAGAACGTTTTTGCGTCCGCAACTCTGGAGCAACAGTAATTGCAGAAGGATGCGGTGACCACGGTCTTGAATATATGACAGGAGGAACTGCAGTAATTCTTGGGGGTACAGGAAAAAATCTCTGTGCGGGAATGAGCGGAGGAATAGCCTATGTTCTGGATGAAAATCACGACCTGTACAGACGTCTGAATCATGAACTGGTAAAAATGTACGCCCTTGATGATCAGACTACAACCCTTAAAGATCAGACTGATGAAGAGCTGCTCCATTCAATCATTGAAAAACATGCAGCAGAAACCGGCAGTCAGAAAGCGGAGACAATTCTTGCAGACTGGGCTCACTACAAAAACTGTTTCAAAAAAATTATTCCAAATGATTACCTGCGGATTATGAAGGAAATTGCTGTAGAAGAAAAATCAGGCAAAGAACATGATCTTGCAGTTCTTGAAGCATTTAAAAAGTGCAGCGCATAGGAGAAAAGTATGGCAAAAGCAACAGGATTTATGGACTATAAAAGAATTGAAAATGGAAACATTGCTCCTCTTGAGCGTATAAAAAACTTCAGGGAGTTTCATCCAAAACTTGATGAGAAAACACGCCGGGAGCAGGCTGCCCGCTGTATGAACTGTGGAGTTCCTATGTGCCAGTCAGCCCTTAAACTTAAAGGAATGGTTACCGGTTGTCCTCTTCACAATTATATTCCTGAGTGGAACGATGCACTTTTCAACGGCCAGTTTGATATGGCAGCATGGAGACTGTTAAAAACTTCCAGCTTTCCTGAATTTACAGGACGGGTTTGTCCGGCCCTCTGCGAAAAAGCCTGCAACTGCGGAAATCCTGTAGTAGAAGCAGGACAGGAAGGAGGGGGACCTGTTACAGTTCACGACAACGAACTTTTTATAATCGAAAAAGCTTTTGAAACCGGCTACATGAAACCTCAGCCCCCTGCAAAAAGAAGCGGTAAAAAAATTGCAGTAATTGGGGCAGGTCCTGCAGGACTGGCAGCAGCTGACAGTCTTAACCGGAGAGGTCATTCAGTTACAGTTTTTGAGCGTGAAGACAAGGCCGGCGGACTTTTAATGTACGGCATTCCAAACATGAAGCTGGATAAAAAAATTGTAGACCGTCGTATTGCACTGATGAAGGCAGAAGGTGTTGAATTTGTTTTTAACGCAGACGTTGGCCGTTCTACTTCTGCAGATCACATTCTGAATCAGTATGATGCAGTTGCCCTCTGTTGTGGTGCAAAAAAAGCCCGCGCCCTTAATGTAAAAGGAGAAGATTCCCGGGGAGTATTCTTTGCCGTTGATTTTCTAAAATCAGTTACAAAGTGCGTTATTGCAACACAGGAAGCTCTTTCAACAATAGACATGGAACCTGCAAATGAGCAGATTGGCCAGATGCTTCTTGACCGCTGGGGTATTGCAGTAAAAGGAAAACATGTAGTGATTGTTGGAGGCGGCGATACAGGAAATGACTGTACAGGTTCTGCAATCCGTCTGGGAGCAGAAAGCGTTACCCAGATAGAAATGATGCCCTGCCCTCCTGAAAAGCGTGCTTCAAACAATCCATGGCCGGAATGGCCTAAAGTACTCAAGGTTGATTATGGTGCAGAAGAGTCCATTGCAAAATTCGGCCACGATCCCCGCATTTATGAAACAACCGTAAAAGAAATTATAAGTGAAGATGGTAAAATAACCGCCGTACGGACTGTTCAAGTTGAATTCCAGATGATTGATGGAAAACGTCAGCTTGTAGAACGCAGCGATACAGAAGAAACTCTTCCTTGTGATTTACTTCTTATTGCAGCAGGCTTTACAGGTTGTGAGGAATATACAGCCCAGGCCTTTAACGTAGAACTTGGACCAAGGGGAACTGTTGCAAGCAAAGAGGGATACGTAACCCGGCTTGAAAAAGTATTTACTGCAGGTGACATGCACAGAGGCCAGTCCCTTGTAGTATGGGCAATTTCAGAAGGAAGGGAATGTGCCCGACAGATAGATGATTTTCTGATGAAAGGATAAAAGTATTTCTCCGGCAGATACAATCAATTAACCTGAAAAAATAAAGGCATTTGAAAATCTCGTTTACAACGTTTTTTTCGAATGCCTTTGGACTTTAAAAACTAAAAATTACACTTCCGTCTTTCAGCCCTGTGTTTCATTAATATCTACAAGGCTTACATTGTCCAGAGTATAGCCGCCGCTAAGACAGTCAGCCAGTGCATTTGCAGTATCTATTGAAGTAAGGCAGTCAATATCCCGCTCAACTGCAAGACGTCTCAGCTTTACGCTTTCTGCAACAGGATCCCTTCCCTTTGCAGAAGTAGAAATTACATATACAACCTTGCCGCTTTCAAGCAGTGTCATAACATTGTCATGATAGTTTTCATGAACCTTGGAAACATGAGTGACCTTCATTCCACTACGCTCAATTGTTGCAGCATTTCCTGTTGTGGCATAAAGTTCAAATCCCAGGTCATAATATTTTTTAGCAAGAGCAGGAAGTTCAGGGAGATCAGATGCACGTACACTAAAAAGTATTCCGGCAGGTTCCTTTTCTTCCTTTTCCGGATGAACCATCTTCCAGCCGGCCGCAGCCATTCCTTTAAAGAGAGCTTCTTCCCGCTTTTCTGCAATTCCAAGAACCTCACCAGTACTCTTCATTTCAGGTCCAAGATGAGTGTCCACATTCATAAGCTTTTCAAAACTGAAAACAGGAACTTTTACTGCAAAATAATTTTTTGAAGGATAAAGACCTGTACCATATCCCATATCCCGGACTTTTTCTCCCAGCATTGCCCTTGTAGCAAGTTCAACCATAGGAATGCCTGTTACTTTTGAAAGGTATGGAACTGTACGGCTTGAGCGAGGATTTGCTTCAATAATATTCAACTGTCCATTGTAGAAAAGCCACTGAATATTTACCAGACCCTTTGTTCCAAGAGCAAGAGCCATGGCAGTAGATTTTTCCACAACTTCCTTTGTCATCTCCGGAGTAAAATTCCACGGCGGATAAACAGCAATGGAATCCCCTGAATGAATACCAGTTCTTTCAACATGCTCCATAATTCCTGGAATAAGAACATCCTGTCCGTCACAGATACAGTCAATCTCCAGCTCAGTTCCTTCCATATATTTATCAATTAAAATTGGATTTTCAATTTTCTGAGCAAGAATAATCTTCATGTACTCTTTAATATCTGCACTGCTTCTGGCAATAATCATATTCTGTCCGCCAAGAACGTAACTTGGTCTCATAAGGACCGGATACCCCAGACGAGCAGCCGCTTCAAGAGCCTGTACTTCTGTAAAGACTGTCAGTCCTTTTGGACGATTTACCTGAAGACGGTCACACAATTCTTCAAAACGTTCCCGGTCCTCAGCAAGATCAATTGCATCCGCAGAAGTTCCAAGAATTTTTACACCCTGACTGTCCAGGAATTTTGCAAGTTTAATGGCCGTACCACCACCAAATGCAACAACTACTCCCAGAGGTTTTTCTACTGCAAGAACATTCATAACATCTTCATTTGTAAGAGGTTCAAAATAAAGTCTGTCAGCAATATCAAAATCTGTGGAAACAGTTTCCGGATTGTTATTAATAATAGCAACCTCATATCCCAGTTTTTTCAAAGCCCATATACACTGCACGGAAGAATAATCAAATTCAATTCCCTGTCCAATGCGGATAGGTCCTGAGCCAAGAACAACAATTGTTCCTTTTGATTCAGCCCCCTTTCTCTCCTGGAGGAATTTCTCTGCTTCATTTTCCCCTGCTGCTGTAGAATAAAAATATGGAGTTTCAGCATCGAACTCACCGGCACAAGTGTCTACCATTTTAAAACTCCGTGGAGGGTAAAGCATTGCACCATCAGACTTTTCTTCCATTGCGCAGATTTTCTCCAGCTTCCATAAGAACCAGCGGTCAATTTTCGTAATTTCGTGAATCTGGTCCACTGTCATAAGCTTTCTTTTCAAAGCCTGATAAATTGCAAAGATTCTCTGGTCACTGCACTGGCCTACCCGCTCCCGGATTTTTTCATCAAACTCCTTTTCGAATAAAGGCAGATTCAAATCCTTTACTCCCAGTTCAGCTCCCCGCACTGCTTTCAAAATTGCTTCTTCAAAATTCTGTCCGATTGCCATTACTTCACCAGTTGCCTTCATCTGAGTTCCAAGTTTTCTGCTGGCATAAACAAATTTATCAAAAGGAAATTTCGGCATTTTTACAACAACATAATCCAGTACAGGTTCAAAGCAGGCCTTTGTCTTTTTTGTAACAAAGTTCGGAATTTCATCCAGAGTAAAACCAACTGCAATAAGAGCCGCAACCTTTGCAATAGGATAACCTGTTGCCTTGGAAGCAAGAGCAGAAGAGCGGGACACTCTTGGGTTAACTTCAATTACAGCATATTCAAAACTGTCAGGATTCAACGCAAACTGACAATTACAGCCCCCTTCAATTTCCAGAGCAGAAATTATATTAAGAGCAGCGGAACGAAGCATCTGATATTCTTTATCTGCAAGAGTAACAG